>Ga0222713_10002885_pt1 | contig 18033 bp, 16 predicted proteins | sample C33_649DmetaG_FD_165061 | JGI IMG/M metagenome (GOLD analysis project Ga0222713, IMG submission 165061) | Estuarine water microbial communities from San Francisco Bay, California, United States - C33_649D | ecosystem: Environmental > Aquatic > Marine > Unclassified | place: USA: California...
GCAAGGGTCTGAGCCTGCGCGGCGGGACGATCGTGGACGCCACGATCATCGCCGCGCCAAGCTCGACCAAGAACGCCGATGGCAAACGCGACCCGCAGATGCATCAGGCCCGGAAGGGCAATCAGTGGTATTTCGGGATGAAGGCGCACATCGGCGTGGACGATGAATCCGGGTTGGTGCATCACGTGGTGTGTACGGCGGCGAACGTGGCCGACGTGACGCAGGCCCACAAGCTGCTGCACGGCCGGGAAGACACGATCTGTGGCGACAGCGGCTATACGGGTGCAGACAAACGCGCGGAGCTGTGCCAAGCAAGGGCCGGCTTTTTGATTGCAGCCAAGCCCTCGAAGGTCAGGGCCATCAAGCACAAGGGCAAGCGCGCAATAGCCCAGGACTGGGAGCACTTCATTGCCAGCCTGCGGGCGAAGGTGGAGCATCCGTTCCGCGTGGTGAAGCGCCAGTTTGGCTACACCAAGGTGCGCTATCGCGGCCTGGCCAAGAACACCGCACAGGTGCTGACGCTGTTCGCGCTGTCCAACCTGTGGATGGTGCGCCGGAAATTGTTGCCGGCAGCAGGAGTGGTGCGCCTGTAATGCGGGAAATCCCGCCCAGACGCATTGAATTCATCGCCTCAATTGAAGTCCGGCGGCCAAAAGCGCTTTTTCCCCGGCGAAAGCTGATCATCAGGTCGTTTTGTTCAGACCATCCCTAAGTTGCGGCGACTTCACGGAGCCTGGCGGTCGGCGGAATGGGCGACTTCCCACTGCGCCTCGAGTGCCTGCCGGTGATGAACCATGTTTTCTTCATGCGATTACCCCTTTGCAATTTTGCGAATGTAAATCACGGGGGGTGGTGTTATAAGATCTTCAATATGGGATGAGGTGGTGAGGAATAATCACGAATGGTGCGTCCCAGCCTGAATGACCTGGCCGCCTTCACGGCAGTGGCCGGTCACCTCAGCTTTCGCAGGGCGGCAGACGTCATGGGGGTCTCGCGCTCCGCGCTCAGCCACACGATCATCGGACTTGAGGGCAAACTGGGCATCCGGCTTTTCGACCGGACGACACGCCGCGTGTCACTGACCCAGGCTGGCGCCCGGATGCTCGCTCGGCTCCCCCCGGTTCTTCAGGATCTCGATCAGGCGCTCGATGCCCTCTCTGAGGAGCGCGGCACGCCGACCGGCACGCTGCGGATCAATGCCAACAAGAGCGGTGCCCGTATCCTCCTGAGACACGTCGTGCCTCCGTTCCTGGATCGCTATCCCGACGTCGAGCTCGATCTGGTTTCGGAAGGACGTCTCATCGATGTCGTGGAACAGGGGTTCGATGCGGGCGTGCGCCTGATGGAGACGATTCCGCAGGACATGGTCTCGGACACGCGCATTCGCTGGAGGTCTGGGATGAAACCGGCAAGCTCGTCGGCGGCATCTACGGCGTGGCGATCGGTCGCATGTTTTTTGGGGAGAGCATGTTCTCGGCATGCTCGGGAGGTTCGAAAGCCGCCCTCGCTGGCCTCTCCCACGTGCTGCGGGGCTGGGGCTGGCCGCTGATCGACGCCCAGGTCGCCAACGATCACCTGACCCGCATGGGCGCCGATCCGATGCCACGAGACCGTTTCCTGCGCAAGATCGCGGACTTGGTGAAGCATGAAGGCCGGATTGGCCCCTGGACCATGTCGGTGGGTCATCTACCAGCCGCCACACTGTGCGAGGCTTAACGCATTTTTTGCGGTGACGCCAGCTTCAGGTTATAATGACTGGCTTCGCGGGCCCGTCCGGTCCGCCCGCACTCTCAGCAGGCATCCATGTCGAAAGACGATTCAATCGAATTCGAAGGCGCCGTCACCGAGACGCTGCCCAACACCATGTTCCGCGTGCGCCTGGAAAACGGCCACGAGATCATCGCCCATATCTCCGGCCGCATGCGCAAGAACTACATCCGCATCCTGACCGGTGACCGGGTAAAGGTCGAAATGACGCCCTACGACCTGACCAAGGGCCGCATCACCTACCGCATGAAATAACGGGCCGCGCTCGCAGCGCCGACCGCAGAGGCAGCCGAGAGGCTGCCTTTTTGCGTTACGTCCGGGAGCGCGACCCTGGCACATCTCCAAACGACGGCGCATGGATCCGCCTGTCAGCCTGGAAAACGAGGAAGGCGACACAAGGCCGCCTTCCCTTCTTCTTCAATTGGCTTTGGCCAGTCGCCGGCGCCAGATGGACCGAAGATCAGTCCTCCACGGTCGCCGGCAGCAGCCGCTCGGGCTCGGGCTGGGCGGTGACGACAAGCTCGTCGTCCTTGACGTCGATGCTGACCTTGCCGCCCTCTATCAGCTTGCCAAACAGCAGCTCGTCGGCCAGCGGACGCTTGATCTTGTCCTGGATCACGCGGGCCATCGGGCGGGCGCCCATCTGCGGATCGAAACCATGCTGGGCCAGCCAGTCGCGCGCCTCGGGCGTGGCCGACAGGGTGACGTGCTTTTCGTGCAGCAGCATCTCCAGTTCGATCATGAACTTGTCGACCACGCGCAGGATGTGGTCGAAGCCCAGTGCCTGGAACTGCACGATCGCATCCAGGCGATTGCGGAATTCCGGGGTGAAGCCTCGGCGGATGACTTCCATCGCATCGGTGGAGTGATCCTGCTTGGTGAAGCCGATCGACCGACGCGAGGCCTGCGCCGCACCCGCATTGGTCGTCATCACCAGGATCACGTTCTTGAAGTTGGCCTCGCGCCCGTTGGTGTCGGTCAGCACGCCGCGGTCCATGACCTGCAGCAGGATGTTGAAGATGTCCGGATGGGCCTTCTCCACCTCGTCCAGCAGCAGCACGCAGTGCGGCGTCTTGACGATCTTCTCGGTCAGCAAACCGCCCTGGTCGAATCCGACGTAGCCCGGAGGCGCACCGATCAGGCGGCTGATTGAATGCGGCTCCATATACTCGGACATGTCGAAGCGCACCAGCTCGATGCCCAGCTGCATGGCCAACTGGCGGGTCACCTCGGTCTTGCCCACGCCGGTCGGGCCCGCGAACAGGAAGTTGCCGATCGGCTTGTCCGGATTGCCCAGGCCGCTGCGCGCCAGCTTGATGGCCGATGCCAACGAGTCGATCGCCGGATCCTGGCCGAAGATGACCATCTTCAGGTTGCGATCCAGATGCTGCAGCACGTCCTTGTCGGTCGCACTGACCTGCTTGGCCGGGATGCGCGCCATCTTGGCCACGATGGTCTCGATCTCTTCCACGTCGATCAGGGTCTTGCGCTGCTCTTCAGGCAGCAGGCGCTGTCGGGCACCGGCTTCGTCGATCACGTCGATCGCCTTGTCAGGCAGCAAGCGGTCCCCGATGTGCTTGACCGACAGGTCCACTGCGGCCTGCAGCGCCTCGTCGGCGTAGCTGACATTGTGGTGCGACTCGTACTTGGCCTTCAGGCCCAGCAAAATCTCGTAGGTCTCGCTGATGGTCGGCTCGACCACGTCGATCTTCTGGAAACGGCGCGCCAGGGCGCGGTCCTTTTCGAAGATGCCGCGATATTCCTGGAAAGTGGTCGACCCGATGCAGCGCAGCTCACCCGATGCCAGGGCCGGCTTGATCAGATTGGAGGCATCCATGGTCCCGCCCGAAGCGGAACCGGCGCCGATGATCGTGTGGATCTCGTCGATGAACAACACCGCGTTCGGCACCTTCTTCAAAGCGCCAAGTACGGCCTTCAGGCGCTTCTCGAAGTCGCCGCGATACTTGGTCCCGGCGACCAGCGCACCCAGATCCAGCGAATAGATGACCGCATCCTCCAGCACCTCGGGCACCTCGCCGTCGACGATGCGCTTGGCCAGGCCTTCGGCCAGGGCCGTCTTGCCCACGCCGGCCTCGCCGACGTAGAGCGGATTGTTCTTGCGGCGGCGGCACAGGACCTGGATGGTGCGCTCGATTTCCTCACCACGCCCGACCAGCGGATCGATCCTGCCGTTCCGGGCGGCGTCGTTGAGGTTGCTGGCGTATTCGGCCAACGCGTCGCCCTTGGCTTCGCTTTCGCCGCCTTCTGCCTTGCCCTCGCCGGGTTCGGCCGATCCCGGCGCCTCGCCCTCGCCCTGCCGGGCGATGCCATGGGAGAGGTAATTGACGATGTCCAGGCGGGTGACGTCCTGCTGGTTGAGGAAGTACACCGCGTGGGAGTCCTTCTCGCCAAAGATCGCCACCAGCACATTGGCGCCGGTGACTTCCTTCTTGCCGGAGGACTGGACGTGGTAGACGGCCCGCTGCAGCACGCGCTGGAAGCCCAGCGTGGGCTGGGTGTCGCGTCCATCGTCCTCGGCCAAGCGCGAGACCGAGGCCTCGACCGCCTGGTCCAGATCCAGGCGCAAACGCCCGGTGTCGGCGCCAGTGGCCTTCAGGACCGCCTGCGCGGACGGATTGTCAAGGAGGGCGAGCAGCAAGTGTTCGACCGTCATGAATTCGTGCCGCGCCTCGCGGGCACGCTTGTAGCACTGGCCGATCGTCTGCTCGAGATCTTTGCTGAACATGGGTCGCTCCCAACTGCTGTTGCCAACAATATGCGGCCTGTAGCGGGAATTTCCACAACTGCCTTGCGCTGACCTATTCAGCGCGGGTTGCGCGATACCGGCGGCTGGCTCAGGACTGTTCCATCGTGCACAGCAAAGGATGCTGACTCATCCTCGAATACTCATTGACCTGGGCCACCTTCGACTCTGCCACTTCGCGCGTGTAGACGCCGCACACGCCGCGTCCGCGGGTGTGGACGTGCAGCATCACCTGGGTGGCCTTCTCCAGGTCCATGTTGAAGAACTGCTGCAGCACCGTGATCACGAAATCCATCGGTGTGTAGTCGTCGTTGAGCAGCAGGACCTGATACAGGGGCGGCGGGGTGACCTCCGGCTTTCCGGTTTCCACCAGGACGCCGTGGTCTTGCTCGTGTTCGGGGGTACGGGGCATGCGGCAATTATACGGAATGGACGGGCTGCGTCCGCGCACGCACAATTTGCACGATGTGCCCTGCCCGCCCGTTTCACCGCCAGGATGATTTCACCTGCGACTGTCCCAATATCGGGCCAATGTCGACAAGGAATGGATCACGATGAGCTTCCCGGATGACCGTTTTTGGCAGCCCGATACCACGGTGGCGACCATCGTGGTGCGCGACGGGCGCCTGCTGCTGGTCGAGGAGCACGCCGAGGGACGATTGGTCCTGAACCAGCCCGCCGGCCACCTCGAGCCGGACGAGAGCCTGCAGGACGCCGCCTTGCGGGAAACGCTCGAGGAAAGCGGCTGGACGGTGCGCCTGACCCATTTCGTGGGCGCCTACCAGTGGAAGGCCGAGACCGGCCGGCACTACCTGCGTTTTGCTTTCGCAGGCGAGCCGGTCTCCCACGACGCGGCGCGCGCGCTCGACGAGGGCATCGTCCGGGCACTGTGGATGACGCCTGACGAGCTGCGCCAGGCGCAGGCGCGACATCGCAGTCCGCTGGTGTGGCGGGTGGCGGCCGATTACCTGGCCGGACGCCGCTTGCCGCTGTCCGCGGTGGCGCAGCTGCCATGAGCAGCGCCCCGCGCGTGGTGGTCGGCGTGTCCGGCGGGGTCGACTCGTCGGTGGCCGCGCTGGAACTGGTCCGCTCGGGGGTTCCGGCCGCCGGGCTGTTCATGCAGAACTGGTCCGACGACGGCAGCGGCGATTGCCGCGCCGAAGACGACCGGCGCGACGCGGTGGCGGTGTGCGGGCGGCTGGGCTTGCCCTTTCACTTTCGCGATTTCTCGCAGGAATACTGGGATGGGGTGTTCGCGCATTTCCTGGCCGAATACGCCGCTGGGCGCACGCCCAACCCGGACGTGCTGTGTAACCGCGAGGTCAAGTTCAAGCATTTCATCGACGCGGCCCGTGAACTGGGCGCCGAGAAGATCGCCACCGGCCACTATGCCCGGGTCGAGCAGCGGGGACGCCGCTGGCACCTGCTGCGCGGGGTGGACACGGCCAAGGACCAGAGCTACTTCCTGCATCAGCTCGGGCAGGAGCAGCTGGCCGCGACCCTGTTTCCGATCGGCCACCTGCACAAGCCGGATCTGCGCGGAATCGCACGCCAGGCCGGGCTGCCGGTCCATGACAAGAAGGACTCGACCGGCATCTGCTTCATCGGCGAGCGCGATTTCCGCCAGTTCCTCGGCCAGTACCTGCCAGCCAAGACCGGGGAGATGCGCGACCCGGATGGCGCGGTCATCGGCCAGCATCCCGGCGTGTTCTTCTTTACCCTGGGGCAGCGCGAGGGGCTGAACATCGGCGGCGTCCGCGGGCGTGCCGCGGCGCCCTGGTATGTCGTGGGCAAGGACGTGACCGGCAATGTGCTCTATGTCGATCAGGACACCGCCAGTCCCTATCTGCACTCCACCCGCCTGCGCAGTGAATCGATGCATTGGGTCGCCGGCGCCGCGCCCGCCGCCCGCATCGACTGCAGTGCGCAGACCCGCTACCGGCAGGCCGCAGAGCCCTGCACGGTGCATGTACTTGAGGACGGAACACTGGATATCGAATTTGCACGCCCGCAACGCGCGGTCACCCCCGGGCAATCGGTGGTGCTGTACGACAGGCAGGACTGCCTGGGCGGGGCGGTGATCGCCTCGACCAATGCGCCGCTGGAATTGCGTCTGCGGGAGCAGGCGGCATGAGCGCGCCACTGAATGAGCGCGTGCTCGCGTTGGCCGCCCTGGCCCAATCGCTGGCACAGGTCCGGCGGATCGCCGAAACCGGGCAGTCCGAGGACGGTGCGGCCAGCGCGGTGCTGGACAGCGTGTTCCGTGTCGATGCCGCTTCGACAGAGGCCGTCTACGCCCGTGCCTCGTCCCTGGCGCCGGGGCTGCGCCTGCTGCGTGATTACTTCGAAGGCCAGAACAAGGACGCGTCCCTGCCCCGCCTGGCGCTCTCGGTGCTGCAGGTCGAACGCCGCTTCGTCCGGGAAACCGACACGGTCCGCGCCGTGAGCGGTGGCCTGGAGGAAATCGCCCCCCAGGCCGCCGAGCGCGGCAGCACCCATCCGGATGTCCTGACGGCCCTGGGCACGCTCTACTCGGACACGATCAGCCACCTGCGGCCGCGGGTGATGATCCAGGGAAACCCGCACTACCTGGGCCAACCTGGCGTGGTCTCGGAGATCCGCGCGATCCTGCTGGCGGCCGTGCGCGCCGCGGTGCTGTGGCGTCAGCTGGGCGGCAGCCTTTGGGACTTCGTGTTCTCGCGCAAGGCCATGGTCCAGGCCGCACGCAGCTGGCTGGGGGCGTAAGCCGCGCAACGCACCAGGCGGCGGATCGCGCAGCGCGCCTTTCAATTTCGTCATCTCCAGCGCACGCCCCAGTGCGCTGGAACGCGGTGCGAACGGCGTCGCAGATGCACCCGGCCGATTAAAGACCCGGGGGGGGCGGCCGATACAGCAATCGTGACTCTGCCGAGAACGACCATGTACTCACGCCTCCTCATCCGTCTGGCCGCTCCGCTGGTCCTGACGCTGCTCTTCCCCCTGGCCACGGCGCTGGATTGGCCCGCCGCCATGCGCTGGGCGATCCTCACCACCATGACGCTGAGCTGGCTGGGCTATGCCGGCTGGGTGACCTACAGCCACTCACGCCGCTCCCCGGAGCAAAGCAAGGCGATGCGCGAGCAGGACCAGTTGCTCTCGGACCTGCGCAGCTTCGTCAGCAACGAGATCGACGGCTCGCGTAGCGAGATCGAGCGTGCCCGTGAACTGATCCGCCAGGCGGTGTCCGGGCTGGGCGGTAGCTTCGAGGCCATGAACCGCAAGTCGCGCCAGCAGAGCCAGGCGCTGGCCCGCATCGTGGACCGGACCGGCGAGGAAGGCGGGTCGGGCATCGACGTGGCCCGCTTCGCCCAGCACGCCAGCTCGCGCATGGAACAACTGGTCGAGGCGCTGGAGCAGGTCAGCGGCCAGAGCAGCACCACGGTCCAGCACATCGACGAGATGGCCCAGCACCTGGACGGCATCTTCGCCCTGCTGGAGGACGTCAAGTCGATCGCCGACCAGACCAACCTGCTGGCGCTGAACGCGGCGATCGAAGCGGCGCGCGCCGGTGAAGCCGGACGCGGCTTCGCGGTGGTCGCCGACGAGGTCCGCAACCTGTCCGAGCGCTCCACCAGCTTCAACGAGCAGATCCGCAAACTGGCGCACAGCTCCAAGGACGCCATTGCCAAGGTCCGCGAGACGGTCTCCAACATGGCCTCGCGCGACATGGACCGCTCACGTGAGGCGCGTCACGAGGCAGCGGCGATGCTGGACAACGTCGCGGCGATCAACCGCTCCCTGGGCGAGGGCGTGCGCGAGATCTCCGAGTGCGGCCGCTCGATCGACAGCAGCGTCGCCGAAGCCGTGCGCGCCTTGCAGTTCGAGGACATCGCCACCCAGGCCCTGGGCGGCGTCCACACCCACCTGGACCGCCTGACCGCGATCAACCGCGAGGCGGTCGGCCTGCAGGAACTGCTGCATCGCAGTGGCGGGGTGTTCGACGGCGAACTGATCGCGGCACTGCAGCGGGTGGGGACCCGCTTGCGCGAGATGCGCGTGGAGTGGGAGCGTCCGCCGCACAAGCCGGTTGCACAGCAGGACATGGGCGCGGGCACGGTGGAGTTGTTCTGAGCCAGCGCCCACGCAAGATCCGCGGCATCGAGCGACCCGGTCCGGCCCTGCGCCTGGCCGGGTCGTTCGTCCGTTGGACGTCAGCAATGCTGACGGCATCGATCCCCGTCATCCCCGACCTCTCCCCTCTGCGCACTGGTTTCGGCCATCGCCTCCCATGATTCAAGCCTTCACCCGCCAGCCCAACGAATCCGTGCCTTCCGATGACGCCCCGGACCTCCAGCGGCTCGAGGCCCTGGCCCGCGCGGAACTGGGCCAGCTACGCGCCCAGGCCACCGCAAGCACGCCGCCGCCGGCCAAGCTCGACCCTGTCCTTGCCTCCCTGGCGTGGGATCTGGGCCTGGATGGCCATGCCCTGCAGGCCATGGGTGTTGCGACCACGGACAGCCAATAAGGCAACCGAGCCGATTGAAGGCCAGGAACGGATTGAAGCCCGCCACGCCTGGCCGGCGGATGTTCAGAACGACTGAATCCGGCGGGTTGCGCGCAGCTGTCCGCTGATCGTGGAGAACACGCGGCAGATGCGCCTGGGCGTCGGCATCGCCTGGGCGCCGGCCGCGACGTTCGACATCGGCGCACCGCCCTCCTTGGGATGAACCCGGCAACAACCGGATCCTGTTCTGGCATCAATGCGCCGGGCGGCGCTGACTGAGCAGACCCTCACCCGCGCCTGGCCGCTACCCATGGGACGATCAAGACCACGGACCACGATATCCCGCGTTCGCTCGGTGACGTACAAGCCAACCAAGCCGAGCTGAGATACCGCGCGGCGCGGACCCCAGCGAATCGGTCAGCCCGTCTCCGGCGGCGTCAACGCCGAAGCCCGCGCAGAGCGGGCTTCTTCGGGCGACGCAACCATGTTGACGCGTGTGGCTTAGTGCTCGGCGACGGCCATGGTCGGCGCAACGGTCACCAGGCTGTCCTGGCGACCGCGCAGAAAGATCGACATCTCCCGCGGCGGCAACGGCCGCGAGTACAGGTAGCCCTGGATCTCGTCGCAGCCCTGTTCGCGCAGCAGCGCGTCTTCCTGCACGGTTTCCACGCCCTCGGCGACCACCTGCATCCCCAGCGCATGCCCCAGTTGGATGATGGCCTGGGTGACCTTGGCCGTCCCCAGGTCGTGCAGCATGTCCTGCACGAAGCTGCGGTCGATCTTCAGGCGGTGCACGGGGAACCGGTTGAGATAGTGCAGGTTGGAAAAGCCGGTCCCGAAATCGTCCACGGCAAGCGGTACGCCGTGCTTTTCGAAGAGATCGAAGCAGTGCCGCAGGGCCTCGGTGTCGCGGATCAGCGCCGACTCGGTGAGCTCCAGCTCCAGCCGGGTCGGCGACCAGCCATGGGCATGACAGATGGCCAGTACGCGCTCGGCAAACCCGCGGTCGCGCAGCTGCATGGCCGAGACGTTGACCGAGATGCGGTCGAAGCGCAGGCCGGCCGCATCCCAGGCGGCCGCCTGGCGGCACGCCTCACTGATCACCCAATCGCCGATGCGCACGATTTCACCGCAGCGCTCGGCGATGGGAATGAATTCGGCGGGGCTGCAGAACCCGTGCCCCGGACGATGCCATCGCAGCAGCGCTTCGACCGCCGGGGCGCGTTGGCCGGCGGTGTGGGCCAACGGCTGGTACACCAGCGAAAACTCCTCGCGCTCCAGCGCGCCGTGCAGCGCGTTCTCGATCTCGCGCCGGCGCTGGGCGCGCAGCAGGACGTCCTGGCTGTAATAGTGGGAGGTGTTGCGGCCGGACTCCTTGGCCGCGTACATCGCCGCGTCGGCGGCACGCAGCAGGCCATCGAAGTCCTGGTGGTTGGCGTCGACCAGGGCGATTCCGATGCTCGCACTCAGCTTGATCATCCCATCGCCCCACTCCAGCGGCTCGGCCAGGGCCGCGATCAGCTTGCGGGCCACATGGCCGGCATCGCCGGGATCGGCCAGGTCGCGCAGCACGATGACGAACTCGTCGCCGCTGAAGCGGCTGAACAGGTCGCTGGTGCGCAGGTGCTGGTGCATCCGCCCGGCCGCGAGCTTGAGCAGCATGTCGCCGGTGGCGTGGCCATAGGAATCGTTGATGTTCTTGAAGCCGTCCAGGTCCACGAACAACACCGCCAGGGTGCTGCCCTGCTCCACCGCCTCGCGGATGGCGTCCTCGGCCTGCTCGCGCAGCAGGGCGCGGTTGGGAAGCCCGGTGAGCAGGTCGTAGTGGGCCAGCTTATCGATCCGTTCGCTCGCCTCGCGCTCGCGCGAGATATCGCGGAAGAGCACGACGAAGCGCGGCGGCAGGCCGTCGCGCTTGTCCAGTTCAATCAGGACCTGGACCCAGACCCGCAGTCCGGAGGGGCGGTGGAAGCACAGGTCCAGTTGCTCGGGCAGGCTGCCGTGCGCGATCTGGGCCAGCGCGGCCTGGAAGGCCTCCCGCGACTCGTGCGTATACAGCGACAACAGCTGGTCCAGCGACACCGCCTCCTTGCGCAAGCCGTGAATGCGGTAGCACTCCTCGGTGCACTGCAGGTCACGGCTGTCCACTTCGATCTCGCAACCGCCGATCTTGCCCAGGGCCGAGACGCGATTGAGCAGTTCCGTGCGCCAGCGGATCAGCGCGTCGGTCTGGCGCTGGGCGGTGATGTTGAGGACCTGTCCCACGATCCGGGACAGGCGTCCGTCGGGCGCATGCACCGGGCGGCCCCAGACGCGGACCTGCATGAGCGCTTCCCGCCGCACGGCCAGTTCCAGGTCCAGTGAAATCGGCACCGACTCCTGCTTCATGCGCCTGATCGCGCGGACCAACGTTGCGGCGGACGCCCGGGTGAGCAGTTGCAGGAATCCGCGGCCGCCCATCGGATCGGGGGCCAGGCCATGCGCCGTCGGCAGTTCGCCGGACAGCACGACTTTGTCGCTGCTCAGCTCCCACGACCAGTCGCCCATGCCGGCGATGCGCTGGGCCTCGCGCAGCATGACTTCCTGTTCCCCCAGCTGGGCCTGCAGGCGCGCGGGCACCGCAGGCGGCGCACCGGCGCCCGGGGATGCCTCCGGCACGCTCAAGGTATAGGCCAGGATCTGGCCGTGCTCGTCATGCACCGCGCTCAGCCACCCCTCCAGGGAGGCGGCCTGCGGCCCCGGCAACACGCAAGGCACCATGCGTCCGGCCGCGAGCGAGGGCCCGCCGGCCTGGGCCAGCAGATCCATGTAGGCCTCGATGGCGCCCGGAAGGCCCATGGCCTGGGCCGCGCCGTTGGAAGCCAGCGGGCGGCCTTCGACGTCCAACAGGACGAAGGCCGACCCAACCGGATGCCGCAGCAAGCTTGCAATGACGCCGTGATCCACGCCGGAGTGCTCCTTCTGAACCGCCTGGGACGCTGACGGACGAAAGTCATATCGGCCGCCCCTGCTTTTAGTTGAGCCCGTTGGGCCCGTCGGCGCTTGCCGTTAAGATCACGACCACACGTGACTTGCCGGGCCCGGATGGGCGGACGATGGCGACCCCTCCAGCTTCCCCCCACGCTGCGCGCCCGTACCGCTCCGAACGCCGGCTCCACTACGCGCTCACGCGCTGGACGCGTCGGATCGTCACCGTGTACGGCGCGCTGGGACTGGCCTGGGCGATCGGCGGCCCGCTGCTGATCGGGGCCGGCACGGGCGCGCCGGGGCGCTGGACGGCGATCCAGTTGGGCAGCGGCCTGGTGTTCATGGCGGTCAGCACCCTGGCGCTTTCGATCGTGCTGCGCGCCCTCGTCCGCCGCATCACGCGCACGCACCGTCGGTTGACGGCGAGCAAGACCGATTACCGGCGGATGTTCCGGACCAATCCTGGGCCGATGCTGGTCTGCGAGCTGCCCGAGCTGCGGATCGTCGACGCCAACCCCGCGGCGCTCGTTTTTTTTGGCCTCGCGCGCAGCCAGTTGTTGGGCCGGCCGCTGGACGGCCTTTGGTCTGGCGTGGCCCCACCGGTCGCCGCGAACGCGGAGGGCCAGCACTTGCGAACCGGCCAGGCCGTGCTGCACGACGGTCGCCAACGCGTGGTCGAGGTTCGCGATGCGCCTATGCGTCGCGGAGGCCGCGATGCGCGGCTGGTCGTGATCGACGATCGCACCGCCGAGCAGGATGCGCGCGCGCGACGGGACCAGGCGCTGGCGCGACTGGAGCAAGCCCAGGACATCGCCCGACTGGGTTGGTGGGAGTTCGATCCGGATACCGGGCTGGGCGTTTACTCAAAGCAGATCTACCGGATGCTTGGGCGACGCCCGCCGCCGGACGAACTGCGGCGACATCCGTTCGACGATCTGCTCTCGGCTGGCGACGCGCAGGGCGCGGCCCAGCTGCAGGCGCTGCTGACCCCGCTGCGTGGCGCCGGTCCGGTCTGCATGGATGCGCTGGTACCACTGCAGTCCGCCGATGGACGTGCGCTCACCGTGCACTTGCGCGCCAATGCATCCCACGCCGACGGCGGATCGGCGGTGCGCGGCACGCTGCAGGACGTGACCGAGCGCGAGGACGCGCGTCGCCTGCTGCACGAGCGCGAAGCGCAGTTCAAGGAGCTGGTGCGCGTGCTGCCCGACGGCGTGCTGATCCTGCATGGCGAGCACGTGCTCTATGCCAATGCCGCCTGCGCCCAGCAGCTCGGGTACTCCAGCGAAACCCTGCTGGGTGAGTCGCTGGAGCGCCTGGTGCCTGCCCAGGACCTGGAACATGTCCGCGACCAGATGCACCGACCCGACACGACCGTCGGGATCGGCACGGCCCTGCGCATGCGCCGCCGGGACGGCAGCGTCTTCCACGCGGGCCTGTCGATGGGCGAGGTCCGCTACAGCGGCCGCGACTGCCGGCTGCTGATCGTGCGCGACCTGAGCGAACCTGAGCGCATGCGCGATGCGCTGGAGCAGAGCAACCGCGAACTCCAGGCCATGGCGCGTCGCCTGTTTTCCCTGCAGGAGGATGAGCGCCGGGCGCTTTCCCGCGACCTGCACGACGACGTCGGGCAGGCGATCACCGCCATGAAACTCTCTGCCCACGCCGCGCAGGCGGAAACCGACCCGGGCAGGCAGCGCGACGACCTGGCCCACATCGTCCAGCTCGCCGATGCGAGCATCGACAAGCTCCGCAATCTCGCCATGCTGCTGCGTCCGCCACAGTTGGATGCCCTGGGCCTGGAAGCGGCGGTGCGTTGGCAGGCCGGCATGCTGTTTCGCGCCTCGCAGGTGGAACTGAAGCTGGACATCGATCCCCTGCCCGAGCGCCCCGGTGCCGAGGCCGAACAAGCCTGCTTTCGCATCGCCCAGGAAAGTCTGACCAACGTTCTGCGCCATGCGCGCGCCGGGTCGGTCATCTTGCGTCTCAAGCCCGCCGGACATCGGCAGCTGCGCCTGGAAGTGGTGGACGACGGCGAGGGGTTCGACCCGGCCGGACCACGCGGACTGGGTCTGATCGTGATGCGCGAACGCGCACAGACCGCCGGCGGCACCTTACGTATCGACTCCGCTCCTGGGGACGGCACCCGGGTGACGCTCCACCTGCCTTATGCCATGGTGTCGGCCCCGCCAGATGTCCTCGGATCTTGATCCCATGTGGAACCCGGATGCTCCTGCCCCCCCCACAGGCAGCCTGCCCGCGCGCTTGGGCGCGGGGCATCCGGCGCTGGAGGACATGCTGACGCGGGCACGCCAGAATGGACACGGGTTGATGCTGCTGCACCTGGACATCGACCACTTCGCTTCGATCAACGAGACCATGAGCGACGAGGTCGGCGACCAGGCGCTGGTACTGCTGGCCGCGCGGCTGCGCGAACACCTGGCTGGGCGCGGCCTGCTGTGGCGGCACGGGAGCGACGAACTGCTGATCGCGGTGCCGTGCCTGCCAGGCGTCCCTGGCCCGGAGGCGTTCGCCGAGGAAATCCGGCAACAGATCGAACTGCCGCTGTCGGTGCTCCCCTACAACCTGTTCATGACCGGCAAGATCGGGGTCAGCCTCTACCCCGACCACGCCGACGAACTCTCCCCGCTGATGGACCTGGCCGAACAGGCGGTCCTCCAGGCCGCGCGCGAGGGCGGCAACGTGGTGCGGATGTTCGAGCGCGGGGGGCCGCCGAGCGCGCACAACGACCGGGTCATCTCCCGCCAGATCGTCGACGCCATCCCCAACGGCGAACTGCGTCTGCGTTACCAGCCGATGGTCAGCGCCCGCGACGGGCGCGTGGTCGGCATGGAATCGCTGGTGCGCTGGCAGTCACCCAGCCTGGGCATGCTGGTACCCGAGCGCTTCATGCTCACCGCCGAGCGCCTGGGCGTGGTGGTGCAGATCGGCACCTGGGTCCTGGAGGGCGCCCTGCGTCAGGCCCGGCAATGGCGCGACCAGGGTTTCGACGACTTCACCATCGCCGTCAATGTCTCCACGTTGCAGTTGCTGCGGCCGACCTTCTATTCCGAAGTCATGCAGGTCCTGCAGGCCACCGGCGTACCGGCCCAGACCCTGGTGCTGGAGATCAACGAAAGCGCCCTGACCAAGAACGTGAACTTCGTGCACGAGACCCTGGCCAAGCTTTCCAGCGAGGGCGTCAGTCTCAGCCTGGACAACTTCGGGACCGGTGACTCCAGCCTGGGCGCCCTGGTGCGCTACCCGGTCGACCGGCTCAAGATCGACCGCAGCTTCATCAACAGCGCCCCGGCCGGCAACCGCGAGGCGGCCATCGCCCGCACCATCATCGCCATGGGCCACCAGTTGGGCATGACCGTCATCGCCAACGGTGTCGAGTCCCAGGCCCAGCTGGGCTTTCTGCGCCGCAGCGACTGCGACGTATTCCAGGGCTACCTGTTCGGTGAGCCGATGTCGGCCGAAGCGGCCGGCACGGTGCTGCGCCGACGCTACATCCGCCCGGAGTCCTTCGCCGAATCCAGTCCGGACAAGACCCTGCTGCTGCTGGATGACGAGGAGAACGTGCTGCGCTCGCTGGTCCGGCTGTTCCGCCGCGACGGCTACCGGATCCTGGCGGCGGGCAACGTGCGCGACGCCTTCGACCTGCTGGCCACCAACGATGTGCAGGTGATTCTTTCCGACCAGCGCATGTCCGACATGAGCGGCACCGAGTTCCTGGGCCGGGTGAAGATGCTCTATCCGGACACCATCCGCCTGGTGCTCTCCGGCTACACGGACCTGACCACGGTCACCGACGCGATCAACCGCGGCTCGATCTACCGCTTCCTGACCAAGCCATGGAACGACGAGGAACTGCGCAAGCACATCCGTCAGGCCTTCAGGACCCACGAGGATCAGCGGCGCGATCCTCCCTCCTGAGCCGGCCCGGCCATCACCAGGACGTTGGCGCAACCCTCAGGTCGCGCCCTTGGCGGCATCGGCACGCGCGGGTTGGCGGATCGGCAGCACGATGCGGAAGCACGCCCCCTCGCCCGCCGGGCTGCTGACGTCGATGCGCCCGTGGTGCTTGTTGATGATGCCGTAGGAGATCGACAGGCCCAGCCCGGTGCCACTGCCCACGGGCTTGGTGGTGAAGAACGGGTCGAAGATGCGCTGCAGCAGGTCCGGCGGAATGCCCGGCCCGGAGTCCTTGAACTCGATCCACACGTGGTCGTCGTCCACCCCGGTGCTGATGGCGATGGTGCCGCGCTCGCCGATGGCCTGGCCCGCATTGAGCAGCAGGTTCATGTAGACCTGGTTCAACTCCGAAGGCAGGCACTCGACCATCGGCAGTTCGCCATAGCGCCGCTCCAGGGTGACCTTGTACTTGAGCTCGTTCCAGATGATGTTGATCGTGGACTCCAGCCCCATGTGGAGGTCCACCAGCTTCCAGGACTCGGCCCGGTCGAAGTAGGAGAAGTCCTTCAGGTCGCGCACGATACGGGTGACCCGCTCGATGCCCTCGCGCGACTCGGACATCAGCTGCGGCAGGTCGCGGCTGATGAAGTCGATGTCGAAGCGCTCGCGGATATCGTCGATCTCATCGATCATCGCCTTGGGATCCGGCGCGCGCAGCGCGCGCTCGTAGGCTTCGATCAGGGTGAACAGGCTGCGCAGGTATTCCTGCAGACTGCCAAGATTGGAATGCACGTAGCCAATCGGGTTGTTGATCTCATGGGCCACGCCGGCGGCCAGCTGGCCGATCGAGGCCATCTTCTCGGACTGCAGGAGTTTGTCCTGGGCACCGCTCAGGCGCATGTAGGCCTGGCGCAGCTCGGCGTGCCGCAGCTGTAGCTCTTCTTCGAATTCCTGCGCGCCCTTGACCTCCTGGATCAGGGCCAGGAAGTAGCCCTCGCCCTCGGTGGTCCCGGCATGGAAGTACAGATGCGCCAGGACGATCTTGTCGTCCACCGGCAGGCTGCCACCCCAGCGGCCGGTCGAGCGGGCCTGGGTCAGCGCGTCGGCAGGCAGCCGCTGGGTCAATCGTTCGCCCAGCGGACGCGGATCACTGTCGTCACGCTCGCACAGGCGCGTCCGCGCCGCGCCGTTGGCCCATACCAAATGGCCATCGGCCTGGAACAGCATGGCGCCTTCGTGCATCAACTCGCCGAGGGCGAGCAGCACATCGCGATCAGGGAAGGTGGCCGGCCCGGTCTTGTCGGGTGAGATTGAATTCACGAAGTCGTTCAGGCAGTGGACCGGACGTCAATATACCGGCTGAAGCCGCCGAGCGGCCCACGCATGTCCCTGCGCGAACGCAGGATCCGTGAATCAGGCGACCGCCAGGGAGCGGCTGGCCTGGAGTGTGTTCGACTGGCCCTTGGCGTCGTAGGACGGCGCGCTCTCGCTGCGCCCAAGGTGGCGCAACGCCCAATTGACCTCGCGGCGGCGGCGCGACAACAGTGCGCCATTGGCCCGGTTGGCTTCGGCCAGCTCGCGCAGGCGTCCACCGGCCTCGGCCTCTGTGGGCAGGTCGAACTCGAGGGCCTTCAGGGCCGCCAGTTTGGCGCTCGTGGCACGCATCAGGCCTTCGACATCGTGGTCGAGCAATGCCTGACGCTCGTCGGCGAGGGCGACGCCGAGCTGGTCCAGCAGGCCGGAACTGGCGGCGGAGGTGTTCATCCGCCGAGTTGCTGATCCAGCTCGAGCATGCGGCTGGCGATCGCGTCGGGATTGATCTTGTAGCTGCCGTCCTGCAGGGACTGGCGGACCGCCTCGACGCGGCTGCTGTCCACGGCCGGAGCGGTGGACAGCTCGCGCTGCAGGGTCTGCAGGCCCGAGGCCTGCCCAGTCAGGCTCAGGCTGTCGGCCGAGGCGGTGGCGTCGACCGCGCGGGTCTTGCCCTCATCGGACACGCCAGTGGCTGCTTTGGTATTGACGGATGAGGTACGAAGACTGGCCGGAGTCGGCACGCTTCCTTCGATTTTCTGGCTCATCGGTGGGGTCCTGTCATCGGGTTCGATAGGGATAACGGCGTCGCCTGGACAAACTT
>Ga0222713_10002888_pt1 | contig 18026 bp, 27 predicted proteins | sample C33_649DmetaG_FD_165061 | JGI IMG/M metagenome (GOLD analysis project Ga0222713, IMG submission 165061) | Estuarine water microbial communities from San Francisco Bay, California, United States - C33_649D | ecosystem: Environmental > Aquatic > Marine > Unclassified | place: USA: California...
GGATTAGACATTATTTATTGAGGTACGAAAGGATATCGTTAACGCGGTTTGCGGAAGCTTCTTTTGGCATTTGAGCGGCCATAGCAGCTGCTTCTTCTTCGCTCATTTCTGGCTCACCACCTTCATCGCCCATGAGAGCTTGAGCAATCATGATAGCGTCGTCTTCGCTGATTTCGCCAGAGGCTACAGCTTGCTCAAGAAGCATGAGGATTTGCTCAACAGTAGGCTCGCCATCGGCACCTGCAAGTTCTGGCTCACCACCTTCTTCTTCAGCGGCTACCATTTCAGCAGCGTCTTCTACGGATTGGTCATAAGCGGCTTTGAGGAACTCGTCACCAAGAGCATCACGATTGGACATGTGTTGTGCTGCAGTTTTCAGAAGCATATCTGCCTCTTCTTGCGAGGAAGCCGACTTAACGATTTCTGCAATGAACATTTCGGTTTCGTGTTGTTCCATTTGGGCAGCATAAGCGAGTTTTTCCATGTATGCATGCTCAGCAAGTTGGGTTTCATACTCATCGCTAGCTTGCTTCAAGAGAGAAATAGCAGCTTCTTGACCTGCTTTCTTGCGGAGAACTGGAAGAACGGCATCAACGCCTTCTTGAGTTTCAAAAATAGCAGCAGCAAGTTTAAGCAACGAATCAGGACCAAACGAAAGTTGATCTTCTTGAACAGCTGGAGCTTCTGCGGTCTTAGCTTTTTTGCTGAGATTCTTAAGTTTGGCAATTGCATTATCAACACCGCTAGCCATTTTGACTTGCTTGTCTTCTGCATTACCATCTTTAGGTGCTTTAGCATTACCTTCACTCATTGTAGGCTTGGTTTCCATGCCTTTGGTAGCTTGAGGAGCTGGCTTATTTGAGGTATTAGCAATTTTAGGATCTTTAGGATCATTAGCAGGAGCCGAGACGGTTCCTTGTTCCGTAGGATCTGCGGGATTCAGTTCGGAGGCCTTCTTGTGAAAGCCAGCGACTCGTTGTTTGAGGTCAGTTAATTTAATGCTCATATTAGTAACAGTTTTAAATTGTATGATGTTTTGTAGGTTAAGTCAATTTTTTTTTAAGAAAAACGATTCAGTGCAACGGCATACGCCAGATCCGTATTTACTTCATTATTATCACATAAATTTTCTTGTTTGGCAATATTAAACATCGTATTTAATTGATATGCTAAATATGTCGTGGCGTACTTGTTTAGTTTAGCTTCAGAAGCCTCTCTAAACTCACGGTTTTTAGCACTTCCAGCCTTGATGATAGTAATAACTACACGCTTCCTGACTGGTTCTACTTTACAAGAAAATTTCTCTGTAAGCTTCTTCATTACTTCATCAATTGCATCCGTATTACATGGATCTGCAATTTCGCATAAAGAATCTCCAGGATTAAACATTTCAATCATCTCTTCTAGGTCGTCATTACTACCTTGTTTTTGAAGAGTTGAATAACCAAAAGCTAATTGGTCTTTTCCTTTACTTACTTCTGCGTCATTACGTAATTCGTCAATAGAATTACCTGTAACGTAGCTAAGGAATGAGTAGTAAGGAAGTACCGAAGCTGATTTATTAAGTTTATAGAAAAGAGTTCCAGGATTAAGTCTGCTAATCTTAGTCAGTTCTTCATCCGTAGCTTCCATTCCTACAACATTAGGAAGAATATTGTTAATGTAATCTACTTCTGCTTTACGTTCATTAGTAGAAGCAAACTTATTAAACATTTTCTCATGAGAAGCGAGACTATCCAATGTAGATTTAAACCTAGTAGGAAACTCATTTAGTTTAACTCCTTCGTATTCTGCCCAAGCTACTCCAGGAATAATAATTTCACTAGATGCAGCCTTACGCATATCATCATCTCCGAACTTATAGTCCAGATAATGAGCAATACGATCTGCTGGACGTTTTACTCTAGAGATATCAAAGAAGTTTGGTTCTTTATTGTAAGCAAATGCATACTTCTGGAACTCAGGCATATACTTGCCCATATTGTCTTTTAAGTGAGTACAATATTGAGAAAGGTTTTTAGCTTTATTACCACAGATAGAGCATTCGTCATTAGGAAGCTTACAGGACATAGAGAAGCTAAGTTCAGAACCTTGTTTAGCAAGTTCATATTCTTCTTCAGCTTTCTTTTTATTACCCCATACCAATAGTTCTACTCTATCAGTCTTGGGATGGTATGCGCTAGCTTTAACAATACCGATACCTTCTGTTTTCTGACATCTATTTTTATGCTCTCTAAAGAAGCAACCATTCTTCACAAAGGTAGTATGGAAATCTTCTAGACTCTTACTTGGGAATGCGTCTCCGTTACGGTTGGGAAGATATGTTGGATGTCCTCCCATCGCAATCAAGTGAATCATGAAGTGGTCATCATCAGGAGCGTTTTGCGCAATCATCTCTTTAGAGAACGACTCACTAGCTGCTGACTTAATCAGTTGATTAGGGTTGATATACTGGCTCATGTAACCTGCAGCTTTTCTGAGGTCATAAGCGTCATCTTGATAAATGATTTTTTCCATTATTCTTCGGGATTTGAACTAAACATGTCCGATACGGTACCTGCGATTTCTGGGGCTAGAAGAGAGCCACCAATAGCTAAAGCTTTACCTGCTGTTCCTGGTAGACTACGACCGTACAATCTGGACGCATAAGGATTAATTAATCGTTTGACTTTATTAGCTCTACCTGGTCCGTAATGTTTTAAATCGAATCCAGCATTTTGTAGTTTAGAGGTATTTAGAGATTTAGCTGTATCCATTGCATCTCCAAGACTATTAATCTTTTCATCTAGAGCTAATTGAAGTGTAGCTTTGTCCGCAGGATTTGCTCGCTTTAATTGTTTTTCCAAATTAGCAATATCCTGTTTCATTATATCAAGACCAGGATTTTGTTCTACTGCTGTCATCGCATCAATATAAGATTGAAGCTGATTGGGACCTTTCATTGTTTTTAAAGCATCTTTTAAAGCCTTAGTTGGATTGTTTCCAAGCTTAGGATTCATTTGCTTTAATTCTTTTCTATCTGCGGCTGTCTGTAGTCCATAAATAGTTCCACCTGTTCCCAAAGCTGCTAAAACTCTAGCTGTGTTTGGGTTGGTTGCTGTGTTTACAAGTTTTTCTTCAGGAGATACATCCGCTTCAGGAAGAGCTGTCTCAAAGTTTTCTTTTGCTGTATTAATAGCTTTATGGACACCTGCAGCGGCTAATCCACCACCAAGGGCAATTGCTAGTTTTCTACCGAGATCTGCTAATCTACTTTTCTTTGGATCTCTTTTAATACGAGATACAGCCAAGCCTGTTGCTAAGGCACCAGCGCCTCCTGATAACAGATATGGGTTAATGGACTCGAGATAAGGTAATACTTTTTCTAATTCTTTCATGTGATATTAAATTCTTCCGTAAATTTCTTTTCTGGTTTGCAACTCATTCTTAGCAATGTCAGATTTATCTTTATCAATCTCGACCATCTGCCCGTATGTGTGAGGTGTAACTCCTTCATATTGAAGAGCTTCTCTCAATGCAAACTTAGCAACATTTTTATCCCTCATCATACTTGGATTTACCTGAGCGAGAGAGTTATAAATACTTACAACCGTAGAAGGAGTATGTGCAGAGATTACTGGATCTTGCATCAATTCTTGGATTACAGAAGCTGTTTCAATTGAAGAGATGGTCTTATCGACTCCAGCGTTTACATAACCTCTAGACGTAGGAGATACCGCTAGCAACTTCTTAACTTTGGAATCGTACATGTTATCCACGAATCCTTTAATGTTATTAAGAGCTGTCTTATCGACTGGTGATTTTTCTTTCTTCTCTTCTGGTAGAGGACGGCTTGCGATATACTCCATTATAGAATCAGGAGTAGCTTGAATGACAACAGGTGTCTCTACTGGGGGTTCGTCTGCGGGTACAGGTATTTCTTCAGTAGCGGATTCAGGCGGTACATCTCCTTCTGGATTAATACCAGCAAACATACCTTCAGCCTTGTTCATATTTTCTATTTCTTCTTCAGGCGTAGCGGCAGGTTTATTCTTTTTGTTCTTTGTAAATTTTGGAGACTCGGCGGCAGATTTAAGAATCTGATCTAGTTCATGCATAACATTAATCATGTCCTGCATTTCTTCTGCTTTCTTAAGAAGCCCAGTGGTATCTGTAACAACCTTACGGCTAGCTACTTTTTCCATATCAACCTTAACTTCACCAAAATACGTAAATGCTTTTTTGCAAAGGAATTCAATAGCATCTTTATTGCTATCTACCGATGCTTGAGAATCTTCAGCCAACTTGGTAAAAACAGCTTTAGCATCCTTATTAGAGAGATAGAGATCTCTTACGATAGCATTAGCTACCTTAACTACTTCAGTTTTCAGATCATGAATAGTAGTAGGAATCTCTGACTGAAACTCTTTTAATTCTTGTTCTTGCTGTGCTCTCTGATTACGGAAAATACTTTCTGCTACTGGATGTAATTCTTTTTCTCCTGCTTGTTTCTCTAATGTTTCAATATCAAAGAAATTAGGAAGTGCTCCACCGTTACGGATCTGCGTACTGGCAGATTTCTCTACAACAGTAGGAGTTTCATGGGACGTAAAAGAACTTACTAGGTCCTCTACATCCAACAAATCATAACTATCGCCACGGTTTGCACTTTTTTCTAAATGAGAAAGAGTTTTTGCACTATTAAACACTTGTCCTAATCTTTCTAGCTCTGCTGGAGAAAGATTATTCTCGGATGCAAATTTAATAAGAGTTCCCTTTGGGTCCTGAGAGCTATTGATCTGAGGCGCAAGTCTTTCGATTACTTTTATAGCTGTAAAATGTTCCATACTATTGGCCTTATTATAAATCATAAATGTTGAAACTAAAAGAATTTTCTGCAATAGATAAAAAAAAGGAGTAGGGGTTACCTACTCCTTTAATGTATTACTCTATAAAATGCTCTTTTATAATGTAAGTGAACTGACAATAAGGCATTTTTTTACAAAGCCTTGTCATAAGTTTTTCTGCTTTTTCTGAACTGTACTTTCTTTTTAACGGTAATAATTGCCAAGTAAAATCATCTAGAATCATTTTATTGATAGGTCTATAAGATACTTCTAGTGCGTATGTTAAGTATTTACTGTGACGTGTGTATGTATTTACTTTAGTTAGTTTTCCTTTATCAAAAGTAAGAAGATACATTTTGTCAGAATTAAAGTTTTCTGGAACACAATCAATAACTCCATAAAATTTAGTCGGTGTCCATGAATGTTCCCATTCTTTGACAATCTCCTTATCTTCTGGATTAAAATTAAAACATTGTTGCTTATGTAGAAATTCTAATTCTTTGTTTTTATTAATTCTATACTCATTTAAGCACGGGTACTCGAAACTTTTAGTTTGGAATACTGGTGGAATAGTTGAGTCCATCATTTCGCAGTGTGGTGGTAATTCATCACACTCCCAGACTATATTATCGAATAATCCCATTATACTATGAATGTTTGGATTTCTATGCCTTCAGAAATTCTTCCATCTGCATCAACATGTTGAGGACATACAGTTTTAAATTCTCTACATATTCTTGCAATTAAATGGCTTCTATTCTCTTGATTGTTTTCTTTTCCTATATGATCTATTATGAATTCAGCTAAGATATTCATTTTGTTTTTAAAAATTATTCTTTCCTTCATGACGTGTTAGCGTGTTTTCCTGCATAATTTAATTATCTTAAAAATCTGATTGTGCATGTGATATCTACACTATCTGCCTTTAGATTATTTATGAATTCTTTGTATCTTTTACAGAAGTCATCCCCATCAATAGATAGATTAGCTTCTATACTGTGATTGTAATACTCTCCTTCTTTAGTTGCCTTATCTTCTAACAATACCTCATCCGTAAATGTATCTTCCAATATCTTACGAATAGATACTTTATGGTTTTTATGAATTTTTACGTTTCCACTTATGTTGGTCCAAACTGACATAAACTTTAACCGAGTTTGACATTATTCTTAATAATTGAGCGATGTTGTAGCCAACCAAAGAAGTTACCATTAGCCTCAGTTGGATCTTCCAAAGGAGTTGCTTGGTGTTCTGTAGGACTAGCATGGACTGGTTCATTTACTACTAGAGTATTCCAAATTCTTTCTGTCTTACCACAATCATCATCTAGGGTTCTAAACGATACTTGCGCACAGAGGGATGTGGAAAGTTTAAGGTCTTTCTCTTCTTTGCTATCTACATAAGGAAGATGCCACTCTCCTTTTTTAAGAAGTTGGGGTTTAGATTTTCTTTTAAGATTTCGCATAATGACTGCCAGATGTCTAATCTCTGGTTGTGCATCTTTATGATCTCTAAGATGAAAGAAGTTATTCCAGTCGGTACCTGTCATAACAACTTTAATACGTGAGTATGGTTCTAGTAGTCTATTTACATTCTGCTTATGAAGACCAATTTTAGTGAGTAGTGTAGCAGCATAACAACTAATCTTAGCCATGCTGTTCCAAATAAGCTTAGCAGCCCATAGTCTATTACCTTTAAGTTCTTCTTTTGCAGACATTCCTCTCTTGTTCTTACCCCAGAATACAAATCCTACTGGGTTCTCTTTTACATCCTGAATCATCTTCTCCACAGGAATAGCTCTTGAAGAACTTGAGTTTTTACTAAGTCTTCGGTGAGTCATTACCTCTGCATGAATGTATCTTGGATAGGTACATTCAAATGTAATAATTTCTTTTCCCGCTTCGGATATCGAGTGTTTGATAATTTTTACTTCGTACATTTTATTTCTTAATTAAGTTAATACAATTTTCTAATTGTTTGATGGTGTAGTCCTCCGCGATAATAGCGGCTTCTTCGAATGAATCAAATTCTTTTTCTAAAATATCTTTCATAAAAAGAGGATTCCAGATAGTCCATTTATTCGGCTCGAAGTAGATAACCTCTACAGTGAATAATGGCGTCTCAAGTCTCGCCATTTTGTTTTCTTTTACAACCCAGGTTGAGGAAGGTTTTCTAATCTCAGGCATAACCATTGTGGCATTTCACGTTTTGTCCATTTATGTAGATGCTGTTTACCTCCTGCGTAATAATTACGATAGGATTCAATAGCATCGCTCTCTTTGAATTCATCGGGCATCGCTAATGCAAATGCTGTGAATCCTGTCTCTGGGAATGATAGTCTATGTTTGTTCTCGTTAACAAAAGCTAATACAAGAGATGATCCGTGAGGATTACCGTGTTTGCTTCTAAACATAAACTCCTCATTAAGTCTTGTAGCATACTCAATCGTCCACTCCATATTATCCCGACTATTCCTAGTCCAGATGGCGGATGGGTGATTGGGATGTGTTTTCTTATAGGGGGCTTCTATGTCTTGTAAATGAAAAGCAGTACATAATAACTGTACTGCCTCCATGATCATTTTTCCCACGTGTTTATCTACATGAGACTCTGCATTTACTTTTAGATCTTTATCCAAGTAGAATAAATTCATTATGTATTATGATGTTAGCTGTTTAATCTGATCCAGAGTAGTAAAGTAATGCCTACCAGCACTATCTTCCATTACTCGATCTACACAGGTATTTACATACCTTGGGTCTAGTACTTTTTTACCATACCATTTACGAGTCATGATTGAACTCATATGCACATGTCCGTGAATATTTAACTTTCTCCCTCGCATTTCGTCTGGGTGAATGGGGCAATGCGTCAACCAAAACCTTTTATAACTGATGATACCGTGAATTTCCTCAAATACATCTTTTTGTAATGAGGTACTCACAAAGTCATCATGATTTCCTTTGATTAGAATTTTTCTTCCTGGCAAATTACCCACCAAATGAAGACTCTCTTCATCAAACGCGACATCTCCCATAAAAAATACAAGTGATCTTTTTGTAATAAGCTCTGTGTACTTTTTTATGAATATCTCGGTGTTGTGGTTTGTGTCTTGTACCCAGGATCTAAACTTTGCTATGTTCTTATGTCCGAGATGTGGATCTCCTAAGAAGTATACACTCATTTGCTTATAGATGTTTGATGGTAATTGTAATGTTTGAATTTTTAAAGGCAATTCGGATTAACTTGAGAATTACTTCCCAATTGCCTCGTGCTAATCCTGCACCAATTTTAGGCATTTGAATATACTGAATGTTTTCTCTTTCTGCTTTATACCTTAATGTTTTCAAGCAGAACAGAAGACGGTCATAATTAAGAGGGTGTGGATTTGTTTTCGCATTGAAGACTCCATTCATTGCAAACATGTTACAGATGAATAAATTTTCTTCTACATCTACTATCTGGATTGCCCCAAGTAGTAGATCTTTATCTATTTTTTTACATAGTTTGCGGTACATCTCCTCAGGCTTTTTCCACCTTTTAGAAATGATATTAACAAATCCAGCACCCCAAGCTCCTATATCATTTACTACGTGAGCAATGATAGTAGGATTATCTGTTTCAGGAGATAGAGCATCTCCTTGAATAACAGTTATTGTATCGTTTTGTTCAACAAGGCATTTGTTTCTCGTATTGGATGTTTTCCTTTTTTCCATTTGTCAGTTTTGTTAATTCGCCATCGATGTCGGCCTGAATTTAGATCTTTTTGCTCAATAGGGCAATCATAAAGTTCTAAAGTTTTTACCCATACATGTTCATCCAGAATATATACGGTAATCAAACGCCTAAACCAATTTAAAATTATTTCTTTCATACTATGACAATAAAATAAGTTACTAGAATTAAATGCAATCTTTTTTGAAAATGATAAGAATAGCCATTACGCAAAAGAACACTACAAGAGTAGTGTTCTGATGATCTAATTTCATTTTAGATAAATGTTTTTCTTATCTGTTCCCATAAAGCGGAACAAACTAGACAAATATATAAAACTCCTAATGCTAAAACTATTCCTGTCCAGAATAGAATACCATGAAAAATTCCCGTCTTTTTTCTGCTGTCTTTAAATACTTTCATTTCTAATCTGAGTGGAGGATAGGTCTATTTTAACATTTTGTACATCTTCCGACAAACAAAGATGTGATAGAAATGGTTGGTTCTTTACTTGAACTTCAGTAATTCTAAGTTCGTTTCGTGGAAAAACAATTAACTTAACTACATTGTAATTCTTCGTAAGGAACTCTTTTGTACTCGGAGTATTGACTACTTTATCGTACACATCATAACCCATAACAAAATTAAAATAACCGATTCCACTACGGAAGCACTCAATATTTTTAATCTTTTCCTCCAGTAATGCTTGTTGAGTTACGAAAACAGGAATACCTAAATACTCTGCTGCTTTCTGAGCTCTGTCTACTATTGCTGCTATTTTTTCTGATGGTTTATTATGATGTACAGTAGTCATCTCTCCAATAAGAACGCCTCCAGGATATGTATCTTGAATTAGTTTATTTACTACGTTGACTACTTCTGTATGTCCTTTATGTGGTGGATTGAATGAACCACAATAGATGAAGAAGTCGGGGTCTGCATCTTTGTAATTACTGAATAAGTCGTAGATACCTATAGATTTATTATATTCGTCTACGCTTTTTGAATACTTGGCTACGTAGTTAGTGAGTACATCGAAAATAATATCCGTAGACTTATTCTCCTGTGCGTCTCTATCATCAGCAATTGCATCTAGTTCGTATCTTGTACTTTTAGTATCTGTACCGTCGAATAGGCATATATAGATGGAGTTTTCTCTTCCTTCTCTCTGTCCTGGATAACTTAGAGAAGCAGTAACTCCCATGCCTATTGATGTCGCATTAGGATCATCTTCGTGAAGTTCTTTACATTTCACGAAAGCAGCTTTAGCCATTTTTTCTGCTACAATGAAAGAGTTAAACTTCTCTTTGATTTCTTCTCCAACATATTTACAAACTGCTTCCTGAGAATATGGAACCTGCGCATCAAGTAGCACAGACGACATACCTCCAAGAGCAAGTAGTTTTGGAATAAAGCTAGTACCTCCTCCAGTGATAGAGACGGCTAGTTTAATGTTTTGATTAATTAGTATTTCTTTTATGCCCATATGCGTTTTCTGATTTCTGCTAGTGTTTCGAAGTTGTGTAATACTCCATCAATTAATTTTGGACGAAGGATATCCTTAGCGTCGTTATACAAAGGATGGTATTCATTGATTGTCTGCATTCCCATTATCCCCTCGTTATTAGTCATCTCTACTAATTTAAGTCTACCAAACTTAGATTTCTTGGTTTTGTCGAGTGGATCTTTTACAAGAGGTGACCATACACCGTCTATCATTTCTGCTGCTGGTTTAATAGCCTGTCTTAGGGTGTCGCGGTTGAGTCCTTTTTGAATTAATCCACCGCCCTGACCTACAACAACAGAAGATACATCCCAGTTATTGTCAGCAAGAGTTTTATAGATTTCTACAATTTCGGCTACCGATAATCCATCACCATAAATAGTACCTACTGCTGGATGTAATTGCATATAGCCTTTTGCATTAATAGAAGTACCAAATGTTGCCGCTAGGGATTCCATCAACCAAAGAACTTGATCTGCGGGAGTGTCGCCTGGAAATCTTGGACTATCTGGACGGAATACAACGCGGTTTACTGGGCTAGTACCATTTTCCCATCGTTTAATAATCTTATCTTTAAACTTAGGAACGATGTTAAGAATAAAGTTCGTGATACTGTATGTATCTGATACGATAGATACGATACCGTTACGATGTTTATCCAACATCATTTCTAGATACGCTTCTTCGCCTTCTTTTCCATAGTGCATAGAAATCCTATGTTCACTAGCTGGGACACTAAAAGCGATTTCATCGTAGTTTGCTCCATACTTGTCGTGTAGCCATTTAATTGACTGAACAGTGTCAGTACCCTTAGTGGATAGCAAAACGGCACCACCAGCCACGTAGGAGTGTTCTTCGGTAGTTGCAGATCTGTATCCGAAATCATGAAGTACAAATTGCTTCACTATCTCTGGATTTGTTGATGTCTGCTCGATGAACGGACTAATAGCCTTAACGATATTATAAGCTCGAGTTGCTACTGCAGATGTCATCCAGGTTTTCATAAGAAGACCTTCGTAGTATCCGCCCAACCATTGGAATCTGCCTAGGGGATCTGTATCAATAATACTAAATAAGATATTGCCAGTAGGAACTAATGTACCCTCTGGAACTGCATTAATTTGCAACGGAAGAACTCCTTTGTACTCATCAATAAGAGTCTGCCATCCTTTTTTATTAATTCCAGCTGTATCTCCAAAGTGGTGTCCTCCAATCTCTAGAATTTCATCTAGGTCTTTTTGAATTACTACTTCTCCAGTAAGATGCTCATCAATAATTGCTTGAAGTCCGAAGAATAGAGTGTGGGAAAATTCTGATCCTTCTCTATCTTCACAGTAACTCCATGTGCGAGTCACGGTCTGGGGGATCATATTCCAGTGACCTCCTAGCTTGTAGGAGTCAGTTTTCAACAGGTTGTTTTGAATAAATTTTGCCATAATTATGCGGGTAGTGGTTCGATGTTTTTGATTCCTTGTATTGTTCGTGTGATTGCTAAAGATATAAGGTATACACAGCTAGAGCATGTATCTTCAGATGTAAATGTATTTTCAGTTTCCCCTGCACCATTGATTTGATGTAGTGGATTTTTTTCATTACAAAAAGTAGTTATGCTTAAATTTCTTGGAGTGTATTCCCATGTTTTTTGATTAATCTCAGAATTACAAATGTCGCAAAATATAGTAGTATGCCTAGCCATTATAAAGGTTGATTAAACTTATCTTCTACACGAAGATCTTTTGGAGTTTTACCAAATTCAGAAATGTAATTAACCCAACTAAAGTTTTCGCCGAATCCAAAGATGAAATCGGATAGAAAGGATTTACCTTCGTCTGTAAGTGTGGATCTTTCTTCTAGTGACTGATATTGAATCTCCAATTCATTTTGCGCAGCTATAACTCTCTGTTTAAAAGTAGTTAGACTATTCTGTGTTGCTGTAATTAATGGATCTATAATCTTAGCATGTCCGAATGCAAGGATAGCTGTTTCTTCTAGACTTTTATACCAAGTTACTTCATCTACTTCATTTACGTCTGGATTATGTTCTGATTTTGTCGTATCTGCATAATCACAACCGAATATCATTGAGACATTCTGAAGATTACTCGCCTTCGGATCGGATCGTACTTTTAGGAGTTTAAGGTTATCAGGAGAAATGATAAGTCCTGTTTCTTCATACAATTCTCTGGCTGCTGCTTGTTCTGCAGATTCATCGTAGTCGAGATATCCGCATGGTAAGCAATAATGCCCAGAATAATCCATTGCACTTCCTCTACGTACTACTACTACATCATTATTAATGATATCTCCGCAGACTACTACTACGGCTACTGATCTGGATAAATAAATATCCCGACCTTCGTGTGTTATTTTTTTATTTGGTGTGTTTGTAAACATCATATTTGTTGTGGGAAGAAAAATTTATTACTTTCTTAGATTAATGCAATACTAATTTATTATTTTCTAATCTAATACTCAACAAATGCTCTAGCGGCTTCTTGCATTGCTTCTTTATGCTGAATATGAATAGTTACTTCTGCTGTGGATAATTCAAAGAATTTAAAGTTTGCTTCTGCCTGCTTAACATTGAATGCATGGAGTTCTTGAATTGATTTAGATCTCCAAGAACTCCATAAACATGCAGTAAGTTCTGCGTTTGCTATAAGATTATCGGTATATGTCGATAACTTCTTTTTTCGTTTTCTTTTAATACGTAAAACCTTATGCTTTAAAAAAGATATAATAAGACTGCAAATATTAGTTTCCATATTTATGGTATCCAAAGTAAAATGGGTCGATACTCTCACGCATGGCAGCAGCTATGTCATATTCAAAAGTTGTAAGCTTAAAAGTAAAAATTTGCCCCGTAATTTGAGGTTCTATTAAAGCTAGCTCGTGTTCAATACGTTGTGCTGCACTACCTTTGAGTACATCAGACAAAATTTCTAAATCTGCTTTATAATCTTCATATATCGATAACTTCTTTTTGTGTTTTCTTTTTAATTCTTTCTGAGGCTTCACTCCTCGAAGTTTCAATGAAAGTGTGTGTAAGAAGTTCTGAAATAGAAGCCAGAGGGACTTCTTGGGTGTTGGTTTGCCCTCCTTGTTTGGTTGCGGCCATAACGGATCTTGCATGGTAAATAGCGTTCGTATTTTTAGTTTGGTTATAAAATCCAATCTTAGTTAATAAATGCCCCTGAGTCATTAATACACTTTCCAATCGTCCTGATGCCACCGCTGCTGGTACTTCAGGTAATTGATGTTCTGGTAGTCCACTAAGGAATAGTAGTTCATCTCCAGAATGATTGTAACCAAATCTTTTAAGAATCGTGCTTACATCTTCACGTTTTGCATAACCATCATAAAACTCTACCATACGAGTTTCAGGATAGATTAGATTCTTAATATACGAGTAATCTTGCTTTCTATCGAGTACGTTAAAGAATAGTTTCTCATAAGCTGAGATCGTATTCTTCGAAATACCTGTTACATGTCCGATCTTTTCTATGTCTGCGTAGTCCTTACATACTAGTAGAGCTTCGATTACATTTCGAATATCTTTCATATCTGGACTAGCTAGACTAATTGCCTCAACCACATGCTTGTCTGCATATTTCTGATTTAAGCAATATAGATACGCTTTAAATATCCATGAGTCTTCCCCAGTCAGAGCTACAGGAATTTCTTTTCCTGCGGTTGAGAAGATTGCTGCTGTATGCCATCCAAATGCTGGATTCTTGTAAGCATGGATGAATGAACCTAATTGGGGGTCTACAGGAAACCATAATCTCTTTGCATCGCCAATAGTAACAGCAGGAGGGCTTAACTTTTTATTGTTAAACTCTGCTGGTATTTTTTCAGCAATTAGATTAATCGTATCCGCGTTCATTTTCGAATAGTATCAGATATTAAAACTTTACGCTAGAAATAAATACCATTTAGCTCGGAGGTATGGATCACATCCCAAACTATTCTATCTACTCGTAGAAATATAGCTGATCGTATTGAATATATGATAGGTAATGCTGCCTTTTGTTCCGCAGTATGCTGGAGTTCTTCGTGCAGAGTACGAAGTTCTGGAGACTCGTCATAGATATGTTTTTGAATAAATATATTTTGAATCATTTAAATATCTTTTGTGTGTCCTTTATGGAAAGATTTATTTCATGAATCCAGTTTACCATAGCCCAATGTCCTTCTATTAATAGAATCTCAAATTGTCTAATTACATCTCTGTTTACTGCTTTATGCATATTAAATGCCTTACACATACTAGCGAACTGCATATGCCCTTGGTTTAATTTTTTAGCTACTCTAGTTTCTTTACCGTAGCTTTTACTTACTGGATGACTCATTCTAATTTATATTTACTCATTTCATCTATTAAATAATCTTCCCATACTTGAGTAGCGAAGTCTAATTCGATAGTAGTACGGAATAATAAAACTGGCAGTACTTGGGATTGAATCGTAAGCATTAGACCATTTCTAAAAGAGCTGTCTAAACTTTTTTTATTACTAAGTATAGTTGTTATTTCTTTATGTATTTCAGAACTCATACGAGTCTATGTGAGTTAGGGTTGCGTTCAAACATTCTACAGAAAATAGAGTTGTTTTATCAAACATTTTTCGGTTTATTATTTTGTTAAAATCTGCGTCTTTAAAAGTATGCATTAAATCTGGTGCTCCTGCTTTTTTGCGAGTAGTGAATAATGATTCTTCACAAAAGTATATTATATCGTCCATTTTATAATAATAAAAAAGAAGCAGGGGTTTATTACCCTGCTTCTTTGGTTTACTCCCATGCCTGTTTGATCAAAGGTAGAAACTCATTATCTGGATTAATTGTTTCCAGAATGTTTTTCATTCCTTTTAATCCAAGTAATGGTTTTATCGACTTCATTACTTTTTGGAAATCACCTTCGGGATCTCCGTTAGCAATGCGGTGTATTTTGGCTTTTTCTTCTTTTGGAAGTGAAAAGAACATTTCGTCTTCCATTAGTTTTTTAGCCCATTCCTTATGTTTTATTGAAGTCATTGCAACTTCAACTTCTAGAAGAAACAATGCAATTGCTTCATCTTCTGATGCTGGTTGTACTTCTTCTCCAATATATGGTCCTTCAGTTGGTAATATCATAGCAAGATTATATAACACATACGTGCCAATTTTTGCTATATAACAGATAAAAAAATATTAGATTAATCTATTCTCTTTATCTAGAATAGAAAGGAAATGCTGTGTGTCAGGGTGTGTTATATGTTTTTCCATTTTAATAGCATCCATTATAGCTTTTGATTTCTTTGAATCTAGCTTAGCTTTATTTCCTAGCTTACCGAATAAGGATAATGCTTTAGTATCATTATTGAGCACTGCTTTCAAAACACGTGCAGGTATATTTTTATTGGCAGCTTTAATAACCTCTTCTTTAGGCTGAACTAAATTAAACCGTCTATCCTGTACCATCAATCGGTTTGTTTTAGGATCTCTAATAAATCCATTTCTTGGTGTCTTATTCGGCTTCGTAATAATACTTACTTCCTGATCTGATTTAGGTCCGCCGTCTTCAGCTTGCTTGCTAAATCCAGGTACTAGAATAAATGATCTTTTAACTATTTGATTCGGCATAGGCTGTGGTATTGTAGGTACTGCATTATTCTGCTGGTTTCGTGTAGTTCCTGGATACGTATATAGTCCTTTATTGGCTAATAGTTGATTGTAATGGTTTCTATAGTAAGCATCTGTAGTTCTCTTGTCTAAAGCATTAGAATAATTCTGTTCTGATTTTAAAGCAGCATTATTGCTATTTACCATTTGATTGGTTTGGGCTGCAATACCATATCCTGTTGAAATGGGATTAATATATGCCTTGGTCATACGTAATGTAGGATTAAGATTAGCATCCTGTTCTACTTCATTTACGGCATTCTGTCTGGCTTGTGGTGAAGCTACTAACATAGCCGTATCAATTACTGCTGCGGCTGGTTGTGCAACTTTACCTACTGCTTTTAGCTGAGGCATTAAAGGTCCTGCTTTTGTAAGTACTCTTTTGGCTCCAGGTTTTGAACCAATTTGAGCTGCTTCTCCTGCCATGGCTACTTGCTTACTTCTTGTGTAAGTATTTGCAATGCCAGAAGCGCTATCTGGAGCCATAGATTCTGCTATAATGTCTACATTATCACCAGAACCTTTTTGAGGATTAGCTTTCTTCTCCATGGACTTATGAATTGCATACTCCTGCTTATAGGCATCCTGAGCATTTTCATGTTTACCTAGTATTCTAGAACCATCCTTAGTATATAGAATCCATTTACCTGATTTCTTATCCTTAGCAATCTTAGCTTCTTTTTTTAGCTCTTCTCTTACCTTGGTATTACCCTTTTTGTGTTTGGGAGAATAAGGACAATTCGTACAACCTGATCCACAACAAGGACGCTTCATTAGATCCTCTGCTGTAGGTTCTGACTTAGCCTTTTTTACTAATTCGGATAGTTGTTGGATTGAGAATTTCATTTAATCGAAATATTATACATTGTAGAATCTATTTATTCCAGAGTATTATTTTGCTCCTTAGCCTTCTTCTTATCCCACTTCTTATACTCCTTAGCTTTGTACGCTTCCATTAATTGTTGAAATGGTTTTCTCTGATCTTCTGGTAGCATCTCTACTGGATCAATAGCCCAGTTTCTTAATGCATAAGCTCTGCGTGGTGTTGGATTAGCTAGGAACTGTGAACCATGTCTAGCTTTAAATGAATTCCATCTTTTAATCTGTCTCTCGTCAGTATCTGATCTCCTGCCTTCTGAATAGTTTTTGTACCATTCAAGCCAGCCCATTTTATCCTGATCGTCTAGCCATTCTTGAGGCCATGCTTTCATAGAGGCTAACCTAGGAGCTTTGTGATCATAAATAGAATCTACTGCTTCCTGCATTTCTTCTGCAGTTAGGTCTGGGGAGAAACTTTTCTTCTCAATACCATAAGTAGCTTGCCTTGGTAAATGCATTCTAAAGCCCGTAGGAGCATGGACAATGCCTGGATAGTCTGGATGGTCCTGATCTACATAAAACTCATCAGGATGGTCCTTGAGGAGCTTATTCATGAGATTGTACTTAGCTACGTAATTCTCCTGGTCTGACATCTTTTTAGCCAGTAGAAGTTGGTTAAGCATTTTTTTATCTTGAGGCATAAAAGTAATTAGCCCAATTATATGATAAATGGGCTAATTTGTAAATGTGCGAGTTTAAACCTTAGTATGAATACTTATTTTCTAAATACTTAGCAATCTCTAAAGTATTTAGTATATTAATACTGGCTTTTTTACGTAGGGAAGAGACTCTAGCTCCCATACCCACTCGAGACTTTTCTGCAATCTTCTTTTTCTTTTCTGAAGGTGACATCTCTCCTGAGGTTTTAGGAGTTTTACTAGATACTCTCTTAGATGGGCGGCAGTATTCATTACTACCTCCTGCTCCGCAAGCTTTACCAGTTTTCTGATCTTTCCAGTTTTCTTTCTGCCATCGTTTTAGCGAGGTACCTTTTTCAGTCTTTCTTACATTACCAGAACCTTTACGACATTTGGCAATTGCTTGACTTGCTCTAGCTGATGGAAATACGGCGTAACTAGCTTTTACTTTTCTATAGCAGTGATCTTTCATAATTTATTACCATTTTTTAGTACAACTCCAATACCGAGCAGAAAGTTTATCTTTTGCTGTATCGCAATTATGCCTAGCCTTAAAGGATTTCCGTTTCATCTTCATTCGCTGAGACTCTCCTTTTTTAGGCTTTCCTGCAGTTTCAGCTCCTTGCTCTCCAAATCGAATCAATTTAGTTTTACCTCCTTCTTTAGCTACGACAACGTGACTCTTAGTAGGATGGCTTGGAGTTCTTTTAGGTTTATTATAGCCGCTTACTCCTGCAGCAGCTAACTGACGGTCAGATGCTTCTTTAATAAAGTAATTCGGGATTATTTGAAATGCGTGTTTAA
>Ga0222713_10002889_pt1 | contig 18022 bp, 11 predicted proteins | sample C33_649DmetaG_FD_165061 | JGI IMG/M metagenome (GOLD analysis project Ga0222713, IMG submission 165061) | Estuarine water microbial communities from San Francisco Bay, California, United States - C33_649D | ecosystem: Environmental > Aquatic > Marine > Unclassified | place: USA: California...
TCAAGATGTTTCTGGATTATTGGTTCAAGGAGGAAATGATCCGATTTCGGCAACATTTACTGCGAATGTTTCTGTTGCTGGAACTATATCTTCTGTAACCGTTGTAGATGGTGGATCTGGATATATCCCTCAATCAGTTCTTGAATTAAAAATTGGAAATCCAATTGGCGGAATTGGAACTGTATTTAAGTTTGATGTTAAGAGAAGACCAGGTATTCTTGGAATTGGATCTGATATTATTGTTGGAATAGATACTTCTTTAATTAAAGTTGGACAAGCAGTTAAATCAATTCCTAATGTTTTAGATACTACTGTAACAGTTACTGGAATTCATACAGGATCTGGAGGATCAGTTCTTTTAAGCAAGAATGCTTCAAACAGTGTAAGTCTTACTAGACCATTTGATTTTGGCAGATATCAAGATCAATCAGTTGCTATAGGATCAGCATTTGTTTCTTCTGCTGGAATTGTAACACTAACATCAATCAACACTGCTGGTGCTGGTTATACATCAACATATCCACCTGAAGTAACAGTATCTACACCAAATCTTTCAAGTGAATTAATTACTAACATTAGATTTGTTCAGGGATTTAGCGGAATTATTACTGGTATTACAACAAGCACTGGTATAAATGGAAATCCACTTGCATTAACATTCCATGTTTTATATGATTCAGCATCTGATATTAATTCTTTAATTGAAAATTATCCGATTTATGTGTTTGATACTCATGTTGGTCATGGAGTAACATCTATCAATGGTAGTGATAATTCTTTAGTTGGGATTGGATCTACATTTGTTGACAACATCTATTATATTCATTCTATTACTAGAGATAATTTAACTGGAATCATAACCAGTAACGTTCTTTCTACAACAAATGTAAGTGGAGTTCATACTATGCCGAACTCGATTTCTGGAAGATTCTCTTGGGGAAGACTATCTGGATTTGAAAGATCTACGTCATCTATTGGAGTTGCTGTTTCTGGATACACTGTAAATTCTGGTCTGACTACATTCCCAACATTACAAAGACGTGAGTTTGGACTTAGAGATAGTGGTGCTCTAAGAAAAGACCTTGGATAATCAATTATAAATATAGAAAAAAGCTCTCACGATGGCGGCAATTGTAACAGATCAGTTTAGAATATTAAATGCGGGGAACTTTGTGGATTCCGTTAGTGATCCCAATAACTCTTATTATGTTTTTCTGAGTCTACCAAATCCTAGTGATGTTGGATTTGGTAGATCTACCACTTGGGACACTAATACTCCTAACCCTGTTGACAACCTTAATTATTTAAACCATGTAAAAGATACGATGATTTTTGGAAAAAAAATCACCGTAAATGATGTTCGTAGACTGATTAGAAGAATTGATTGGAGACAGGGAACTGTCTATGAGATGTATCGCCACGATTATAGTGTGAGTAATACATCTCCACAAACCAATTCTACTAGATTATATGATGCAAATTACTATGTAATGAATAGTGATTATAGGGTGTATATTTGCATTGACAATGGTTCATCGTCAGCAAATGTTGCTGGAAATTTTTCTCAAGATGAGCCAACATTTATTGATCTAGAGCCATCAAGAGCAGGCGAAAGTGGTGATGGGTATATTTGGAAATACTTATTTACTGTTTCTCCAAGTGATATTATCAAATTTGATTCCATTGAATATATTCCAGTTCCAAATAATTGGACAACTACAACGGATGCACAAATCCAAGCAGTTAGGGAAAATGGAGACTCGCTGGTAAACGAAAATCAGATTAAAAAGATTTACATTCAAAATCAAGGTGCTGGATACAATACAACTGATGCTGAGTTAGATATTCTTGGTGATGGTGAGGGTGGAAGAGTTATTGTTGATGTAACTGGTGGAAAAATCACAGATGTTACTGTTTCCTCTGGAGGAAAAAATTACTCCTATGGCAGAATTGATTTATCATCTATTAACTCTGGTGCAACCGAATTTGCCCACTTAATTCCAATTATTCCACCATCAAGAGGGCACGGATATAATCTTTATGAAGAACTTGGAACCGATAAGGTATTAATTTATTCTAGATTTGATGATTCAACTAAGGATTTCCCTTTAGACACTAGATTTTCTCAAATTGGAATCATAAAAAATCCAACAAGAGTTGGATCTGCAACTTCGATCTTTTCAGAAAATCAGTTTTCAAATCTTGGTGGATTAAAACTAACATCAGTTTCTAATTCTTCGGATGCAATTCCAGGAACAAGGATTTTCCAGACAATAACTGGAGTTGGAACTGCTACTGGATACATTGCATCATATGATACTGAAACAAAAGTTTTAAAATACTTTGATGATAGATCCCTATATTATAACCAAAGTTCTTATGATCAAAAAGATTCTAGAAATATTATTTCTGAAGCAACAAAAATTGATTTTAGTATCACTGGTGGAACAATAACTGCAACTAATAACTTTAGTGGTGCAATTGATTCAACATTTACAGGAATAACCACAACAGTTACTACAACAAAGAGAGTAAATCTTGCAACAGAATTCAATAATGGTATATCTCTTCCTGAAATAAATAAAGGATCAGGGGAAATTATCTATGTTGATAATAGACCCAGAGTTTCTAGAAACCCAAGACAAAAAGAAGATATTAAAATCATACTGGAATTCTAAAGATGTCACAAAAAACTAATCTCAACGTATCTCCATATTATGATGATTTTGATCCAAACAAGAACTTTTACAGGGTTCTTTTTAAACCAGGATTTCCAGTCCAATCCAGAGAATTAACAACTTTACAGTCAATTCTCCAAAACCAAATAGAATCATTTGGTAGTCATATTTTCAAAGATGGTTCTGTGGTGCTTCCAGGAAGCGTTTCATATAATCCACAGTATTATGCTGTTAAAATAAATCCAACTCATGTAGGGTTAAGTGTTGGACTATATTTAACTCAGTTGGTTGGTAAAAAAATAAGAGGACAAACATCTGGTCTAATAGCCGTAGTACAAAAAGTTTTATTCAATACAGAATCTGATGCTGGAGACTATACATTATATGTAAAGTATATTTCTGCAGACTCATCATTCCAAATTTCACAATTTAGAGATGGTGAAACTTTGATCATGCAAGAAAACTTGATCTATGGGAACACCACAATTGCGTCTGGTGATACTTTTGCAACTTTAATTAGTCAAGATGCAACTTCTATTGCATCTTCTGTTTCAATTTCAAGAGGTGTTTACTTCATTAGAGGTCATTTTGTCAATGTTGAAGATGATACTCTAATATTAGACCAATACACAAATACACCATCTTATAGAGTTGGTTTATACGTATCAGAATCTTTAGTTGATGCTAAAGAGGATAATAGTCTTTATGATAATGCTAGAGGGTTCTCAAATTACGCAGCACCTGGTGCAGATAGATTAAAAATATCTGCTACATTAACTAAAAAAGCACTGAATGATACGGATGATAAGAATTTTATTGAAATTCTTAGAATTTCAAATGGTGTTGTTAAAAAAATTCAAGACTCTAATACATATTCTTTAATAAAAGAGTATTTTGCGGAAAGAACCTATGAAGAATCTGGAGATTATTCAGTAGATCCTTTTGAGGTAGATGTTGATGATTCTTTAAATAATGGTTTAAATTCTGACGGCGTATTTTTCTCAAATCAACTAACAGATCAAGGAAATACTCCATCAGAAAATTTGTTGGCAATAAAAGTATCGCCAGGTAAAGCCTATGTTAGGGGTTTTGATGTAGAGAAAACGGCAACAACTATTTTAGATGTTGAAAAACCAAGAGATACATTTGAAGTTAGTGATTCTGCCGTTCCATTTGAGATGGGAAGTCTGCTAAGGGTTAATAGAGTTAGTGGAACTCCAATTGTTGGTATAGATAATAATCACGTAGTTTATTTAAACAGTAAAAGAAAAAGTTCAACACTTGTCGGTGCGGGGGAAACAATTGGTAAAGCAAGAATTTACTCATTCTCTTCACCAAATTCATATGAGAACGATTCTGATAGTTGGGACTTATATCTTTACGATATTCAGACATATACTAAAATTACATTAAATCAAGCATTGACATCTGGTCAGTGTCCAGAAACCTCATTTATTAAAGGAATGAGTAGTGGTGCTTCTGGATATGTTGTAGGATCACCCTCTAATAATACTATCAATGTACAACAAACTTCGGGGACCTTTACCGTAGGTGAGCAACTTTTAATTAATGGAAGTACATCCTATTCAAGGACTGTTTCCTCAGTACAGGTTTTTGGTACACAGGATATTAAATCAATTTTCCAAGACGCTGCAGAAGTTGGATTATCAACTTCATTTGTAGCGGATTCTCTCTTACAAACCAAAATAGCAAATAATTTTACAAGTACAGATTCTTTACAAATCAGTGCAACAGGTGTAGCAACTTGTGCTGGTAGAAATTTTGTAGGAATAAAGAGTGATACTATTATTAGATATCAACTTCCTGGAAACACTTTAGAAACCTTTAATAGAGTTAATTTTGTTTCTAATGATGGACTGTCCATGACACTCGCATCAGTACCTAGTGTTACTGGCGTTTGCAATGGTTCTCTTCCAACATCAACAGTAAATGTAACATTTTCTCTTGGGATTCCCAGCATTCAAAATGAAGAAAATTCATATCTTTATGCTAAGTTAAACTCTAAAAATATTGCAGATGTAAACCTTTCTTCCTCAGATTTAACAGTAAAAAGACAAGTAACAGGAAAATCAACTTCTGCAACGGGAACAATGTCACTGACATTGTCCGAGGTTGGAATTACTAGTGCATACTTTCAACCATACAATAGTGAAAGATATTCAATTTTTTATGAGGATGGTTCAATTGATCAATTGTCTAGTGAAAAAGTATCTCTAAGTAGCAATTCAACAGTAGTTCAATTTACTGGATTGCAGGCAAATAAGGCAAATATTGTTGTAAATGCTACTGTAAAGAAAAATGCAATTAGGAATAAGCAAAAATTATATGTTAGAAGCAGTAGACTAGATGTTACTCAAAGTTCTTCTGGAATTTCAACTTCCATCACTGGATTGACATCTACAACAAATTATGGTTTAAGAGTTGAAGATGAAGAAATTTCTTTAAATGTACCAGATGTAGCAAATGTAATTGCTGTATATGAGTCTGTAAATAATGGACAAGTTATATTGGATAAACTTACATTTAATTCTGGTTTAGGTTTAGATACAGAGTCAATTCTTGGTGAAAAAATAAAAGGATCTAGTAGTGGTGCAATTGCACAAGTAGTGACCAGATCTTCTTCAACGGAGATTGAATTTGTTTATTTAAACTCAGGTAGATTTATTTTAGGAGAAACAGTAAAATTTGAAGAATCTGAAATTATAGGATCAATTTCTTCGATTTTAGAAGGAACATATGTTAATAAAACTCAAGACTTTATTCTTGATAAAGGGCAAAAAGAACAATATTACGATTACTCTAGAATCGTTAGAAAGACAGGTGCTGTAGTACCATCCAGAAGACTTGTTGTCTTCTTTGATCATTATAGAGTTCCAACAAATGATTCCGGTGATCTCTATACTGTTAAGAGTTACGGTGAGCAAAGATATAAAAATGATATACCACTATTAAAATCTGGATATAGAGCATCAGATGTACTGGACTTTAGACCAAGAGTTTCTGATTTTACCAGCACAACAAGTTCTCCTTTTGCATTTTCAAGTAGAAATTTTGCAGCTGCTGGATCTAATCCAACATTAGTTGTCGCTCCAAATGAAACATCATCTATTAGTTACTCATACTATCTACCAAGAATTGATAAAATTTCTTTGAATAAAAATGGAGATCTGACCATTACAAAGGGAGTTTCTGCACTTAATCCAAAAGAACCAACGACTATTGAAGAGTCAATGGATCTTGCTAGAATAGAACTACCAGCATATCTTTATAATACTAACGATGTAAAAGTGTATCTGTTTGATAATAAGAGATATACCATGAGAGACATTGGTAATTTAGAAGATAGAATTTCCAATGTAGAAAAACTGGCATCATTGACTTTACTTGAATTAAATACTAAAACTCTTCAGATTCAAGATGCTGACGGTTTAAGTAGATTTAAATCTGGATTCTTTGTCGACAACTTCAATGGAACCGATTTTATTGATATAAACAATTCAGATGCTAAAGTTTGTATCGATACAAATAATGAAGACAGTGAATTGAGATCTGATATTTCTTCATATTCTCTTAAGTCTCAAGTATCTCCATCATCTACAATAAACACAAATACTCAGGATTTTTCATCTAATTTTACCCTACAGGATTCCAATGTCAAAAAAACAGGTGATCTAGTAACTCTAAATTATTCAGAGGTAGTTTGGTCAAACATTGAGCAATCTTTCGCAACCAAGGAGCAAGCAGTTAATCCTTTTGGTGTTACAAACTATAATGGATTCGTAAAACTTACTCCATCTTCCGATACTTGGGTAAGAACCATTAATAGTGAAAATGGAGTTGTTTCTAGAACACAAAGTAATTGGTCAAATACTTATATCTCAAATCTGACTCCAAGTTCAACCCTTAATGATAAATTTAGATCTAGAAACGTTGAATTTAGAGCGAGTGGTTTAACACCAACAACAAATTACTATTCATTCTTTGGCGGAAATTCTAATATTGATATTGTACCAAAATTATTAAAAATTAGTATGATTTCTGGTGTTTTTGAAAGTGGAGAAACTGTTTATGGTTACATAAATGGAAAGAAAGTTTCAGCATTCAGAGTTGCTAATTCAAACCACAAATCTGGAGCATATAATACACCAACAACTTTATTTGCAGAAAATCCATATTTGTCAAATTCAACTTTAGAAGCATATTCTTCATCTTCATCAGTTTTAAATATTGATACTTACTCCTTAGCAGATGATGCTGATGGTAGATTCTATGGATATGTAGCATCTGGAATGAGATTGGTTGGAAAAACTAGTTCTGCTCAAGCAACAGTTGACACACAAACACTTACTACAGATTCTGTTGGTGATTTGATTGGTTGCTTCTTTATTAGAAATCCATTACAAAATCCAGCACCAACATCTTCATTTAGAGTTGGTCCAAAAACATTTAAATTAACTTCAAGTTCAACAAATTCTACAGCAACCACGGTTTCATTTACAGAAACTACATTTTATGGTTCAGGTATTGTTGACTCATCAACATATAGTACAAGTTTGGTTGTTAGAAGAACACCTCCAGCACTCCCACTTAATGCACTTAGAAGAGATCCACTTGCACAAACTTTTAGAACAGATAATGAAGGTGGATTCCTAACAGCAGTTGATTTATATTTCAGTGGAAAAGACTCAACAGAAAAACTTTTTGTTGAAATTAGAGAAACTGATATTGGAGGGACTCCTAAGGATAAGTTAATTCAAAACTTTGCAAGAGCAGAAATTTTACCAGCAGGAATTACAACATCTTCCACTGGGGAAACTTCAACTAAAATTTCTTTCCCATCACCAATCTATTTGCAACCAAACAAACAGTATGCAATAGCACTTTCTTGCCCAACTTCAGATGATTATAAAGTTTGGATTGCTGAATCAAATCAGGCAACAGTTGCAACACAATCATATCCAAATGCCGAACAGGTAATCTATTCTAACCAGTATGTTGGTGGAAATCTGTTCAAACCACAAAATGGCACCGTATGGAATTCAAGTTTGCTGGAAGATCTTAAATTTAAATTCTATAAAGCAAACTTTACTTCTACAAATGGGACAGTTTATTTGCATAATCCAACACTTTCTGTTGGTAGTACCTATGCAGAAATCGATGCCAATTTCCCAGTCCTAATTAATAATCCAATTAAAACTCTACCAAGAAAACTCAATGTTGGTATAGTTACAACTTATGGATTAAATTCTGTACTCCAAATAGGAGCAAAAGTTGGAGAAGGAAATGCTTATGGTTATGTTGAATCTGTTGGTGGAAATATTGGAGTTGTTTCTACGACAAACGTTGGTGCGGGTTATTCAAATGGAACGTATTCTGGAGTATCACTCTTTAGCATTACTGGATCTGGAAATGGTGCGACAGCAACAGTAACAATTACTTCAAATCAAGTAACAAGTGTTTCTATTGCAAATACTGGAACTGGATATAGAATTGGTGATTTACTTGGAATATCAACAAGTTCAGTAGCAAGAGGTAATGGTGCAACAATTACTGTCCAATCAGTACCAAATATTGACAGAATATTTTTAACCAATGTTTCTGGCGAAGAATTTACCAATAATCAAACACTTTCTTATTATCAGGGAGATACTCAAATTTCTCTTGCTGGAACAGTAACCAGAGGATCATCAACAATTCCTAGTGATCTCTATACTGGAAATGTATTTGAAGTTTTACACTATAATCATGGTATGCATTCCGATTCAAATATTGTTAATATAAGTGGTGTTAGACCAAATACTTCTGGAGAACCATTAAGTGCAGCTATTGTTTCAACAAATAATACAATATCCGTTGCAAATACATCCAACTTTACCAGATTCGAAGGTGAGATAGTTTCTTCATCAAATCCTGGTTATGTATTAGTTAATGAAGAGATTATTTCTTATACCTCTGTTTCTGCAAATACATTGAATATCTCTAATAGAGGTATTAATGAATCGACAATTAGAAATCATGCTAGTGGTGATCTGGTTTATAAGTATGAATTAAATGGAGTTTCTCTAACAAGAATTAATACCTCCCACAGTATGCCTTCAAATGCAACATTAAAGGGAGAAAGAAAAATAGATTCTTATCATTTACAATTTAATAGATCTGATAAAGGAACTGGTGACACTCAACTTTCCTTTACAAATGAAAGTACTCTTGGTGGATCTGATGCTAGAGCAACTCAAAATATTCAGTTTAATGAAATTATTCCACAATTTAACGTAATTTCTCCAGAAAACACAGCAGTCTCTGCATCACTCAGAACTGTTTCTGGAACTAGTGCTGGTGGTTCTGAACCATCTTTTGTTGATCAGGGATATGAGGCAGTAACTCTAAATCAGGTAAATCAACTTAATACTCCACGAATTGTATGTTCCAGAGTAAATGAAACTAATCGTTTAGCATCTTTACCAAGAAATAAATCATTAACTCTTGGTATAAGAATGCAAACTAGCAATTCTAATGTTTCTCCGGTTATTGATTTAACAGAATCTGCTTCATTTGTATTGAATAGAAATAGGTTAAATAGACCGATCTTAAATTATGCAACTGATCCAAGATCAAATCAATTAACTGATGATCCACATGCGTCTGTTTACATTTCAAAGAGAGTAAACCTACTAAGACCAGCATCATCTTTAAAGGTTATTCTTACTGCATATAGAAATGCATCTAGTGATTTTAGAGTTCTTTACCAACTCTTTAGAGCAGATTCTAGTGAAATCAATCAAACTTATGAATTGTTCCCTGGTTATTCAAACTTAACAGATACAGATGGAGATGGTATTGGAGATAGTGTAATTGATGTCAGTTTAAATGATGGATCGCCTGATGTATTTGTAAACGCAAGTAATGATGATCAATTCTTAGAGTATCAATTTACAGCGGATGATCTTGAGCAATTTACTGGATTTGTTGTTAAAGTTGTTATGAGTGGAACGAATGAAGCGTATGCTCCTAGATTCCGTGACTTGAGAGCGATTGCATTAGCATAATGATTCCAATTGAAGGTCATAAAAATCTATTAAGAGATGAATCCTCCGGAGCAATAGTTAATTCTGATACTTTTGAATATAATCAATATATTAGAATGAAAAAAGAACGTCAAAAACAAAAAGATGAGATTAATGAATTAAAAAAAGATGTTCAACAAATTAAAGACTTACTTATGGAGTTAATCAATGACAATAGATCCAAATAAAATTGAATTAGAAAATCTTACTAAAAGTTTTGAATATTACAAACTCTCTTCTGAGGTTGACAACTGTGAAGATATTGATTTATTGAAAAACATTGCAAAAGCATATATTAAGTTATACTTTAAACAGCAGGAAGTAGTTACTGCAATTGGTCTTAGTTCCTAGAAAATTGCCAGTATAAATATATTTTAGATCCTGACCATTAAATGGACTTTTTATATGATCCTTTGAATACCCGTAAAACAATGACACTCTAATGGCAGATATTAAAGTAAGAGTAGGACAACAAAATACAATTAAGGTTGTTTCATCTATTTCTGGAGATACTTCAGGAACTTTATCTGGATTAAGTGATGTAAACGCCACTACCCTTTCTAATGGTATGGTCCTTGTGTATAATGCTTCAACTAACAAATGGGATGCAACTTTAGAATTGACACCAGGAACTACGCAGAATTTAGACATTAACGGAGGTAGCTTTTAATGGCAAGTATCATTAGGGTCAAGAGATCTACTGGTACTTCTGCACCATCAACACTAAATTATGGTGAATTAGCCTATACTATTGGTGGTGGTACTCAGGCAAATAGGGGACAAAGATTCTTCATTGGTGATAGTTCTAGTAATCCCCAATTGGTTGGTGGTCAGTATTATACAGATCTTTTAAGCAACACTCCAGGTTCTGTTGCGAGTGCTGCAAACGCAACAACTGCAGCAAACGGATTTGTTGCCATTGTTGATCAAAACCGTAAGGTTGATCAGTGGAATGTAGACAATTTAAGGTTAGATGGAAACTCTCTAACTTCCACTGACACTGATGGTCATATTACAATTACTCCAGATGGAACTGGAAGGGTTCAGTTCTTAGATGATGATGAATTGCAATTTGGTACAAGTGATGATATTAGATTATCATACGATACAGCAAAAGATGCAATCTTCTTTGAAAGAGGTGGTGCTGGAGCAACTGCAGACATTAGAATCGCAGATGACATCCATTTCCAATTTGGTACTGACAATGATGCCAGAATTTATTATGATGAGACTACTCTTGATAGGGTAAAAATTGAGGGTGCTTCATGGACTTATGATAGTAATGTAGCGCAAGTAAAACTTGATGCAACAACACTATCTACTAACAGCACTACTGGCGCACTTGTTGTTGCCGGTGGAGTCGGTATTGGTGGAACTATCAATATCAATGGAGATTTGGCAGTAGAAGGAGGAGACGTAACAAGCAATAATTCCACATTAAATCTTTTTGATGCAAATGTTGTTCATGCCAATGTATTAGGTGCTGGTGAATTTATCGATATTGGAGCATCAAGTGGAATTGCAACCATTCATAATGCTGTCGTTGATTTAGATGGCGATCTCAATATTGATGGTGGAGATGTAACAAGTAATAATACCTCATTAAATCTTTTTGACTCTACTGTAACTCACATTAATGCATTTGGTGCAGGAATAGCGATTGATGTTGGTGCTAATACTGGCATCGCAACAATTAATAATGCAACTTTTGATGTTCCTAACGCTACAACAGTAACAATTGGTGCAGAATCAAGTGCTACTTCCGTTATTTTTGAGAGTACACCAAATACATCGTTTGTTTCTATTGCAGCAACTACAGATGCTTCTAGCCCAACTACAGGTGCTTTAAGAGTTGCTGGTGGTGTTGGTATTGCAAGTGATCTTTATGTTGGTGCTGATTTTATTGTTAGTGGAGACACAACTTTTGCTGGTGATTTAATCGTTCAGCAAAATTTAACTGTAGATGGCAATACAAACTTAGGAAATGCTGATAGTGATATTGTTACTGTTGTTGGATCTATAAACCACACTGGTTCATTTGTAAATGTTGGTGGTGCTCAATTTGATGGCGTTGGAATTAGTTCTAATGTTATTTCAACCAAATCTGGTGGTGGAAATGTTCTTTACATTGATCCATATCCAGATGGTTTAAGTAACGAAGGTACTGTTATTATTAAGGGTGACCTCCAAGTTGATGGTACAACTACAACTGTTAATTCAAGTTCAGTTACTGTCAATGAACCGATCTTAAATCTAGGTGATGTAACCAGCCAAAGAACCGTTATGGCGGTAGTTGGCAGCGGAACAACTGAAATTACATTAGATTCTGTTGTTGGTATTAACACTGGTGATGTTATTGAAAACGCTGGTGTAACTGGTCTTCCAGCATCTGCTGGTGACAGAACCATTCAATACTACAATACCAGCACAAAAGTCGTTTCTATTCTAGGAAATACGACTTCTCAGATTGGTATTTCAACCCAATTAACAATCACCCATGCATTTGATACAAACACCGATAGAGGTGTTTCATTCAACTACAATACAAGCAGTGGAACTAGTAACAATAAAACTGGTTTCTTTGGTTTCGACGATAATTCAATTGCTGCTAGTGGCGTTTTTGAATCACATGCTAATGACAGTAGAAGATGGACTTTCGTTCCAGATGCATCAGTTTCAAATAGTGTTGTATCAGGAACAAAAGGTTTCTTAGATATTAAAGGTATTTACTACCAGAGTGGAGACTTCTCTACTCATGGTATTGTTTACTTTGACAGCACTGGACTGCAAAGATCTACATCTGCACCATCATCTGCAACATTTACTTCAACGCAGATTATGACCGCAGTGACTGAGATTGTTCTAACTTTAAGTGGAGCACATAGTTTTACTGCTGGTCAGCAGATTACTCAGGCAAATAACTCTAGTGCTTATGGTATGGTTAAATCAACCACTTCCTCAAGCAGCAGCGTTACTTTGATTGGCGTACAGGGAACATTTGATACTACAAATGATCTTCTGAAAGAAGGTACTAACATCTCAATTAACCCCACCGTTGTCTCTACTACATATACTGACAGACCTGTTTGGACAACAACAATTGACGGAGGAACGTTCTGAGGATTATGAATAGTGAAGTTGACATTAATGTTTTAGTTGGTCTTTATAATCAAAAAATAGCAGCACTAACAAATCAAAACATTTTATTAGAAGCAAAATTACAATCTTTAACTAAAGATTTTGAAGTTGAAAAGGAGCAATTGTTAATGCAGTTGCTAGAAGCAAAGAGGGGAGAAAGTTCCCCTCCAAAACAAAGATCAACTAAAAAAACTGAAGATTATCAGAACTCAGAGGTTGAATAATGGCAAAACCATCAACAAGACAAGAATTAATTGATTACTGCTTAAGGAGACTTGGTGCTCCTGTGCTAGAGATCAACGTTGATGATGATCAAATTGATGATCTTGTTGATGATGCCTTCCAATATTTCCAAGAACGTCATTTTGATGGCGTTGAAAGGATGTATCTGAAGTATCAAATTACTGATCAAGATATTAGTAGAGGAAGAGCATCTGGAACTAGTGGTGTTGGTATTGTAACTACATCAGCAACATCAACAAACATTAGTGGTTATGGCACAACAACCTCAAACTTTTATGAAAATTCAAACTTTATACAAATCCCAGATTCAGTAGTTGGAATTGAAAAAGTATTCAAATTTGATACTAGTACTATTTCTGGTGGAATGTTTAGTATTAAATATCAACTTTTCTTAAATGATCTTTATTATTTTAACTCAGTTGAATTACTACAATATTCAATGACAAAGAGTTATTTGGAAGATATTGATTTCTTACTTTCCACAGATAAGCAAATCAGATATAATAAGAGACAGGATAGACTATATCTTGATATTGATTGGAATCAACAATCTGCAGGAAATTATCTCGTTATAGATTGTTATAGAATTTTAGATCCTAGTGATTATTCTGGTGTTTATAATGATAGTTTTGTAAAAAAATATCTTACCTCACTTATTAAGCGCCAGTGGGGACAAAATTTAATTAAGTTTAGGGGAGTTAAACTACCTGGTGGTATTGAGTTGAATGGTAGAGAAATCTATGAGGATGCAGAAAGAGAATTAGAGCAGCTTAAGCAAATAATGATGCTTGAGCACGAATTACCACCCCTCGACCTTATTGGATAATGGCACTTAATCCGTTTTTTCTACAAGGATCACAGACTGAACAAAGACTTGTTCAACAATTAATCAATGAACAACTGAGAATGTATGGTGTAGATGTTACATACATTCCAAGAAAGTTTGTAAGAAGAAATACAATAATTAGAGAAATAGAATCTTCCAGATTTGATGATAATTATATCATAGAAGCATATGTCAATACTTACGAAGGATATTCTGGAGCTGGAGATATACTAACAAAATTCGGAATGTCTCTTAAGGATGAATTGACTATTACAATTTCTAGAGAAAGATTTGAAGATTTTATCTCCCCATTTTTAGAAGCAGAAAGTGATGATGAAATTGTACTTTCATCTCGTCCAAGAGAAGGAGATTTAATTTACTTTCCACTTGGGCAAAGATTATTTGAAGTTAAGTTTGTAGAGCACGAAGATCCATTTTATCAATTGGGTAAAAATTATGTTTACCAACTAAAGTGTGAACTCTTTGAATATGAGGATGAGATCATTGATACTTCTATTGATGAAATTGATACTCAGGTTCAAGACGAAGGGTTTATTACTACACTTAAACTTCTTGGGATTGGTGTTACTGCATCAAGTTCGGCAACCATTAATACTGGATATGTAAGACAAATTTTCTTGAATAATGATGGAAGAGGATATACATCGGCACCAACTGTCAGATTTAGTGCAGCACCAGACATTACTGGAAGTACAGCAACTGCGGTTGCAATAACCACAAATCGTGCAGGGATTTTCTCAGTACAAGAAATACTACTTACAAATGCTGGATTTGGTTATACCGAAACTCCAACCATATACATTGAAGGTGGCGGAGGAATTGGTGCTGCAGCAACTTGTTCTATTGAAACTATTCAAAATGGTGTCATTTCATTATCTATTGATGATGGTGGTTCTGGATATGCAGTACCCCCAACGGTTACTATTACACCTCCGGTTGGTGCAGGTGCAACTGCATCATCAACAATCGATGGTATTGGTTCTGTTACTGGAGCAACTGTATTTACTGGAGGAAACTTCTATCTTCCATCTTCTACAGTCTCTGTAACATTTGATGCTCCAATTGGTGTTGGAACGACCGCAAAGGGAATCGCACATACAAACTCTGTCGGTATTGTTACTGGAATTACAATAACAGATCCAGGTTCTGGATATGCATCTGCACCAGTAGTGAGTATTGGTAATAGTGCAGCAGATAAGCAATATACAAATATATTAGTAGGTCTTACAACAGCAACAGCAGTTGCCGGAATTTCAACGGGTGGAGTTGTTACTTCTATTAGGATTTCGAATCCGGGGTATGGTTATAGTACAGTTCCATCGATTACAATTGCAAATCCACCAACAATTTCCGGAGTTGGAACATATCAATTTAATGAGGAGGTTATTGGTTCATCTTCTGGAACTAGAGCAAGAGTTAAAGAATGGGATGATATTACAAACACTCTTAAGGTTTCTAACGTTAGTGGTATATTTACTCCTGGTGAAACTTTAGTTGGAGCTGCTTCATCAGCAATCTTCTCAATTAAAGAACATGATAAGCAAGATTTATATGATAAATACTCAGAAAACGACGAAATCGAAAGTGAAGCAGATCTTATTTTAGATTTCACACAATCAAATCCATTTGGTAATTACTGATGTTAGGAACTTATTTTTATCACGAAATACTTAGGAAAACGGTCATTTCTTTTGGAACGCTGTTTAATCAGATTTATATTAAACATAAAGATGAAGAAAGTAAAAACATTAGTGAAATGAGAGTTCCATTGGCATATGGTCCAATGCAAAAGTTTCTAGCAAGAATTGAACAGCAAGCAGATTTAAATAGAGCTGTCCAAATTGGATTACCTCGAATGTCATTTGAAATGAATAGTATTCAATATGATCCAACTCGAAAAACTTCAGTTACTCAATCATTTAAAGCAGTAGATGATAATAATAGAATTAAAAAAGTTTACATGCCGGTTCCTTATAACATTGGATTTGAACTCAATATTCTTACAAAATTAAATGATGATGCTCTACAAATCATTGAGCAGATCCTACCATTTTTTCAACCATCATTCAATATAACAGTTGAACTTATTGATTCTATTGGTGAAAAGAGAGATATTCCAGTTGTACTAGAATCTATTAATTTTCAAGACGATTATGAAGGAGATTTTTCAACAAGAAGAGTACTAATTTATACTTTGCAATTTACAGCAAAAACATATCTGTTTGGTCCAATCGCTGATAGTACAGAAGGTATTATTCGTAAGGTTCAAGTTGATTACTATTCGGATACTGATACTGTAAGGGCAAGAAGAGAAATGCGTTATACTGCAACTCCAACTGCAATGAAAGATTATGATAATGATACGGGAGCAATTATTACCGAAGATGTATCAGTTTCCGAAACTAAAATTATTGTTAATGATACATCACCACTCTCGGTCGGAGATCGTATTATTCTCAACAGTGAAATTATGAAGATCTCATCACTGACGAGTAATTCAATTACTGTAAAACGAGCATACAGTGGGACAATTGCACAAACGCACAATAGTGGTACACAGTTTAATGTGTTAAGTAGTGCAGATGATGCACTTATTGCCCCAGGAGATGATTTTGGATTTAGCGAATCTTTAGATTTCTTCGATAATGGTTCAGATTTTAGTCCAACAAGAAAAATTGATTTACTGTAATTTTTATGTCAGAAAATTTTGATAGTATTAGTAGGGTTTTAAATACAGAGACTGAAATAGTTGAAGTAGAAAAAAAATCTGTGGAAATTCAAAATATAAAACCCCAATCTAATGATCTTAAAAAAGATTATGAATATAGTAGGGGTCAATTATATTCTCTTATCGAAAAAGGACAAGAGGCAATTAATGGAATTTTGGAAGTTGCCGGGGAGGGGGCAAGTCCAAGAGCATATGAAGTTGCTGGTCAATTGATAAAAAGTGTTGGAGACGTAACTGATAAATTAGTCGATCTTCAAAAAAAGATTAAAGATATTGAGGATGTTAGTGATAAATCAACAACTAATAATGTTACGAATAACGCACTGTTTGTTGGATCTACCGCAGAACTTTCAAAACTACTCAAGCAAGGTTTTCTAAATAATAAAGAAGAATCTTAAATTCTAATGGGTTGGTCTGATAAGTATAAAAAATCCATTAACTGTGATGACCCAAAAGGGTTTTCTCAACGTGCTCACTGCCAGGGTCGTAAAAAGAAAATGAATGAAGCAAAAGAAAAAGATCATGAAGTGTCAATGGCACAAACTCAATTGAAAAAGTCTGAAGAAAATATCAGAAAATTGAGAAAAGCACTTGGTAAAAAGGAAAGAAATATTCCTGCTTGGGTACAGGCAAAAATTACTGATACTGAACATAATACTGATGCTGCATCCTCTTATATGGATGAAGGCAGAAGAGATGGTAAATCTGCTAAAGATCCTGGTTACTCTCTTCGTGATTGGTTTAAAGGTGGTGGATGGGTTCAAGCAGGTGGTAAATATGATGGTAAACCTTGTGCCAAGCAACCTGGTCAAACAACCAAACCATTCTGCCGTGATGCTGATGATCGTGCTTCTATGAGCAAAGTAGAAAGAATAAGGAGAGCAGCAAAGAAGCGTAGAGAAGATCCAAATCCAAATAGAAAAGGCAAAGCGAATATTGTAAGAGAAGAAATTGGTATTCCCATTCCACCAGGAAAGGGTGGTTTAAAGAAAGTTATGGAACCTCTTATGAAACAACACGGTGGCGGTAAACTTATTGAACCACCACCAACAAAATCCGCAAATATAAAAAATGCTCATTTTGAACCAGAAGGTGAAATGGTCGAAGCATTTCCTAATGTGAAAGGAACTCTCAATCCTTGGGAAAGTCCAGATACTGGTAAATCTGGAATTAAAATAATCCCTGGATCAAAATCCGGAGAAACAAAGGAAATGGGTCCTATGAAAGGTGGAGTTTTTATTAAAAAAGCAGAAAAAAAGATTGAAAAACCACTTCAAGTTGCTCATTATAATCCAGAAGGTGA
>Ga0222713_10002891_pt1 | contig 18007 bp, 15 predicted proteins | sample C33_649DmetaG_FD_165061 | JGI IMG/M metagenome (GOLD analysis project Ga0222713, IMG submission 165061) | Estuarine water microbial communities from San Francisco Bay, California, United States - C33_649D | ecosystem: Environmental > Aquatic > Marine > Unclassified | place: USA: California...
AGTTCAAACGCGTGCTGCTCTTGGCTGGTTGCGACCGCGTCGCCGACGCGTACGCGAAGTGCATCTATTCCGCCATCGCTGGTTTGGGCACCGATTGCAAGGCGGTAATTCGTTTGTTGGTAACGGCGACGCCGACGCAACTCGACGCCATGCGCGAGGCGTATTCGAGATTATACAAGCAGGACCTCATCGCCGCGGTGACTTCAGAATGGCGCGTGACTGGCGATTTCAAGCGCATCGTCAAGGCGCTCGCCAAGCGTCACCCGGCGAATGTCAACGACTCGACGAAGATGGATTACACCTCGGATATCAAGAAGATGCGTGAGGCCGTCGATGGCATGGGTACTGACGAAGGCGCGATCATCGAACTCTTGTGCAACAAATCTCACAAGCAAATCGAGGAGTTCCGCGAAGCGTACAAGATCGCCACCGGTGAGCTCTTGCGCGAGCGCATTCGCAACGAAACCACTGGATTGTTCGAAAGCCGTCTGTTCCGCGAAACGCTCATGGGTTTGTTGACGCCACGCCTCGAGCAAGTCGCTATTTACTTGAAGGAGGCGTTCGACGGCTGGTTCACGAACGACGATTGGGGGTTGATTTCCATGCTCGTCCACCGCACGGAGGAAGAAAAGTTGGAGATTCGCACCAAGTACACCGAGCACTACGGCGCAGACTTGATCCAAGACATTCGCTCCAAATGCTCGGGCGATTACGAAGACGCGCTCGTGGCGTGCATCGCGCCCAGGACGAGAACCTTCGCTCGCGGTATTAAGGGCTCGATGGCGGGCTGGTTCTCGGCGACGAATAAGACTGGTTTGATGGCGTTGATCACGCACAAGGACGACATCATGCCCGAGCTTCGCATCGAGTTCGAAAAGGAATTCAAAGGTAAGACTTTGCAAGGTGTCATCAAGCAAGAGTGCGCCGGCGAGTTCGAAGCCGCCTTGGTTTCGATCGCCGCGTACACGCCGCCGACTGGCGTCGCCGAGCGCATCGCCTCGGGTGAAGAAATCGCCCCCGTGGCTGCGCCGCTGCCGCAAGCGTACACGACCGTTGCCGCGCCACCGCCGCCGCAACAGTACCACGCTCCGCCGCCGCAACAGTACGGCGCTCCACCGCCGCAACAGTACGGCGCTCCGCCGCCGCAACAGTACCACGCTCCGCCGCCGCAACAGTACGGCGCTCCGCCGCAGCAATACGGCGCTCCGCCGCAGCAATACGGCGCTCCGCCGCCGCAATACGCCCCCCAAGGCTACGCCCAGGCGCCGCAATACGCGCCCCAGTACGCTCAGGCGCCGCAGCAAGGATACGCCCCGCCCCCGCCGGCGGGATACCCAGCCGATCCCAACTACCGTCCGCAGCAAATCAAGCGCCAAGATTCATGGTGATTCGCGCGCCCTCCGTCGCCGACGCTCGCTCGTCGTGACCATCTCGCATTTATTTAATAAAAATGCTATCAACTTACGCACGAAAGCATCGAACGACGTCCTTCGACCTTTCGCTTCTCGTCGGCGCGTCTTCGCCTCGACGCCCGATTCGCTCCGCACACGCGCGCTCGCTTCACCGAACGAAAACTTTCGAAATGCCGCGCTCGACATCTATGACATCGCTCGTCATCGCGGTCCGTCGCTTCGATCGCGCGCGTTCCCGTCGCTTCGATCGCTTCGAGACGCTCGAAAACGCATCATCAATCAAGATCGACTCGTTCGCGTCGCGTCGCGCGCGCCCGTCGCGCGCCGACCTCACCTCTGACGATGCGTTTTCACGACCTCTGTCTGTTCACGCAGGTCACCTTTATGTTCGCCTTCATGGTGCGATCGACGAATTGTTTAACCGCGAAGACGAGTGTGGCCAGGGTGAAGCTGGTGAAGAACGCGGAGGCGAGCGCTCGCGTGGCGTCGCGCGCGGGCGTCGAAGCGACGCGAGCGAGGCAGCTCGCGCGATTGGAATCGATGCACGCGCGTGGCGGCGATGCGATCGCGCACGCGATGCCGATTAGTAACTACATGGATGCGCAGTATTACGGGACGATCGAGATCGGAAACCCGCGTCAAAGTTTCCAAGTCGTTTTCGACACCGGGAGCTCAAACTTGTGGGTGCCGAGCTCGAAGTGCGGGTTTTTGCAAATACCTTGCGATTTGCACGCGAAGTTCGATTCAGAAGCGTCGACGACGTATGAAGAGGATGGTTCGGCGTTTGCGATTCAATACGGCAGCGGGTCGTTGAGCGGGTTCTTGAGTAAAGATGACGTGAAAGTTGGCGACATTGTCGTCAAAGGGCAACGATTCGCTGAAGCGACCAAGGAACCAGGGATCGCATTTTTGTTTGCGAAATTCGACGGAATTTTAGGACTTGGGTTCGATGCAATCTCCGTCGACCGCGTGAAGCCGGTGTTTTACAACATGATGGAACAAAAGTTGATTGATGCGCCGCTGTTTTCGTTTTGGTTAAATCGAACGACGACGGAGGACGGGACTCCGAGCGTCGTCGGAGGCGAGCTCGTCTTCGGCGGCTCCGATCCGGCGCACTATATCGGCGAGCACACGTACGTGCCGGTGACGCGGGATGCGTACTGGCAAATCAAGATGGATGACTTCAAGATCGCCGGTCGCTCGATCGGCGCGTGCGACGCGAACAAAGGTTGCCAAGTCATCGCCGACACCGGCACATCGCTCCTCGCCGGTCCGGTGGAGACGATTACGAAGATTAACGAATTCATCGGCGCGCGATCGATGCTCGGCGAGGAGTGCCGAATATTGATCGATCAGTATGCCGAACAGTTTGTCGATGAACTCGAAACGTACTCGAGCGACCAAATTTGCACTTCCATCGGCGTGTGCGATTCGGGCGCGGCGACTGTTATGGAAGACGTCGACGACGTTTCGCGACGCATCGCTGTCTCTCGCAAACTTTTGCGCGACGAGCGTGATGAAAAGCGACACAACGGTGACGTCGACGAGGTCGCAGTCGACCGTCGCCGTGGAATCGCCACGTCTCGCGGCTCAAGCTTCGACGCGATCAAGGGCCCGATCGCGTGCTCGGCGTGCAAATCCGTTGTCAACTACGCCCAAAACATGCTCGCTCAAAATGCGACGCACGATTTGATCATCAGCCAAGTCAAACGCGTATGCGATTTGGTCCCAAACACGGGGGGCACCGCCGCCGTGGATTGCGCGGACATCCCGACCATGCCTGACGTCGAATTCATCATCGGAGGAACATCGCTCAAGCTCACTCCGCAAGAATACGTCTTGCGTGTCAGCGATGGCGACCAAGAGCAATGCATCAGCGGATTCATGGGTTTGGACATTCCGCCGCCCGCGGGTCCGCTCTGGATTCTCGGTGACGTCTTCCTCGGGCCCTATCACACGGTGTTCGACTACGGCAACCGTCGCGTCGGATTCGCCAAGGCGGCATAATTCGCGCACTCATCTCGTATCTCATATGTTTTCTTCTGTTCATGTATCTCGTTCATCTCCTGTACACAAAGCTTTGCGCTTGAAATCTAAGTGAAACCTTTTCATCCGTCGCTCGCCGCCCCTCGACGGCGCTTCACTTCGCGCCACCCTCCGTCGTCGCACCCATTCTCTCGCGCTCGCGTTTCGACTTTCGATCGGCATGGTGGAAACTCGTTCGACTCCTCGAGACAAACCATCGTCGTCGTCGTCGCCGTCGAAGGCCACGCCGTCGTCCTCGACGCTTCGTTTAAACATCAAGACGTGGCACGGCGTCGGCTCTTGGACCTGGGGCGCCGGCGACGTCGGTGACGTGTGCGGGATCTGTCGCATCGCGTACGATGGGTGCCCGCCCGATGCGAAGTTTCCCGGTGACGATTCTCCCGTGGTGTGGGGGACGTGCGGTCACGCCTATCACTTGCAGTGCATCACCAAGTGGTTGAGCGGCCAAGGCGCGGAGCCGCGGTGTCCGCTTTGTCGACAGAATTGGGAGTTTAAACAGCTGTGAGAGCGAAAATAGAGATGATGCGATCGTGCTAGCTTAATTTCAATGATAGTGGTAGAGAGTAGTGTACTTTTAGCCACGGCGTTATTCGTGTATGATGTGCTGACCGATGGCCGCCCACGAAGTCGGCCCGGCGACGGGACGACCTATGGTGACGCGCGTGGCCGTGCGCTTCTGGCGCCACTGTGGAATGGCGCCGGGCGTGACGGGCGGGGCACGGGTCGGGGGCGCCTTCCGCGCCGCCGCCGCGCTCTTCGCCGCGTTCACGTTCGGTTGCTCGTACCAAAACATTTCCGAAACTGGTTCGATTTTGGCCTCCTTTTTCTTCGACGCATCTGCACTGACTTTGGGAGCGCTCGCGCTCGCTTTGCGCTTGGGCGCTGTCTTGGCGCCGCCCTTCACGGCGACCGCCGCCTCGGCGTCGTTTTCAGCTTCCGTGCGATACCGTCTAGCGTCGTAAATGCCATATCTACGGTCTTCGACGACGCGGCCACCAGGTCCAGCGTTGCCAGCCGTGTCTATACTAGGGGCTTGCGCAGCCGGCATCTTGGTTTTGGGCTTCTTCGCGGGCGCGGGCGCCGAGCTCTTGGGAGCGGGCGCCGGCGATTCCGGAGGTTCCTCGTACTCTTCGTCACTATCACTTTCTCGTTCTATCGCGGCAAAATGTTGCTCCAAATCGTGGTGCTCGTCTTCTTGAACCACGTTTGATAGAGCTTCGGCAAACTCGGCGTCTACGGCCTCGAGAGCTAAGCGCGCGTGCACCACGGCGGCGTTTGCGGCTTCGAGCTTTTTTAGCTCGGTGAGTAAAATGTGCTCAATTTCGTGCATGGGTGGTAAACCCGCGGCGGCTAACACCTCATTAGCGCGCATCATGTTGCGTTCATCTTCGTCATACTCGTCCGAGTCTGATCGCACTAAATCTTCATCGATTTCTTCGTCCTCGCTATCGTCGCGATCGGTGGCGTCGTCGTCGTCAATGTCTGGGACCGGCGGCGCCGTCTTGGGTTTCTTGGCGCTCGTGATCGCCTCATGCGCCTCCGCCGCCGCTTGAGCCGCTTCGGCGACGACGCCGTCTTTTTCATCGGCGTCGGAGCCGGATTCATGCGCGCCGAACGCCAGGTATCGGTCCCAATCGGTGTCGTCGTCGTCGTCGTCGTCGTCGGTCGCTTCGCGGTTCTCGCCAGCCGTGTGATGCATTCCAATCAAAGCCTCGTGCACGCGCGCGCGCGCCTGTGAGTACACTGCCTCCGCTTCTTCTACGACGGTCTTCATGCGCGCCAATTCGCGTTCGGCGGCTTCGACTTCATTCACCATGTCCCGCCGTTTCGCCTTGAGTTGTTCGACGACCCGCGTCGCTTCGGTGTCCGCCTTGATCATAATTTTAGCCTTACCGACGTTTGCAGCCTTTGCAAACTTCCCTCGCGGACCGCGCGTGATGAATGCATTCTCATCATCGCTGTCCTCGTCATCGCTGTCGATTTCGTCATCGAGTTTATCGTCGTCGTCGTCCTCCTCCTCCTCCTCGGCGAGTTGTCGCGCGTACGTCGCCTTGAGTCGCTCCTTGGCGCTCAGCGCCGCCTTCTTCGCCGGTGCCTGCTTCTTCAGCGCGTCTCGACTCACCGTCGGCGCTTGTTTCTTCCCCCCCGCCTTCTGTGCACTTTTCCACGTCCCTTTCGTCGTCGTCGCCGCGGTCGCCGCCGCCGCGACGGTTTTCATCCCCGCCGCCTTCTTCGCGATCACCCCGCCCGGGGCTTTCTTCCCAACCTTCCCATCGTTCCCAGGTTTCAAACTCCCTTTCTTACCCCCTTGCGCTCGCACCGCGCTCTTGTACGGCACCTTGGCCGCTTCTTCCTGACGCAAATGTTGAAATTTAATTAAATTTCTCCATTTATCCTTCAATTGTACCCCCGTGCGCGATCTGCGCGAATTGGCGAAAAACGAAAACGAACGCGCAGTCGGTCAGTACCTAAACCTCATCGCTTTAACTCTCATCATCATTTCCCCCTTGATCTCGTCACGCGATCGCTTTGCCTCTCTCGTCGTTACGACGAACAACGTCACGATCTCGCGATTCGATTCCAATCCCTCGACGGACGCGCATTCCCCTCGCGATTCCTCTCCCATCACTCTCGCTCGCTCGTCGATCTAAAACCTACTTCAACGCCTCGAACGCGACATCATTCCTCATTTTCTCCCACGCCCCGATGCCGTGTTTCACCACGGCGTCGCGTAACGCGCGTTCCTCCTCGCGTCGCCAGTACCCTCGCGCGCCGGGCGTCGACGCCGACGACGGCTCGTTCGCGTTTGAATTGCCATTATTATTCGTCGTCGTCGTCGTCGTCGTCGGTGGTTTCGCACGCTTTTTCGTCGTTCGTGTTCTCCTTAATCGTTTCTTCTTTGCGTTGAAATCGTCATCCTCGTCATCCGTGTCGTCATCAACGTCATCATCATCATCATCATCGTCTCCATCGTCGTCAACGAACGCATTCGTGGCGGCGTGTGCTGGATTCGTCCCATTCGTCGTCCCATCGCCGTTTTGTCGCGTGCGCCTGGACGACGACGTGACGTCCGAGGACAACGTCATTGGACGTTTCACCACGCGCGTCATCGCGACGCCGCCAACGGGCGAACGTCCAAACTCCGTCGTCGGATGTCGTCGAATGCGAATGGACGACCGACGCCTGTCGACGACGGACGACGGCGACGACGGACGACTAGGGACTCGTGCGTGTTCATGACTCAACACAAAGGTCACGACGACCGACGCCTGTCGACGACCGACGACGGCGACGACGGACTTTGGACGACGACGGACGACTAGGGACTCGTGCGTGTTCATGACTCAACACAAAGGTCACGCATCCGTGGACGACGACGCCGACGTCGTCGGTCACTCGGTCGTGGACGTCCGTGCCGTGGACTCGGTCGGTCGGTCACGGACGTCCCCCAGCGCGATCGCGACCGCGCGCGTGCGCGACCACGTCGATGCGTCGCGAATCGATTCGATTCGATGCGATCGCGTCGATGCGTTCGATCGATCGAGTCGACGTCGAATCGACTCGAAGTCGACGCGCGTGCGCCCGAACGCGCGAGCGCGCGCGTCGTTCGTACGCGACGCCACTCCTGGAGGTCAAAAACGTCACACGACCCCAAAGTTCCGTAATAACACCGACTATCGGAGATCTATAGCACGAAGTCAGGAAAAAACCTGATGACCACCACGCGCGCGCGTTCGGACGTTTTTCGATTCGATTTCGCCAAAACGTCACCACGAAAACAGCGTTGTGTGAACACGTGTATGTAGTCCTCACGCGTTAACTCCCGTCGCTGCTGTGTCGACGTCTAAAAACGGACGTTCGCGCGCGCGTTCCGTTCCATTCGTCGTCGTCGCCATTCGTCGTCGTCGTCGTCGTCGTGCGCGCGTGGTGCGAAAACTCACACTCCCGACCTCGGTCGTCGGCGATGCTCCGTCGCGCGCTCGCGAGTGCGAAGGCGCGCGCGCGTTCGCGGCAGCTTCGATCGACGCCTCGCACGTCCTCGCCTTCGTCGACGTCGTCCTCGCATGCGCATTCGCATTCGTCACCCGACGCATCGCTCGCGCATTCGTCCTCGAGCGAATCATCATCGTCGTCGTCGTCGTCGTCGTCGTCATCATGGGTGATACATACGATGAGACATCGAATGTTCGCCGCATTCGCGATCGCTCTCGCGGTGACGATAACGGAGTTCGCGATCGTGCGCGCGCGATTCGTCGGCGCGCCCGAACACGACGGACCGCGCGACGGAGTGATACGAGCGCGCGACGCTCGCGAACGACGCGGCGCGAGGGCGAATGTAAAAACGAACGCTCGACGGACGTATGCGTTAGTCGTCGTCGGGGACAGTACGGTGTGCGGCGTTGGGTGCGCGTTGACGAATAATGGCGGTGAAAACGAACGCAAGACGCGGGTCGCGGATGAAGACGCGAACGCGAGGGACGTCGAAAACACGCGCGAGGACGACCGAAGCGGTGGACCGACGTTAGCGCGCACTTTAGCGACGTTCGTGGGGAAGACGTTAAACACCGACGTGGAGTGGGCGGCGTTGGGGTATAAAGGCGCGGATGTGAACGCGTTGCGCGAAAAAGTCGTGCCGGCGTTGCGCGAGCGCGCGCGAGCGCGAGCGCGAGCGAGCGGCGCGCGAGAGCTCGACGCCGCCCCTGACGCCGTGGTGATCATGTGTGGGGTGAACGATGCGAAGATGTCGGTCGTCGGGCGATCGTCGAGCAAGTTTCGCGACGACTTACGGGAGCTCGTGCGAGAGATTCGCGCCGTCGTCGGAGAGAAGTGCGTGGTGGTGATTCCGGCGACGCCGCTCGAGGCGGCGACGCTGTTTCCCTTACCTTTGGCCTGGTTCGCAACGCGCACGAATGATTTGTGGGACGCTCAGAAGCGCAAGGTGAGCGAATTGGCGACAAACGTCGTGTTCGTGTCGAAACCGAGCGTGGAGGCGCTGCGCGCGCGAGCGAAGAACGAGAGCGGTCGCGCGGTGGCGTCGCTGACGTGCGCGGACGGCGTGCACCCGAACGATGACGGGTACGCCGCGTGGGCGGCGCACATCGCCGAGGAGTGCGCGCCGCGGCTCGCGCTCGCGTTCGCGAACGCCGCCGACGACGACCGATGACGAGCCGAATGAGCTCCTTAGAGTATTATTTGCGTGCATATTATCAAATCGATGTGTTTCTCCCCGCTTGTACGACCGCCGTGTAATTGAGAATTTAAAAAATAAAATAACCATACCCCCCGCCCTCACGCCTTTGTCGCCTTGGCGTTCGTCGCGAACGCCTTCATCTTGCCTTCGTCCTTGGCGACGCCGCTCGCGTCCGCGACCCCGCTCGCGACGTCCACGCCCGTGGGATGTGCCGCATCGATCGCCTCCGCGACGTTCTCCGGGGTCAATCCTCCCGCTAAGAACCACCCTTTGCGCGACGCCCCGCGCGGGGGTTTGAGATTGCGCCAATTAAACGCCACTCCGCTCCCCGCTCGGACGCCGTCGATGAGCAAATAATCCACCACGCGTCTCGGTCCGTTCACGAAATCCACCGCCGCGCGCCATCCTTGTTCCCCTGACATCGCCTCTCGCCTCTGTGCGATCAATTTCTCCTCATCCCCGGGTAATTTCGTCATCACTCGTCCGTCTTCGCTCGCTTCGAGGACGTAAATCGCCTTCACCCTCATCGGGAGCGTCTCCAACGCCCGACGCGCGCCGTCGCCGTGTAACTGCGCGTACTCGCACCCAACGTAATCGCACGCCTCGACGATCGTTCGCGCGTCTTCATCGACGAACACCAAAACCGGGTTCACCCCGCGCGTCTTCGCCGTCGATGCGATCGCCTTGGCGTCCTCCTTCGTCACTCGGCGCTTACTCTTCGACGACATGATCATCCCGATGAAATCCGCCCCCGCGTCGCACGCCAACGCGCAATCCGTCGTCGATGTGATCCCACAGATTTTCACCAACGTCGCGTGCGACGTCGCGTGCGATGCCGTAGCGGTGATAAGCGCGCGCGACGAGCGCGAGCGCGACGCGCGCGTCGACGCGACCGGCGTCACCGACGTGCGATCGATCGAACACCTCATCGACGAATGACGAATGACGATCGAAGACGGACAAAAAGCGAATTGTGATGTCATCACACGCGATCGCAAAGCGTGCGAAAGCGGTCGTCGAACGATCGATGCGTGATGTTCACTGACGTCGATCATCATCAGTCATCATCATCATCATCATCATTAATTACGAATTAATTATGAACGATGAGTCTCTCGATGGTGATGGAAGACGTCACATCGCTCTCGCGTGACGTCGATGAACGCCGCGTTGACGCAACGACAACTTTCGCCGTCGCGCGTCGGGCGTCGAAGCGAGGGAAGAAAGCCGCGGATTCGCGCGACGCCGACGCGCGCCGGTCGATTCGAGAGCGAACGCACGTACATCATGATCAAGTGCGTGTTCGCTGCGCGATGCGTCGCTCGTTGCGAGTTCGGCGTACGAACGATGAAACGTTACGCGATGCGTTCGTGATGCGCGCGTAGGAGGTCGAAAAACAGTCGCGAGTGAACGCGAAGAGGGCGAAGAGGGGTGACGCGCGGCGCGACGTCGTCGAGGGTTACGCGCGAGCGAGCGCGCGCGCGAACGCGAACGCGAACGCGTTGAAGGAATCTGACCGAGACGCGCGCGCGCGTGGCGATGACGTCGATGAACAGGCCGGATGGCGTACAACGCGGCGCCGTGGGGGACATCATCGCTCGATTTGAAAAGAAAGGGATGACGATGAAAGGGTTGAAGACGTACCAAGCGACGAAAGCGGTGGCGCAGGAACACTATAAAGATTTATCCGCCAAGCCGTTCTTCGCGGATTTGGTGAATTATATATGCTCTGGACCGGTTGTGGCGATGATATGGGAAGGTCCAGGGGCGGTGAAGAGCGCTCGATTGATGATCGGGGAGACGAACCCGTTGACGAGCGCGCCCGGGACGATTCGCGGCGATTGGGCGGTGGAAGTCGGACGCAATATTATTCACGGTTCGGATTCCGTGGAGTCCGCCGAACGCGAGATCGCGCTTTGGTTCGGGGATAAGGCTGGGATCGTCGATTGGACGCCAACCATCAAGCCTTGGGTTCGCGAATGATCGCGAACCCGTCGCGAGGCGCCGCGCGCGTATTCATTTTTGCCGTCTCAGCGCCGTCCACCGACGCGATCGTCTGATGCGTTTTATTTTATTCATAATCACGAAAAGTTCGACTCAATTCGCTCTAAATAAAATTCAACTCCATTCCATTCCCTCTGAAATTCAACTCGTTTTTCTCGCGTATGATCGATCGTTCCCATCACTCGCCTTTTTTCCCTCCGTTGTTACTCCTCGTCGCGGTCAACCGCGAGCGGTCAACGCCCGCGCTCGCGCGCGTCCCTTTACTTTTCACCCACTCTCTCGCGCGTTCGCGCGTCGTCCCAAACGCCCTCGTCACCGAAGTTTTATTCCTTCTTCGCTAAATGCGCGACCTCGCCGGGGCGTGCGACGCGTTGAAGCGCGCGTTGCGTCGAGCGAAATTCAATGTCGCGTCGCTTCGTCTTCCACTCGGTCGTGGAATCCCAATCGACACCGCGATCATGTCCGGGTCATCGCGCGCGTTCGTCCCCATGCTTCGCCACGCGTTCGCATCGCATAACGTCTATTTCCATCGCACGCTCGCGTCGCGCGGACACGACGTCGTGGGCGTGGAAAACGCGCTGAGGTTCACCGAGCGCGCGTTCCGCGCCGCCATCGACGTGTTCGGATACAAGCCCAAGGCGAGCGCGGCGCAATTCGTCTCCGATAGCGGGTTCGCGAATGTGAAGATGACGATCATTCGAGACGTACTAGCGCTCGTGGAGGCGATGGAGGAGGAAAACTCGCGACGCGCGCGCGCGCGCGAGGTGAGAGATGGACCAAGATTGGGAGCGATTCCAAACGCGAGACGTCGGCGGGACGTCGAACGGCGTCAACCGCGGAGGAGGATGATGACGGGTGAACCAGACGACAGCGATATGTTTCGCGATCGAGCGGATGAGCGTTATTACGATCGATTTCACTCCCACGAATCTCGCGGCGTCGAACGAGAGTTCGAGGATGATTGGCGTTCGCCGGCGACCGCCGAGGCGGACCGCGGGAGATTTCGCGAGTACGAGAATTCGGCGTACGACGAATCCGAGCGCATCGCCGACGGACGAGAGGAAACGTGCGACGTCATCGCGGCTTTGCGATTGGAATTTGCCGAAGTTCTCGGCAGAGTGACGCGAGTGGAGAAGGAGCTCGCGGTGGCGAACGCGAGATGCGCGGCGTTGGAGCGACGGGACGCCGAACGCTTCGCTCCGGCGGCTCGCAAACGTTTCGCGAACGAAGCGAAATCGACGGATATCGAAAGCGAGAACGAGTCGATGGTTGATTTAACGCCCCTGTCGAAAACCATGCGATGCGATGGGGCGAAAGCGGAGACGACGAACGCGTTCATCGAGCGATACGTGAGTAAACTTCGCGAGACGTGCGCCGAGTGAGCGGGGCGAGACGACTGAGACGACGCGTCGAGCGCTACGCTAAAATGATTCACCGCTAGTACGCTATATTGTGGAAGCGCCAAAGTTGTCGCGACATGTACATGTGAAGCACACGCTCGCTCTGAGGACTATTTCGCCCGTGCGCTTCGAGCGCGCGCCACGACGGCGGCGACGACGACGACGGAAACCGCGGCGGCGGCGACGACGACCGCCGGTCGCTCGCGACACGCCGCCGCCCATCGTCGCGTCCACGATTGCCCATCGCTCGCTTTTTCTTTCGATTCTTTCGCCACCACTCGAACGTCTTCTTTCGCCTCCGATTCTTTCGCTCGAGCGTTCGCCATCCGTCGCTCTTTCGCCTCCATGCGCTCCATGGCGTCGCCGTCGAGCATGCGCAAGTACACGGCGCGCTCCGCTTTTCGCGCTTCGGCGACTTTTTCACGCGTGCGCACCAATGCCTCGCGAATCGCGCGATCTCCGCTCAACTCTACGCACTCACGTAACACATCGTGCGCGCGCTCGACCGCTCCCAAATTTTCCAGCGCCTGCGCCTTTCGAAACATCGCTTTGGCGTTCGCGGCGTCCAAATCCAACGCCGCGTCGCACGCCGCGACGCACGCCGAGAAATCTCCCAAGTTCAGCGCGCACGCCGCCGCGTTTGACTTCAACACCGCCATCGTTGTTTTAATCTCCTTCATCTCTTGCGCACTTAACGAGGAATCACTCATGCGTATCATCTCTAAACATTCCGCGCCTTGTTCGTACCGCCTTTGGGCGCGAGCGTATTCCTTCCTCGCGAATAACGAATTTGCTTCTAATTTCTTTGTCTCCACGTACGACACGCATTTGGCGTACCCACACCCAGGTTTCGGCGCGAAATCTCGCGCTCGTCGAACGACGTCTATGAGTTCAATGTCGTACTCCACGTAAAGTTCATCTCGGTCGAACGCAAACGGGTCATCCGCGAACGGGGTCCCGCCGAACGGCGCGACGACGCCGCACCGGTCACCAACGTCCATGCTCATCACCGCGCTCTCCAGGGCGGCGCAAAAAAACTTAGTTTCGTTGACGTCGTCGATCGTTCGCGTGCACGTTTTGGGAACGTCATAACGCACCCCTCGCGCGGGCTCGCCCGTGGCGCGAACGTAGCTTTGCCACCCGCGAGCGAGGAGGGTGATTTCATCATCAAGCGCCGGCGACCCGCGATCGGTGCCTGGGGATTTTGTGATCGAACGAACGCGTATGGATGCATTCACAGGGAGACGAGGACCGGAGGTGACGTATCGAATGGTTTCGTCGTCATTCATGTTTTGAGCTCAAGCGCGAGCCAACGTGTGCGGGACGAACGCGAACGCGAGCTCGACGAACACGAGCTCGACGAACGCGAGCTCGACGACGTCGGACGACGGAGGAGTCAGTGCGAAATCAGTGATGGAGTACCATGTGGTTTGGTTTCAATTTCTACCTCGCGATCGCGATCGCATTCAATTTGTTTTCATTCATTCATTCATTCAAGCATTCATTCATTCCATTCTCGCTCGCTCTCGACGGCTCGTCGCGTTCGTCAACCGCGCGTTCGCGCTCGCGTTCATGTCGTCAAACAACCTCTCAACAGACGATCGAGCACCTCACCCATCGTCATCGTCGCCTTTTCACTTCATGGCAAAATCGAAAGCGTTGGTCACATTTGATTCTGTCGCCGGAAATCGAGCGCGCGCGTTTGATACGCGCGTTGCGTCTTATCGCGCTCTTCAAAAAATGTCTTTCTTCTCTCGCCCTTGCGCTCGCGAGCGCGATTTCGCGCTTCTTCGCTCAGCATCAACACCGTATCGGCATTCATCGCGGGCGTGGTCTTCCCCACGCGCTGTAACCCGCACGCGTTCCACGCCAACGCGATTTGCAAAGACCAAAAACCCAGCTTAAAGAACTCTTCTTGGCATCGCGCGGCGTTGGGGTCGCCGGTGTAACTCGGTGGGGCGAATTCGCTCATGGATTATGAATGCCTTGAAGAAGTGTTCGCGCGACGACGACTCGAACGCGTCGATCGGGGAAAATCGAAACAACGAGAACGACGACGCGGCGGCGCGAAGTGAGGTCGAGCGGAGCCGCGTTCGGCGGCGGCTTCGGACGCGAGCGACGCGTTTCAATGTCTGTCGATCGATGCGTTTTTAACACTAAGAATGAAGAATAGAATAGAAGACTAACGCTATGGCTGAGTTGACGCAAATGGTCGTGTGGTCGGTGGACGCCACGCGCGCGGCGAACGTCGGTTCGCCGGCGAGCGGGACGCGGCGTCGGCGCGCCGAAAGCGTTCGGCGGGCGACGTCGGCGTTCGCCGAGACGAGACAGTAGGTCAGTTGAACGTGAGTTCGTTCGCGGGAAGATGACCGGCATCACCCGCACAACGCAGAGAGACGCCACCATCGGGCCTGATGTCGATTCTCGTGATCGACGCGTTGTACATTGACATGCGCAGCCAGGCGTCCGGCGGTAGTTGCATCGCTCGGAGGGCGCTGTATCGAATCACGTTCCCGTGACACACCACGATTTCGTGCGTCATCGATGGGAGGGTGGCATCCTTCTGTATTCGTTCGTCTCCGCGTGCGCTGTCTTCATGTTCGTTCGTCGCGCGATGGCATATAGAACGGAATCCCGCTTCGATTCTCGGCGCTTCGTCGACGTGCGAGCTCGGCTTTTGCTTCCACGTATCCGGCTCGGGTCGACACGGTGCGCCTTCTCGAATCAATTCATTCCCGATGCGCGCAACGTGGGATGGAAAATATTCGGCGATGATATCCGCAGTTTGTTTCGCTCGCGTCATCGTCGAATGCGTGATCGATTTCGGTTCTTCGTTCCCCAAGAGTTCTCGCAAACGCGCTCCGCTTCGGGACGCCTGCGCGACGCCGAGCGGAGTCAGCGCGCGCGTGGCATCATCCACCCCAAGCGCCTCCGCGATGGCTTGACCGTGGCGAACGAACCAAATGACGCGAGTCGTCGTCGACGGCGGCTCGAATGCGCGTCCGTCCCAATCGTCGTCCCATGCGGTGCGCGTGGAGGCGTCGACGCGAAGCCGCGAAGCGTCGGACGAACGCGGAGGTTGACGAAGGTGATTCGAGCTCTCTCTCTCTCTCGCGTCCTCGAGGGCGTAGGTTGGAGCGTGCGCGAAGAATGAGAACGATGTCGCGACCGCGAGCGCGCTCGCGACGGTGCGCGCGCGCGCGAACGACGGCATGGTGTGCGGCATAGTGCGCCGTCGACGAACGACGACGGCGACTGGATTTCAAGGTGAAATTTTCAACGCGCTAAGGTAGAGCTATGCAACGAATGAGGAGTCGTTAAGACTCTTCTAAAGAATTTGAATCAACAGTGGTGTTGTCGTCGACGAACGTCGGACGCTTGGCGTGGGCCAGGCGAACGTCGACGGCGGCGACGCCGGCGACGGATAAATCTTCGTCGACGACTTGCGGAAGGAATTTGGCGCCGAGCAAGTCGATCAACTTTCGATTTTCTGGATCGGTGTTGTGCACTCGCAGCGTCTTTCCGACGTCAGCGTAGCGTTCGTAAAGGGAGTTCAACGCGTTCAACGCGGAATAGTCCTTGATTTTGCATCGATCGAGGTACACGACGACGTCTTTGGGGTCGGGACCGACGCGAAAATGGTTCTTGAACTCGCGGTCGGTGCCAAAAAATAATTCACCTCGAGCGTCGTAAGCGATGCGCACGGAGCCTCGTTCGCATCCCCATACAGATTCTTCCCGTCGACACACGATGAGTGCGGTGTAGGAGTTGTCCCAGGCGTAGAAAACCGCGGCGACAACGACGCCGATGCCGACGGCGATGGCCAGATTGCTGACGACGGTAACGACGGTGACTAAGATGATAATCACCGAGTCTTTCCATCTGATGCGATCATTAGTGTCGGCGAAGCACGCGCGTTTGCGACGTCCCGCGTAGTCCAATCTCTTACCGTCCGGCTGGCGGCCGAAACAACAGAACAGCCCGCGAACGTCGCCCAGCATGAGGGGTATGCACGACCAATCGAAGGTGTAGAAGATAATCATGAATAAGACGCCCATCAACGCCGCGAGCGGGATGAGCTCGATCACCACCGAGGCGGCGACGATGAAGACGAGGAAAATTAACGCCGCGAACGTCGTGGACAGGCGACCGTAGCCACCAGATTTAACGTTAATCGTGGATTGGCCTATCATCGCGTCGCCTCCCATGGAGCGGAACATCCCCGAAATCGCGTTGGCTAAACCTTGCGCGACGCACTCTTGCGTGTACCTCCCCGTTCCGTCCGAGGTGTCCTCGAGAATTTCGTCCACAAACTGAAGCGTGAGCACGCTCTCGATTAATCCCACGGCGGCCAGGGAGAACGATATTGGCAGGACGTGCAAGAAGGACTTTCCCGTGAGGTGGACGCGCGGCGTGTGATAGAGCGGAAACGCGCCGTTCACAGGCGCGCGGTCTCGCACGGTGGGCGTGTCCAAACCAATCAACGGTCGATTGAGCGCGTGCTCGAAAAATAAGCACCACAAGATGGCCACCAAAGAAGACGGGATGATCTTCGTCAACTTGGGCAAAAAGTACACGATGATGATGCACGAGGCGACGTAAAACAACATGATCCACGTCACCGCTTCGTCTAGCGTTCGCCACTTCATTACGTCTTCGTAACCACCGTGAATGGTGTAGTCTTTATTCGCTTCGAACTCCGCGAGCGATAAGTCTCCGCTCGAATCGGCATCGGCTTGGGAGATTATAGTCGTCACGTAAGCGTGCAACTGCGACGAGTCTAAATCTGGAAGCTCGAGCGCGAACACCGTCGACACTTCATCGAATGTGATGACGCCGTTGTGATCCTTATCGAACACCGCAAACGCTCCGGCCCAATCTTTCTGTTTAAATGATTGCACTTGCGACACTAACATGATGAGCGCTAATCCATTGACAAAACCGGTGAGCACGGTCTGCGGAATCATTCGAACCAATTTCCCCGCTTGCGCGACGCCGAGCGCAATTTGAATCAATCCACATAATATCATAATCATAAAAAGCCACTCCAAGCGTGCGTTATACGCTTGGTCGCGCAGGCTCAAGCACCCGCTCGCGACTGTGCCGGTGCAGCCAGCGATTTCCCCCCATTCCACGAGCGTCTTTTGCGGCAGCACGCCGTTCGGTTCCATGACGTTCACGGCGACGACCGCCATCGCACCGGCGGCGCCGCTCACCATACCGGGCCGTCCGCCCACGAGAGCGGTGATGACTCCCATAAAGAACGTCGCGTACAGTCCCACGATCGGGTCAACGTTGGCGACGAAGGAAAACGCCACCGACTCCGGGACGTACACCAGCGAAACCGTGAGACCGCTCAAGATTTCATTCTTCAACCGCGTTGGATTCGCGCGGTAGTACACGAACGCGTCTTTGAAATACTTTGGCCCACTGAGAAAAGTATCGGAATATCCGCGGCGAAAGAACCAGCGCTGTGGAGCGTTCATGGCTTTTACTTTTTCCTCGAGCGCGCGTTCGTGCTCCAAGTCTTTGAGCTCCTGCCGCGAGCGCGCACGAGGAAGCGCCGCACTCGAGGGATGCGACGTCGATGGATCGTCCACATCAGTGGTGTGCGATTGGCCATCGCGCGCGATGTCTGGTGGGGACATCGCGCGGCTAAGTGCGGCGCTCGCGTCGCGTTTTGAGGAGAGACGACGAGGCGCGGGGCGACGAACGCCGTTCGCGATGACGGATGATTTAGCGCGCTCGAACGCGCGTGGTGACGTATGATTCGCGAGGCGCGGCGCAGTGGAATGCGTCCTTCGTTCGCATTCAATCTCTAAGAATTGACTAAGCACAACGTGTCTCAACTATAACACACGCTTTACTTAGCCCGGGCGACGCGACCAGCCTTGTGGAGCGCGGACACGCGGGCGAGGGCAGATTTCTGTGTGCGTGAAAACGATCGCATCGGT
>Ga0222713_10002892_pt1 | contig 18005 bp, 16 predicted proteins | sample C33_649DmetaG_FD_165061 | JGI IMG/M metagenome (GOLD analysis project Ga0222713, IMG submission 165061) | Estuarine water microbial communities from San Francisco Bay, California, United States - C33_649D | ecosystem: Environmental > Aquatic > Marine > Unclassified | place: USA: California...
GTAATTAAATTTGGAAACGTGGCAGCCATTTCATCCAACTCAGCAAGCATTTCACTATACTTTAAATATCCCCCCATGGTGCCAAGGTTGAAATGACTTGGTGTTACTGGATTAATGTAAGGATTAGTTGCACTGCCACTCGCCCCCGCACAGCTTGCATTGTGATTGCTCGTACTTGTTGCAGGTTCAGCTAAAATTTGCTCGTAATAAGAGACAACATCTGGAATTAATATTTCAATATTGAAATTATTGGCTTGCATAATAGCTATTTCAGCACTCGAAAAATCCGAAATAAAGTACAAGCCTTCTTTGTGTATACCGTGATCTATGGCAACACCTTGGCTAGATAAAAACTGTAACCCTTGTTCTTCCGTATTGATTTTAACCCGAGCATAGGAACCCAATTGTTGAGAAAATGCATTACTAAATATGAGGACAATCGTACAGGCGAGACTTAAGCATAGTTTCATTTCAATATTTTAAGGTAAAAATACAATTAATCTTGCGTTAATAAAAGTCAAAAAGCAACCATAAAACTGCCATTAAGTATTATAATTTAAACATGCTTCCGTAATTTAGCCATAATGAAATTTATTCTGCTTCTTGGAATTCATTGTTTCGTGTTGAATTTCTTTGGTCAAGCCATTTGGATGACTCCAAATTATGGGCAATGGGTAGATTCAATTGATTTTACCATACCCGTAAATCAAGGGCGTATCCATGTAGGGAAAGAAGGTATGAATTTTTATTTATATGAACTTCCTTCCCATGAAGCATCTAATTCGCTTCAAATTTTAAAAACTCATTCAATTCATCAACGATTTCTTGGTGCGAAACACCACAATCTTCATCTAAATGGTAATAAGTCGTCCCACTATTCAAACTACTTTATTGGTTCCGATAAATCCAAATGGGTGAGTGAAATTTACGATGTAAACCAAGCCGAATATAAATCCTTTTACGAGGGTATAGACCTCTTTTATTCCACTCAAACGGAACAACTTGAGTATGGATTTAAACTTAAAGTCAATGCTAATCCTGATGATATTAAATTTATCATTGACGGTGCATCTCATGTTTCTATTAATAAAAAAAATGAACTAGTTATCACACATCGTTTTGGAGAAATCATCGAAAGTGCTCCCAGGGCATGGACTTACTCAAATGGGGTTAAAAAACCAATTGCAATATCATATGTTCTAGACGGAAATGTATGTGGTTTCAACCTTTCAAAACTTGATGACGCATATGATTCATTAATTATTGACCCAAGCCTGACGTTTTCAACGTTTTCAGGTTCCAGTGCGGATAATTGGGGGTTCACTGCCACACCGGATCTAGCAGGCAATCTTTATGGCGCTGGAATTGTTTTCGGATATGGATATCCTACTACACCAGGAGCTTATGACATTACTTTTAATAATGGCACGGGAGCCATGCCTTTTGATATTGGAATTACGAAGTTTAATCCTTCCGGGACAAACCTACTTTACTCCATCTATTTCGGCGGAGATGGAAATGAAACTCCTCACAGTATTGTTAGTAGTCCGAATGGTGAATTATATGTTTATGGTGTTACATGCTCTTCAAATTTCCCAACAACCCCGGGAGCATACGATGTTACTTATAATGGCGGTCCTACCGTAACAGAAAACTCCCTCACCTTTGACGGTAGTGATATTTTTATTGCCAGATTCAGTACCAACGGAGCAAGTTTAATTGCCTCAACCTACCTCGGAGGAAATAACTCGGATGGATTAAACCTTAACAATTTACACTTTAATTATGGGGATCAATTCCGTGGAGAAATCATTCTTGATGCAAATAATAACGTTTACATTTCTAGCACTACCGCATCGGGTAATTTCCCAACTACTGGTGGTGCTTATTCTACGGTGCTTAATGGGCTTCAAGATGCTGTCGTTTGTAAACTAAACAACAGCCTTACTTCCTTACTTTGGAGTTCGTATTTCGGTGGAATTGGCGAAGATAGTGGGAACTCCATAGAAATCAGTCCTAACGGAAGTGTTTATCTAGCAGGGGGATCCACCTCTCCAAACTTTCCCGGTGTTTCTTCTGGAAATGACTTATCTAACAATGGCGGTCTTTCAGACGGTTATGTAGCGCGATTTAATCCTGGAAATGGAAGTGTTATTTCTGCCACTTTTATGGGTGCCAATGAATACGACCAAACCTATTTTGTACGGTGCGACCCTTCAAATCAGGTATATGTCTATGGCCAAACAGAATCCAACTGGCAAATTTCACCGGGATGTGTTGGAACACCTAATTCAGGTCAATTTTTAAGAAAATACGATTCCGCATTAGGAGCAATACAATGGTCAACTGTTTTTGGCGCTGGATCTGGTCATGTTGAGATTTCACCTACAGCCTTCCTTGTTTCCGATTGTTATGAAATTTATATTTCTGGTTGGGGTGGCCAATTGAATTCCAACAGTGCGGTTTCCCAAGCAGTAAATTCAACAACTAATGGATTTATTACTACACCAAACGCCTATCAAAATGCCACCAATGGTTCTAATTTCTATTTAGCTGTGTTCGCTCCAGATGTTTCTGCTTTAAACTACGGCACATACATGGGGGGGCTTATCAGTAGCTCAAACCATGTGGATGGTGGAACCAGTCGTTTTGATAAAAAAGGTAGGATTTATCACGCAGTATGCGGCGCATGTGGTGGAAATAATTTTGGATTCACCTCTACACCAGGAAGTTGGTCGCCACAAAATCCAAGTCCAAATTGCAATATGGCAGTATTTAAATTTGATTTAGGGACGCTTGACGCAGTTTTAGCACAACCTTCGCCCCTCATTTGCCTTCCACAGTCTGTCGTGTTCAATAACAACAGCATTAACGGAAACACCTATGCTTGGAATTTTGGAGATAACTCCACCTCAACTCAATTTCAACCCAGTCATCTATATGGGGCAGCGGGGGTTTATACTGTCACTTTGATTGTTTCAGATTCTTCCAATTGTTATGAACCGGATACTGCTATAATTCAAGTTAACATTGGTGACTTTCAAGGAGGAGTTACAATTCCTTCCCAAGCAATTTGTCCTGGGACACCATTTCAATTGGATGCCTATGGAGGATCCACATATGCTTGGACTCCATCTAATGTATTAAATAATCCATCCATTCCAAATCCAATAGCAACTATAACTAACAACACCATATTTACAGTAATCATTAGTGACAGTTGCGGCTCAGATACCTTAGTAGTACCCCTAAACGTGGTTACTTTGAATTTGAGTCTTTCCAATGATACTTCAATTTGCATTGGAGGACAAGTTCCATTATCGGCAATAGGAGTAGGAAACTTAACATGGTCGCCCAATCACTTCTTGAACAATAACAGCGGAGCAAATGTACTCGCGACACCTGATTCAAGCATCACATATTTCGCTACACTTACTACACCCGAAGGATGTACGATTACTGACAGTATTCAAATTAGCGTATATTATGATCCTCCAAACTCAAACTTGCCTGACACCCTGGTTTTGTGCCAAGGAACTTCAACAATGGTTACGGCATCCGGGGCCAATAACTACTTATGGTCACCTAATCAGAATATTTCATCGATAAACCAAGCTACAGTTAGCTTATGGCCAACGCAAGAAATGTATTATTTCTGTGAATTTACTAATGCCTGTGGTACAATTACAGATAGCGTTTACATCGATATTCTAACAGCATCTATTACAGCAGGCAACGATACCATTATTTGTCCTAATAATACTGCAACCCTTTGGGCAAGTGGTGGTTTGTATTATCAATGGTCTCCTGCTGACCCAATTATTGAAAATGTTGGCAATCAAGTCTGGGTGGTTCCAAACACCTCCACTATTTTTCAAGTGGTGGGATCTGATATAAATGGATGTACAGATACCGCATTTGTAGAGGTTGTATTGCATCCGCTCCCGACCATTATAATTTCACCACAAATTCAAGCATTTTACGGGGACCAAGTTGAATTAAATGCCATTGGAAATAGCCAGGGAATCTATACTTGGAATCCGCCTGAATTTTTATCTTGCATCAATTGTCCAAATCCCATTGCAAATCCAAATATGGACTATACCTACATGGTGAGTTTTACCGATTTGAATGGGTGCATTGCGGATGCCATGGTATCCATTAGTTATGAAGCCGTAATCTATGTTCCAAATACCTTTATTCCTGATGGAAATGGCAGAAATGACTTCTTTAGCGTGTACGGCGGTAACATCACATCCATGGAAATGCTCATTTTTAATCGGTGGGGCGAATTAATTAAAACCTTAAATAGCCTATCGGATCAGTGGGATGGAACCTATGATGGACAGCGGTGTCCGGATGGTGTATATACTTGGAAATTGACGTATACTGATAATCAAGAACGTAAATACGGGATTGAAGGACATGTAGTACTCATAAGATAAGCGTTGGAATTACTACCTTTGTGGTATGCAGGTGCACGTACAATCATTCACGTTTAATGAGTTTCAGGAAAATACGGTAGTACTATCGGATGAGCAAGGACGTGCGGTAATTATTGACCCGGGATGTTACCATGTACATGAACAACAGGAATTGCTTAATTACATTGACTCAAGGAATCTGAGGGTAGAGGGCTTACTGAATACACATTGTCATATTGACCATGTTTTAGGTAATCACTTTATTTCAGAAACCTACCAAGTTCCATTAGGAATTCACTCGCTAGATTTAGACACCTTGAATCGCGTAGTAGACTATGCCCATGTGTATGGTTTCGAAGGATACGTGCCATCCCCCGCCCCAAGTTATTGGCTTCAACATAAGCAAAAAATACAGTTTGGTGCCATCGAACTCACAGTCCTATTTACTCCAGGACATTCACCTGGGCATGTCGTATTCTATTTGGAAAAAGAAGGTGTTGTCATTAATGGCGATGTATTGTTTCGAGGTAGTTTTGGGAGAACTGACCTTCCGGGTGGCGACATGGAAATCTTAAAGCGAAGTATACATGAGGTTATGTTTCAATTACCTAATGATACGCTTGTATACTGCGGTCATGGACCTACAACAACGATTGGAGTAGAAAAAGAAACCAATTACATTCTTCAATTTTAATGGTAGTAGCAATCAATTGCCGTCATTTAACCCAACAAAAACTCGAAGGATTCGGGACCTATACCATTGAGCTCGTAATTCGTTGGATAAAAGAATACAAAACTGTAAACTTTATACTTATTTTCGATCGAGAGCCTACCGTTGATCTTCCGGAATTACACAATGTAAAAAAGGTTGTTATCGGACCACCAACTAGACACCCACTATTGTATTGGATATGGTTTGAATGGGTTATTCCTAGGGTATTAAAACAATACAAGGCCACCGTATTCTTTTCACCGGACGGGTATAATTCCTTACGAAATAAAATCCCCAGCGTAATTACCGTTCATGATCTAAATTTCGAGCACAATCCTGCGGACTTGCCGAAAGTTCTTAGTTGGTACCTTAGAAAATTCATTCCATTATTTGTAGAAAAGGCAACTCGAGTACTTACGGTATCCGAATATTCAAAGCTAGATATCGTACAATGCTATGCTTGTCCTAGTGAAAAAATTACAACGGTTTATAATAGCGCTAATGAAATATATCACCCCTTAACGGATGAAATAATAAGCGCTACAAGAAGTCGAATAAGCAATAATCGGCCTTATTTTTTATTTGTTGGTTCCTTACATCCTAGAAAGAATGTTCAACGGTTGATTACCGCTTATCAAAGATTAAACAATCCATCAGTCGATTTAGTAATAGTAGGGAGCGCGATGTGGCGCGATCATCATATTACCATAGATCCAAGTTGTGTGCATCGGATTCATTTTTTGGGGTACCTAACCCAAAAGGAGCTTGCGGAGGTAATGGGTTCAGCGTTGGCTTTAACCTATGTTCCATATTTCGAAGGCTTTGGGATACCAATGGTCGAGGCGATGCGATGCGGGATTCCAATTTTAGCGGCAAATACAACCTGTTTGCCGGAAATCGCGGGGGATGCTGCAATTTACTGCGACCCATTCCGGGTTCAAGAAATCCAAAAAGGACTGGAAGAATTGATCGAAAACACGGTGCTTAGGGAGCAATTAGTTGAAAACAGCAAAAAGAGGGGTAATAAATTCAGTTGGGAACTAGCCGCTAAACAATCATGGGAGGTGATTTTCACTACCGCAAACACTTAAAATAATCAAAGGGCTCAAGGCATACTTGGCATTGATAATGGGCTTTGCATGCAGTACTTCCAAATTGACTAATCAACTTAGTATTGGTTTTTTTACATTTCGGGCAAGGTACAATGGGTGGTTTACCAAATAAAACACTTTTATCAACCTCATCTACAGGTGGAGCAATCCCATAATTTTCAAGTTTTCGTTTACCTTCCTCAGTAATCCAATCTGTAGTCCATGCGGGTGAGAGTGAAGAATTTATTGTGAACAAGGCAATTCCATTTGATTTCAATACTTTATCGATTTCCTCTTCAATTGTAATCATTGCAGGACAACCGCTATAAGTAGGCGTGATATCTATAACCCAGCCCTCCTTGGTTAACGTTATTGATCTTAAAATTCCTAAATCTCGTATCGATAATACAGGAATTTCAGGGTCTTTGACTGCCTCCAAGATCGAGAGAATTTCTTCGCTAGTTACCATTGCATATTGGGATAAGCCCGCTGCATATATTGAAGTTGGGCTAAAAGGAAACCCATGTGTTCTGAATGACGTCCTTGCCTACCTGCGCCAAAATACCCTTGATTATCAGGTAAATTTAATGTCGCCTGGTTAAGCACTAAAAGTACCTGATCCATCCAGCTAGATTTCAATTCTTTTAAGTTTGGAATCACCCCAGCGTTGGCTAGATGTAGTTCAGTTTCATCCATATAAAATAACTCGTCTGTATAGCGCCACAAATCCAAAATTGCAAATTGGACCCGCTCCTTGGATAATTCCGTACCATCTCCCAATCGAATTACCCATTCTGAAGAATGTTTTAAATGATAACGAGTTTCTTTGAGTGATTTTTCAGCAATAGCCGCAAGTTGTTTATCTGTTGATGTCAATAATTGTTCAAATAGCAATTTACGATAAACATCAAAGAAAAACTGTCGAACAAGAGTGTCTGCAAAGTTACCATTGGGTTGTTCAACTAAAACCACATTCAAATATTGATGTTCCAATCGAAGAAAGGCTAACGCATCTGCATCACTTCCTTTTCCTTCTAGCTCTGCGGCATAAGTGTAAATATTAGTGGCTTGACCAATTAAATCCAATGAAATATTGGTAAGTGCGATATCTTCTTCTAGGATTGGTCCATGTCCGCATAATTCAGCAAGGCGCTGACCCAAGATTAAACTATCATCACCTAGTCGTAATAAAAATTTATAGGTATGTTCCATAATTACATATGTTCAATACCATCCGGCAGTTCATAAAATGTTGGGTGGCGATAGACTTTAGAATCTGCAGGCTCAAAATAAGCCTCAGAGTCTGAGGGGTCAGATGCTGTAATGAGTGCGGATTGCACGACCCATATGGAAATTCCTTCGGATCTTCTGGTGTATACATCACGGGCATTTTGCAAAGCCATTTCAGAATCTGCGGCTCGTAAGCTACCCACATGTTTGTGATTGAGTCCTTGCTTACTCCGTATAAAGACTTCCCATAAGGGCCATTCGCTCGCTGACATGGTATGAGATTTAGATTGTATTAAGATTTATGTTTTTTTGCATAGGCCATCGCGGCCTCCCTCACCCATTCACCCTCTTCTTTTGCTTTAACCCTTGCATCAATTCGTTCTTTGTTACATGGACCATTACCACCTACCACTTGCCAAAATTCTTCCCAATCAATTGCTCCGAAATCATAATGACCACGCGCTTCATTCCATTTAAGATTTGGGTCAGGAATTTTTAATCCAATTAACTCAGCTTGGGGCACAGAAGCATCTACAAAGGATTGGCGAAGCTCATCGTTAGTGTGGCGTTTAATGCGCCACCTCATAGATTGCTCCGTATGCTTAGATTCTCCATCGCTTGGTCCAAACATCATCAATGCAGGCCACCAAAAGCGGTTCATTGCATCTTGTGCCATCTCACGTTGAGCTTCGGTTCCATTCATTAACGTGGTCATGATTTCATAACCTTGACGTTGGTGAAAAGATTCTTCTTTACAAATTTTAACCATTGCCCGAGCATATGGACCGTAGGAAGTTCTGCATAACGCTACTTGATTCATAATTGCCGCACCATCAACCAACCAACCTATGGCACCGATATCTGCCCATGTAAGAGTAGGATAATTAAAAATCGAAGAATATTTCACTTTACCTGAATGTAAATCATCAATGGTATCTTCTCTACTGACACCTAAAGTTTCTGTTGCTGAGTATAAATATAATCCATGTCCCGCTTCGTCTTGAACCTTAGCCAAAAGAACGGCTTTTCTGCGCAATGAAGGGGCTCGGGTAATCCAATTACCTTCGGGTAACATGCCCACAATTTCACTATGCGCGTGTTGTGATATCTGACGAATTAAGGTTTTACGATAGGTATCTGGCATCCAATCATTTGGTTCGATCTTTATATCCGCATCAATTTTCGCTTGAAATTTCTCTTCTAATTTTTCTTGCGTTAATGTATCCATATTTTACAATTATTATACAAATATAAACAAATCGTACCCCAAAAAATAAGTAAAATTCTGAGGTATTTTAATCTTATTAACTATAAGAACAAGAGTTCGATTTGAATTGTTTAATTTTGTCCGACACAACTTGGTTAATGCGAAATAAATTTCATACCGTACAAATTTCATCAGTACGATCATTAACGGATGATTCTGCGGAGATTTCGCTGCAAATTCCTTCTGAAATTAGTGCCTTGTTTAAGTTTTATGCAGGGCAATACCTTACATTTAGAGTACATTTGAATGGAGAGGAAATTAGGCGCTCTTATTCGCTTTGTAGCGCGCCATTCGAAGGAGCATACCGGGTTGGTATAAAACGAGTTGATCAGGGAGTATTCTCAAACTTCGCATTAGACCAACTTAAAGTCGGCGTTCCAATTGAAGTTATGCCTCCTACTGGTAATTTCAAATATCAGCCAAATCCTGAGGTTAAAAAAAATGTTGTCTTATTTGCGGCAGGAAGTGGTATTACACCGATTCTTTCTATTGCCAAAACGATTTTGCATGATGAACCTAATTCTTCGGTGACTTTATTTTTCGGGAATAAAGGGTTTTCGAAAGTGATGTTCGCAGAAGAGCTTGAACAATTAAAAAATAATTATCTAACGCGCTTTCGTCTATATCATGTGTTTAGTCAAGAAAGCCAAGGCATCCCGATTCAAAAAGGCCGCATTAATCAAGAACGATTGATTGCTTTATATCAGGCATTTTTAACTCATGAAACAATTGATGACGTTTATGTATGTGGACCTGAAGAAATGATTTATAGTGTGAAGTCATTCTTTGAAGAAAAGGGCTTACCTTCAAATCAAATTCACTTTGAATTATTCCATTCAGGAAATTCAACTAAGACAAATGCTAGTGAGGAAAAAAGAAAAATCAGCACTTGTGACGTTGAACTTATTATTGATGATGACTTAATTTCCTTTCAAATGGATGAGTCAGATAAAAATTTAATAGTTGCAGCACAACGTGCGGGGGCCGATGTCCCCTTTGCCTGTAAGGGTGGCGTATGCTGTACATGTAAAGCGAAGATTTTAGAAGGTGAAGCCGAGATGTTAGTAAATTATGCCCTTGAGCCTGAGGAGGTGGAGATGGGGTATGTATTGACCTGTCAAGCCATACCAACTAGCAATAGAATAATCATCTCATTTGACGAATAACATGGGAATATTTTCATTTTTATCTAATAGCAAATCCTTACATTGGGCGTCCTTAACAATTACGAGAAAGGAACATCTTTCTACAGATTTTGTAGTCTTAACCCTAGAGAAAAACCAAAAAGATTCATTCGATACACGGTTCATCCCCGGGCAATATATTACCATAGAAATAGATCTTAAAGGAGTTCAAGTACGGAGATCGTATTCAATTTGCGGTAAATCTGAAAATGGATTTAAAGTAGGCGTAAAACGAATCGAAGGTGGTCAGATGTCGCCTTTTTTACACGACGATGCGGCCGTAGGGAATACAATAAAAGTACATGTTCCTGAGGGAAATTTTATATTGAACGGTGAGCAAAATATATGTGCCTTTGTTGCTGGCAGTGGAATAACACCCGTTGCATCAATGATTGAGAGCTACATCCATAATAAAAGCTTCAGGGTGTTTTATGGTGTAAAAAGAGTGCAAGACATCGTATTTAAATCCCTTCTTGATTCAACTAAATCTACTATATACTTAAGTCAAGAATCCAAAGAAGGCTATAATTATGGGCGTTTAGACTACAATTCGTTAATGGAAGAATTAAAGTCGGACTTAACCCTTCTCCAAGCCGATGTTTATTTATTATGTGGACCGGTTGAGTTTATGGAAGAAATTGAAAGCGGTTTAGTGTTTTTTGGGGTACCCGAAACAAAGATAAAGCGTGAGTTTTTTACGCCCCCTAGTAAACAACCAGCTAGCGAAAACGTAAGTAAAATCAATGGTCCAGTAGCAATTACCGCTACCTTGGACGGACAAACTCATGAATTCAAATTTCAAGCAGGAAAGAGAACCATACTAGAAGGCCTGGAAGAACAACGACTAGATCCTCCATATTCTTGTCGTGGTGGTGTATGTAGTTCCTGTAAGGCAAAAGTTACTTCCGGGAAGGTTAGTATGAGGCAAAACTATACCCTAACCGACAAGGAAGTTGCTGACGGATATATTCTCACCTGTCAATCCGATCCTTGTTCGGAAACAGTAAATATTAGCTTTGATGAATAGGTGCATTGTTATATGTGGAACTTCCAGAGGTATTGGAAAGGAGATTCTATCAGAGCTTACCAAAGACACTCAATTACAATTAATTGCACTAAGTAGGAATGTTAGTGAGATAAGTGAAATTTACCATGAAAACAAACAAGTAACTGTTATTCCGTTTGATCTTTCCCTACCCATTGAAAATCAGTTAATTGAATATTTTAAGGATATCAAAGAAGTTCATGGATTGATAAACAACGCCGGTTATTTGGAACTTGGCCCGGTTGAAACACTCTCAATCGAGGCCTATCATAGATGTATGCAAACCAATTTTTTTGGTCCTATAGCCTTAATTAAGTGGTTACATCCAAAGCTCTTTGCAGGTAAGGCACATGTTGTGAATATAAGTACAATGGGTGCTTACCAAGGAAGCGTAAAATTTCCCGGGCTATCGGCCTATACAGCATCAAAAGCAGCCATTACCAATTTTACTGAAGTATTTGCGGAAGAACAAAAAGATACTGGGATTAGAATGAATTGCTTATGCTTGGGTGCAGTAAATACTGCGATGCTTAGTGAAGCATTCCCTGGATTTATTGCCCCGATTAGCGCTGAAGAAATGGGCAAGTATATTGCAAATTTCACCCTTCACGGGGATAGGTTTTATAATGGCAAAATTCTCGCGGTATCTTCAAGTACCCCCTAAGCGATTCGCTCTTTGTTTTCAAAGTCATTTTTGATACATTTACAAGGTGAATAGAATCATTATCCTTGTTGCGTTATTAGTCAATTTCATTGCTTATGGTCAAGACATTCATTGGTCTCAATTCAACGATAACCCCATTTTTCAAAATCCTGCAAACACTGGAGAATTTGTTGGTGACACGCGATTTATCGGAAATTTTCGAGATCAGTGGCGAAGTGTATCTGTACCATTTCAAACATTAAATGTGTGCGTTGATCGAAAATCAAAACAGTTTAATTACGGAGTGTTAATGTTTCATGATCAAGCGGGAGATGGTAAATTAAAAACTATAGAAGCCATGATTACCCTTTCTAAAACATTCAAATTATCACCGGACTCTATACATATTATCTCTGGAGGAATATCCCTAGGCATAAATCATCGGCAAGTAAATTCAGATGCTTTCTACTTTGATTCACAATATAATGGATATATTTTTAACCCCCTATTGCCTACCAATGAGACGTTTCAAACTGATCGTAAAACCAATGCCAATATTGGTATTGGCGCTCAATATGGATTCAATATCTCTTCTCGTCATTTCCTAAAAATTGGAATAAGCGCCTTCAATTTAAATCAGCCTAACCAAGGATTTTATCAGGATGTAATTCAACGTGACGTTCGGTGGGTTGGACAAATTAAATACAGCCAAGCACTGAACGCGCGATGGGATTTACTGCCTTCATTTCAATTTTCAAAACAAGGAACATACAATGAAGTTATGGTTGGTAGTTCTATACGCTACTATTTACCGGGTAGCGACCGGAATTATATTTATAAAGCGCTATTAATGGGTGTGTGGGCGCGTGCACGAGATGCACAAATTTTGTCGATTGGCTGTGAATATAAAGATTGGTTTGTTGGGTTAAGTTATGACATTAATACCTCAAAGTTAGTACCGGCAAGTAAGGCGCGAGGAGGCTTTGAAATAGCAGTTCGTTATATCATGTATCGATTTAAACCAAAGCGAATTGATCATCGAGTATGCCCAGACTTTATTTAACAATCATAGCGTCTTTGTTGGTCTTCCTGGTTGAGGGTCAAGTAAAATTGAAGGATTTAATTTCTTTTGGAGATGAGCAATTTCAAAAGGGTGATTATTATTATGCGACAAAAATATACGATCAGGCTATTGCCCTAGATTCCTTATCCGTTGATTTACATTGGAAGCAAGCGGAAACACAGCGAGCCTATAAAAACTACGTAGAGGCGGCAAAATGGTATGCAAAAGTTTATGCGGAAGATGCGGAACAGGTCTATCCAAATGCTCTGTTGTACTATGCTTTGATGGTAAAACAAACAGGAGATTATTCTAAAGCATTAGGGTTATTCAAAAAGGCATATAAAGCATCGGCAACATTTCCTGATGAATATGCTTATATTAAAGCAAAGCAGGAAATAAAATCCACAGAATTTGCTATAAAATCAATGGTGCGGTCTCCTGAACCTATCCTCCCCATGCCTGATAGTATTAATTCCTTTGATGCGGAATTTGGTCACATGTTCAAGAATGGAGTATTTTATTTTTTTTATTAAAGGCTGATTCAATCAACACGAATGAGGAGGTTTATACCAAGTATTACCGCACTAGAACCTATACCGCCGGATTTGATTCATTAAAACAATGCTTTTCTTCACCAAAGCAATGGGAGCAATTATCAGAACCAGACCGAAGTACTGGAAATGGGAGTTATGATGATCAGGGATGGTATTATTACAGTATTTGTAATGATAAAGGTTATAATTATCAATGTAAAATAGCTCGTTTTAGACTAGAAAATGGTGAGAATCACATAGATACTTTGCCTGGAATAATAAACATGTTAGGTGCTAATACCACCAATCCATGCTGGGTTAAGCTTAAGAATGGAAAAAGTTATCTTTTCTTTTCTTCAGACCGAGAAGGGGGCAAAGGGGGAATGGATATTTGGTTGGCTGGAATCAAACCAAATGGCACCTTTGATACTCCCAAGAATCTTACATCAATTAACAGTATTGAGCACGAAATTACTCCATGGATGGATGCGGACTCAAATCGTTTGTACTTCTCATCCTCTTGGCATTACGGCTATGGTGGTTATGACATATTTGAATCTAATCTGAATGATAAAATGCAATTCTCTAAACCTAAAAACGTTGGCAAACCGATAAATAGTCCGGCTAATGATTTGTACTTTTTTAGACAATCCGATAGTATTTTCGTTTCTTCCAATCGTTTGGGGAGTAAATCAAAGAAAAATCCAACATGTTGTAGTGATGTGTATTATGCAAGAATCGAGCGTCCAAGCGTGGCGCCACCTCCCCCAGACAGCATTCCCCCAGACAGTAATCGCATTGAATTTCCGGTGGCTTTATACTTTAGAAATGACTATCCCAATCCGAAATCATATGCAAAAAAAAGCAATGTCCCCTATGATATCCTATATTCGGATTATGTAAATGCGAGGAAGGGATATATAGATAGCGTTAGTGACAAAAAAAGCTTATCTGAGTTTTTCACTGAGAAAGTTGACCGAGGATACAGCGTATTACTCAAATTATATGATTCAGTTCGGAATGAACTAACCCGAGGAAATTCTGTACAACTTTTTGCGCGCGGCTATGCGAGTCCTTTAAATGTAACGCAGTACAATATTAATTTAACACAGCGAAGAATTTCATCCGTACAGCGGTTCTTTTTAGAGTTTCAACAGGGGGCCATAAAAGACTTACTTTCAAAGAATAAAGGGATTACATTAGAAATTATTGAAGTTCCTTTAGGAGAATTCGCCGCTAATCAAAGCACTTCGGATAACCTACAAGATAAAGCTTCATCGGTGTATTCAGTTGCCGCGAGTATTGAGCGCAAAGTTGAAATCTTATACATGACAAGAACACAACATGAAAATCTTCAGCAAATTACCGCTGAGCCTTTAGTACAACAGGATGAACTAAAAGAAGGCAGCAGCGTTACAAAACGGATTACTTTGAAGCATGATGTCAGCGAAGTTTACTTAAATGAAGTGAGATTTAGCCAAGAAGGATTAGACTATGAGATAAAATCAATAGCAGAAAATGAAACTGAGTTACTTTTCACCTTTACTCCTTTTTTTACAGGAAAACATGCAAGCTGCTATGCGGATTTGTTTTTTGAAGACATAAAAGAACCGTTAAGGGTCTATTTTACCTTTTTGAAAAAATAACTTTCCCAAGAGAATCAACTACCTTTGTCTGCAAGATCATGAATAATAAACAAAAGAAACCACGACTTTATTTTATTGATTTCGCCCGATCGATTGCAATAATTATGATGCTAGAAGGTCATTTTACAGGGGCGGCTTTAGCCGATGAATTTCGTGATAATTCTAATTGGCTATACTCCTTTTGGCATAATTTACACGGACTAACTTCTCCATTATTTTTCACTACGAGTGGATTAATCTTTGTGTATCTATTAACTGGTGCCTCAACTGATATTGCCTATTTCAAAAATGATCGTGTTAGAAAGGGATACAAGCGCGTTCTACAATTATTATTCTGGGGATATATTATTCAACTTTCTTTTCTTTCACTTGGAAAAGACATTTATTACGGATCGTCTTGGCATTTAGATTGGTTTTATGCTTTTCATGTACTACAATCCATTGGGGCAGGAATTTTCCTATTACTGATGTTATTCGGATTAAAAAAAATAATCAATCTCGGTGCAATGCATTGGTATTATTTATTTGGTGCGCTATCTATATTGGTTGCATACGCATTCCTTAAAGATTATATACAAAATGATAATATTCAAATCTTGAACGGAAAAAATCCCAGTTATTGGCCACGTGGTTTTCCTAAAGTAATTCAAAATATGTTTTATGGGCCTTTCTCAGATTTTGGTATTTTGCGTTATTCTAGTTATGTATTACTTGGAGGAGTTATAGGTAGCCTTGTTCGAACCTATGAAAAATACTCTAAAAAAATATGGTTCGGATTAAGTTTCATGGTTTTGGGGCTTTGTTTGAATTTATTTATTCAACCTATATTACATTTCTTGGATAACCTGATTGAATCCTCTAGAATAATCGGTCACAGTGTATTGGAACTAGATGCAACTCATTTTGTTAGGTTCGGTCAAGTGCTCTTGATACTTGGTTTGCTGATGATATTAGATAGTCGAATGAATATTAATTTTCCTCGGTTTCTTAAAATGGGCCAGAACACATTTCCCATTTATATTATACACGTAATTATTCTTTATGGAGGGATTTTTGGATTTGGCCTGGTTCCTTTTGCATTCAATAGAAGTTTGGATCCATATTCAAGTATTGCGATTTCAGCCTTAGCAATATTATTTTTCTTTATTATGACCCAATATATTGAGCCTTTAGAATCTTTTTATAACCGTATTTTAATCGCACTTAAATTACGTAGACCCAGCACTATTTCTTAATTTTCTGGTTGGCTTTAAACGTGATTTTTTGGGCAAACCAACGAGTTCCACACGGGGATTCAACCTTTAACCTGATTTTATAAGATCCTGGAGCCGAATAAAAGTATTCCAATGAGTTTCCTTTAAACACTTTATCTTTCGCGATAAACCAAGTGATTTTCGAATCTTCTCCATAATATGCGTCAGCTTTCAATTTGTACTTGCCTTTCTCATCAGTCAATGTTGAGATATGAAAATAATCCGAAGTAAATCCATTTGCATTCAAGGTAGGCAAAACCGTTTGTTCACAATGTTCTTGAATAAGTTTAGCATCCGAATAACTAATTGTTTTTGTGACTGCCCCCACTGGTGATTCGTGAAAAATACACGTAAAAAACGTACATGCAGCCAAGTAAGATCCTCGTTTACTTGGGTGATATAAATCTGCGTCATATAAATTAATCTCGGGATATTTCTGACGAAAAGAAAGCCAAGTGCGTCCAACAGGAACAACCGGATGCTTAAATATCGAGCTCATAAAAGCATACCCTTTTGTAATGGTATCACTCATTTGCTCATAAGATAACATGACCGAGTCCATATCACTTCCATCTCGGTATCCCCAAGTTTCATAAAACAATATTTTAGCACATGGATTGTATTGACTAATCGTATCTAATAATTGGCGTGCGTATGGTAGAGTTACAGAGTCAATATAGGCTTTCTTTTGTACAAACTCCTTAGACCATCCTTGAAGTACAACTACATCCCAGTTTCCTTTTTTAATTGACTGAAATAATTCCGGCCTCATCGTTTGATCTCTTAAAGACGCCCCTCCCTTCCACGATTTTTCCACATAAACCAGTTTCTGCTTCGCTTTACTTATTTTTTGAAAAATCGCTGGCATATCATTATTACCGGTAAACGAATTACCGATAAACAAAATCTTGGTTGAATCAGACGCGCCTGCTAAAAATGAACATCCAAAGCAAAATAGAAATAAACTTTTAAATTTCATCCCTCGACATTTAGTAAAAAGAGTTAATCAAGCGTCTTGCCAAAGTCTCATCTAAGACACTCTTTTCTCTCGAAAAGTTCATGTCATTGATTGTATTGATCGGAATTAAATGGACATGCACATGTGGAACTTCTAAGCCAATTACAGTTACACCGATTCGTTTACAAGGTATTTGTTGCTTTAAGCGTACCGCCACCTTTTTGGAAAACCCCATCAATGCATGATATGCATGATCATCAAGGTCAAAAAGGTAATCTACTTCTTTTTTAGGAAACACTATGACATGTCCTTGAGCAACCGGATTTATATCCAAGATGGCCATGTGAAAATCATCTTCAGCGACAATATAAGCGGGTAATTCACGATTTATTATCCGTGAAAAAACACTGGCCATTAGCGAGAAATTTCAATGATTTCAAACTGCATAAGACCTCCTGGAGTTTGAATATCCGCAATCTCTCCAACTTTTTTACCCAATATTCCTTTACCAATTGGAGAGTCTACAGATATTTTCTTATGTTTAATATCTGCTTCACTTTCTGCAACAAGGGTATATTCAATTTCCATTTTATTGGCTATGTTCCGAATCTTTACCGTTGATAAAATAAACGCTCGAGATTTATCAATATTGGTATCATCAATCAACCGAGCATTAGCAATTACTGCCTCCAATTTTGATATTCTCATTTCAAGTATGCCTTGTGCTTCTTTTGCAGCATCATATTCAGCATTCTCTGATAAATCACCTTTATCCCTTGCCTCAGCAATTTGATTCGAAATAGAGGGGCGTTGAATATGCACTAAATCGTGCAATTCATCTTTTAATTTTTGAAGTCCTTCCGGCGAATAATAATTAATTTGTGTCATCTGATAAGGCATTAAACGCAAACAAGAGAGCCTAAGCCCTCTTGTTTAACTAAGATACTGTTATTTCT
>Ga0222713_10002897_pt1 | contig 17994 bp, 16 predicted proteins | sample C33_649DmetaG_FD_165061 | JGI IMG/M metagenome (GOLD analysis project Ga0222713, IMG submission 165061) | Estuarine water microbial communities from San Francisco Bay, California, United States - C33_649D | ecosystem: Environmental > Aquatic > Marine > Unclassified | place: USA: California...
TCAAGGTCGCCTGCTGTGTTCGGGTCATCGTTTGGGCTAAAGAGAATGTGGCTGACCTGCACCTGCTCCGCATCTGTCTCCGGAATGGTCGCGGCAACGTAGCTGACTTCGCGTTGCTCTACTGGGCTGACGAGCAGTTGTGCTGTGATCTTTTCGCTCAAGGCAATCCGTAGCGCTCGCTCCTCGGCCATGCGCTCGTACAGCCCACGATCAATGCCGGCCTCGCTGACCTGCTTGTCAAAATCTGGATCAAGCTTTGCTGCCTGGAACTTGTCGAGACGGAAGATCACAAACTGATCGTCAGAGTTTGCAATGACCGCGGTCAATGGCAGAGTAGATCCATCGGTGGATGGAGTAAGGGCCCACGCGGCTTCGTATCCAGGATCGTCAGTCGGGTCCTCAGACTGTGCGCTCCAACCAACCAGGCCACCGGTTTCGGCGTAGGCGTCATCGGAGTCGCGCTTGGCAACTGTGGCGAAGTCACCGCCCGCCTTAATCTCGGCAAGGATTGCCTCGGCTTTTGCCTTCGCAGCGGCGCGAGTCGCGTCAGTCGGCTTCTTCGTCGTGGGGTCATTGGCAACATTGATCGTGATGCGGCGGAAGAGTCGAAGTTCAGGGAGCGTCGTCTCCTTGGTCCACTCACTTGCAACAACGGTCGGGTCAGCCGTCACGCCATTTGCGGCAGCGAGATCACGGATGAGGAGCGTGTCGACCATATCGGTGGTGACCTGGTTGCTGATCCCCTCTGCCTGCTCGTTCAGCGACTGAAGGGCGGCATCGCCCACGCTGTTGGTCATGGTGCCAGCGGCAACACGGGCGCGGATGCGTGAGCCCTGAAGAGCGATCTGGAATGCGGTGACCTCGGCGCGCGCCTTTGCCTCCGCCTTATTGAATCCAGCGTCATTCACTTGCACAGCGGGCGCCCAGGTGCTGTCGTACACGGAGTAGCCGGCCACACCAACAAGGAGCGCTCCGGTGAGGCCAATGGCGACAACAAAGGAGAGATTGGTGAGGGCGGTTTTGTCCGCCGCCTGATACTTGGCAGCGGCCCGGGCGCGTAGGCGTGCAATTGGGTTCATGCTCAGTGATCCTCCTTCAGTCGGGGCCTTGTTAGGGGCAGTATAGGGGGGACGGGTGCTATTCTCGCCCTCTCATGTCGACCCACAGCACGGAACTGACCGTCGGTAGGCCGCGTCGCGGCACTATTGGCACCATCTTCGAGAGCCTCGCCTCTCTTGCGGAACGCCGCCGGCTTGTCTGGTACCTGACAATGTCGGAGATCCGAAACAAGGGGGCCAACTCCGTTCTTGGGAACGTCTGGTGGTTCCTCGACCCCGCCCTCCAGCTCTTCGTCTATTTCTTGCTGGTCAGTGTCATCTTCCAGCAGGCTCAGCCAGCGATCCTCCTCTTCCTCGGCTCTGCGATCCTCCCTTGGAAATGGTTCTCTGCCGCGCTCGCCTCCGCTACAACCTCGGTTCGTGGGCGAGAGCAGGTGATGCGTCAGATCGCCTTCCCCCATATCGTCCTTCCGGCCTCCTCCGTGTTTGCCAGCGTCGCAAACTTTGCTTTCGCCCTCGTGCCACTCGGCGCGCTTTACCTGCTCTACCCCGATCGGCTCACACCTTGGGCGCTCGCGGTCCTTCCCGTCGCAGCGGTCCAATTCCTCTGGACGGTTCCAGTCGTCATCATGCTCAGCGCAGTGGCCGTCTTCTTCCGCGACGTTTCAAACTTCATCCCCCATGGGCTGCGCATCTGGTTCTATCTCTCTCCTGCGCTCTTTCCGCTCGAAAAGCTCCAGGCGCTCGGTGACCAATACCCGTGGTTCGGCTTCTTCGTCACCATCAACCCATTCACCTGGCTCTTCTCGGGTTACCGCGACGCGCTCTACTACGGTCGCTCCCCTCAGTGGGAGGTGCTTGGCATCCTCGCTCTCGCCTCGATTCCAGCAACGCTACTCTCGGTCTACCTCTTCCGACGGGTTTCGCCACTCTTCGTCAAGGTGCTCTAGATGGCGCAGCGGAGAAGCACACGCGCGAAGGCTGTGCCGCCACCGATCCAGCTCACTGGACTCGGCGTGCAGTACGACTTACGACTCAGCAAGAAACGCAAGTTGCGAGATACGGTCCTACGCGATGGTCGCCACTCTCAGAGTGGCAAGTTTTGGGCACTGCGTGACGTTGACTTTCGTGTTGATACGGGTGAATCCGTCGCGGTGATTGGACCGAACGGTGCAGGGAAGAGCACCATGCTGCAGGTTCTGGCCGGCATTCTTGAACCTTCGGTCGGTAAGGTCGAAGTTCGGGGCAAGATCGCGACCCTCTTACAACTTGGTGCGGGTTTTGATCCAGAGCTTAATGCGCGCGAGAACACGCTTCTTGTCGGGGAGTTCCTTGGGATCCCTCACAAGGAGATGGTCCGACGCGTACCAGCAATCCTTGAATTTGCTGGGCTCGGAGAATTTGCCGATGCGGAGGTGCGAACATACAGTTCAGGAATGCGCGCTCGACTTGGATTCAGCGTTGCGACCTCGGTTGAGCCCGACGTCCTACTCCTTGATGAGGTTCTTTCAACTGGCGATGCGGCCTTCATTGAAAAGTCACGGGGTCGCATAACAGAGTTGATGAAGCGAGCGCGAGCAATCGTCTTCGTGACGCACGACCTTGACTCTGCGGCTGCGATCTGCACCCGTGCGATTGAACTTGAGGGGGGCCGGATCGTGGCCGATGGACCAGCGAAGCGCGTTATTGCCGCCTACAAGAAGAAGATGGCGAAGCGTGCGACTACGGCGTCTCGCCCGGATCTGGCAGCCCGCCGCGGTAGTTGAGGATTACGAGCAGCGTTCTCACGGAATCAAGATCCAGTGTTGGCTCCACATCCGCGCTCTGGAGCACTGCGGTGGTAACCGTGTTTACCGCCACCACTCGACCCACCGAGAGGCCTCGCGGGAAGGCCGAACGTAGCGTTGGGCTCAACTCAATCCCAGAGGTGGTGACCTCCGCTCCAACGAGCAACTGTCGCTGCGCGTCAACGTCATCAAATGCGAGTGGGTTCGCGGCACGCCCTCGAACCTGACCGATCGCACCCGTAGCGGCGACCTCAGAGGTAACCGAGAACTCTGGGTCAGTGAGGAGGCGAACCTGGCAACTCTGTTCCGATACTTGTACGACACGCCCCGCGAGTGATGCGCCTGCGCCAATGACGACATCGCCAATCTTCACGCCATCAACGCTGCCAACATCGAGAATGATGTAGCGACGATCAATCGCGAAATCTCGTGCGACCACCTGCGCCGCCACCGTGGTGAATGAGGTCGTGGCACGCAGGTCAAGAGTTGCCTGAAGCTCCGCTACTTCTCGCTCAAGGCTGGCAATCCGGGCCGCTTCGGAGAGCAGCTGATCTCGTTCTTCGAGCAGCTCTGTGAGGCGCGCCTGCAGGCTTCGGATGTCGACAAAGAGATCGCGGACTGAAGCGAAGCCTCGCCCTACCGCGGCAACGGGTTCGCTCACCGAGCGCATTACCTCTCCTGCTGCGCCTTGTACCGCGAGCACTGGCGCACTGCCAGAGAAGAGGAAGAGAAGCCCGTTCAGGGCAAGTACGGCACCCACCGCAAGAAGGCCCGCTTGTGGATTACGTTCTCCGCGATCTCGGGGGAGCATGAAGGGCTTAGCGCAGTGGGCGCTGGTAGGTCTCGGGGACGAGCATCTTCTCGAGCGCCTCAACCTCTTCCAGGATGATGCCAGTGCCGCGCACAACGCAGGTCAGCGGATCATCGGCAATGCGGACTGGCATCTTCGTTTCCGCTGCAAGGCGCACATCCATGCCCAGCAGCAGCGCTCCACCACCGGCGAGAACGATTCCCTGATCCATGATGTCTGCCACAAGTTCCGGCGGTGTCTCTTCAATGGTGTCGCGCACCGCGTTCACGATTTCAATAATCGACGGCTCAAGCGCTTCTCGAACCTGTGGGGCTGCCACCTCAACCGCGCGAGGCAAGCCGGTGAGTAGATCTCGGCCGCGGAAGGTGATCCGCTGCGAGTCCCACTCGCCGGAGTGTGCCGAACCGACGGCCATCTTGATGTCTTCGGCGGTGCGCTCGCCCAGCAGAAGGTTGTACTGACGGCGGGCATAGGCAACGATGTTCTCATCCATCTCATCACCAGCAATACGAATGCTGCGCGCGGTCACGATGCCGCCGAGGGAGGTTACAGCGACTTCAGTAGTACCTCCACCAATGTCAACGATCATGCTCCCGTTTGGCTCACCAACGGCGAGGCCAGCGCCGATCGCGGCTGCCATCGGCTCTTCAACGAGACGAACCCAGCGCGCACCTGCCCGAATCGCAGCGTCGCGCACAGCGCGCTTCTCAACTTCCGTCACACCAGAAGGGATGCCGATGATCATGCGGGGTCGGGCGGAGAGCCACCCACCCTGATGCACCTTGCGCACGTAGTAGCTGATCATCTGCTCCGTCACTGCAGCGTCGGAGATCACGCCATCGCGGAGGGGTCGAATGGCGACAATGTTCGCGGGGGTCCGTCCAAGCATGCGCTTCGCCTCTGCGCCGATGGCGAGGACTTTGCGCGATTTGGTCTCTACCGCAACAACTGATGGCTCGCTGATCACCACGCCCTTACCGGCAACGTGGACGAGCGTATTGGCCGTGCCGAGGTCAATGCCGATGTCGCGGGAGAAGAGGTTATAGATTCGGTCAAGCATGGCGCGATGGTAGCACCCACCCTGCAGACCCCCACCCTCCCCCTATGGCGCCTCGGCGCCCCAGATCGTGGGCTGCTTTGAACGAATGCTCACCCAGCGACCGTGACCGATCACCAGGTGGTCAAGGAACTCAATATCAAGTAGCCGGGCGGCGGCGAGGAGTTCACTCGTGAGGCGGAGATCTTCGTCTGAAGGCTCGGGGTCACCGCTCGGATGGTTGTGGACCGCAGCGAAGCCGACGCCGTGCGCCTCGAGAACCGGCCGAATCAGTTCACCGATGCGCACACTCGTGCCCGTCGCGGTTCCCGTATACACATGACGCAAATCGAGCAGCCCATTGCGACCGTCGACGATGGCGATGTGGAGCTGCTCCTGTGCCGACCGGCCAAAGATTGGTTGGGCGATGGCAGCGAGATCCGCTGGAGCCTGCACACGGGTGCGCTCCGCCGGCCACCATGCGGCTAGGTCACCTGCTGCGACCACGGTGCGAGCGACGAGCTCGGCGGTGTGGCTCGGCACGCCGGCGCGCAGCAGCCTGTCGGTAACGTTCCCTTGGATGAGCCCCTCTGGTCCCTCGGCAAGGGCGACAAGTTCGCTTGCCGAATGTGTTGCGCCGCTGTGAAAGAGCAACGTATCGAGTGCACTGATGAACTGCAGGTCACGTTCGCGCTGCTCTGGGCCCGTATCGCTCGGTACGGCCGCTGCGAGGGCGAGACTCATTGAACCTCCACGACGTAGATCAAGCGGCCATCGTTGGCACCTCCGGCAGAGCGGCGAGCCCGCCGTTTTCCCGCCACCCTACCGAAGGCGAGTGCATCCTCTCGCTCGTCGCGTATCAGGCACGTACGGACTTGGCAGCGCTACGAGAGAGTGACGATCGCAACGATAGAAAGGTTGTACGCAGAGTGGAGGGCGATCGCCGCGAGGAGTGATCGACGCCGCATCCAGAGCCATCCGAGGGCGATCCCGAGTGGGAGACGCACGACGAATGCAACAGCAGCCACGCCTGCGGCATCACCAACAGAAGTGCCACCAACCGTCAGTGTGTGCGCAAATGCAAACACGATTGCAGAGAAGAGGATCGCTCGGCGGGCGGACGATTGCCGCGCCCATGCCTGCGCAATCACTCCGCGGTAGAGGAGCTCCTCGCCAATCGGTGCAATGAGGCCAGCGGTCAACACATTTGCCGCTAGGTCGACCGCGTTCAACGTTGCGGGCAAAACTGCTGGAGCGCTTAGCCCGGTGCCGTTCATGACAAGGGTTGCGAAGACTCCGGCAGCGCTCAAGATGGGAAGCGCGAGAGCCATCCCCCAGAAAAGATCGCCAGCGAGGCCGCCGCGGCGGTCAGGCGGCGGCAGCGTGCTTGGTGATGCGGCGGGTGTGGCGAGGACGAGATCGCGCCAGCGCACCGCACCGCTGCCAACCACCACAAGTGCAATGATCAGCACCGTTGCGAGGTTCGACGCGGTCGCCAGAGCGAGGGTGCCGAGTGGCGTCGTCAACGTCGCTGCGGCGCCAAGCGCGGAGAGAAGGGCAGCAATAAGGATTTGCGCCAAGAGCGCCCACGTGATCGCTGTCCAAAAGATGGCGAGTGGCCCTGGCCCGCGCCACCCCCCATCGGGAGTATCAACACGTCGCTGCAGCGCGGAGGCGCCAGCGAGTGCGATGCCACCGATGCCAACGAAGAAGAGCCCCAGGATTGCCAGGCCAACTCCTGCACCCGCAATCCCTGCCACGAGTGCGCCTGCACCGAGCACGGCAAAGAGGAGGCCGATCAGATAGAGCGCTGGCGCCTCACGCCCCGCGAGTTGCAGCAACCCAGGGCGTGACAGGTCGGTCATGCGGTCGCGACTACGGCGCGCTGTTCTCCGTCAGTGCCGCAAGCTCCTTCAGTACCGCCTGTAGCTCTGCAATGCGCACACCGTACGTTGCGAAGTCTCCCGACTTCAGCGCCGTCTGTGCCTGCTCAAAGAGCGTTGAGGCTTTTGTGACAAGCCCAGCGACATCCGTTGGATTCGTTCCGCCGCCCGGATCGACCACGCCGCCACCAACAAGGAGGTTCAGCGCTTCAGAGAGCGTGTCTCCCCAGACAACCTTGGTCGAGGTTGCCGCGACAATCTTCTGGAACTCAGGGAACGAGCTTGAAGTGGACTGTAGGTAGACCGGCTGCAGGTACACGACCGTTCCGCCGATCGGCGTCACGATCAGATTCCCGCGCGTGACGGTTGAACCGGACTGATCCCACAGCGTCGTTTGCGACGCGATGATTGGGTCCGCATCGATGCGAGCACCAACCTGGCTTGGCCCGAAGACTGACGTGTCCTTCGGGAAGCGGTAGCTCACGATCTGACCGTAGTTTTCACCATCGTTGCGCGCTGCAACCCAAGCAATCATGTTCGGTCGGCTCGTTGGCACCAGTGGCTGAATGAGGGTGAACTCTGTGGTCTCTTCACCTGGCAGGCGCACACGCACGTAGTACGACTCTCCAGGGAGGGACTGTGCTCCAGCGGCCGACTCTGGCACGGTCCATACATCGTCCTGACGACAGAAGGTCTGCGGGTCGGTGACGTGATACCTCGCGTAGACTCGTGTCGTTACGTCAAACCCGTCTGAGCCAACCCGCAGGTGCGCCCGCAGATCGGCTGGCATCGTGTCGAGCGGCTGAAGGAGGCCTGGGAAGACCTTTGACCACGCCTGTGCGATTGGGTCCTTCGTATCGGCCAAATAGAGTTCGGTCTTGCCCGTGTAGAGATCAACCGTTGCCTTCACGCTATTGCGCAGGTAGTTGACCCTGCTCCCCTCAGCAGGGTTGGCGTTCGGGAAGTAGCTGCTCGTGGTGTAGCCATCAGCAACGTAGCTGAGTCCACCGTCCTCGCGAATCACGAGATATGGATCGGAGTCCCAGGTAACGAATGGTGCGAGAGCAGTAACGCGCTCACTGACCGTTCGGCGCCAAAGCAACTGGCTGTCGGCGGTGATCTGGTCGCTGATCAACAGGTTCAGGTCGCCGAGTCGCGCAGCAAAGAGGAGGCGATCAAAGAAGGTGTTCAGTGAGATCCCTGAGGTTCCGCTCCACTTCGTTGTTGCGTCACCCGTGCCCCCTGACCCGCTGGTGTCATCACCAATGGGGTAGTCAAACTCTTCGGTCTTGGCTCCAACAATTACCCAGTCGGTATCAAGCTCACCGAAGTAGATGCGTGGCTCGGTCACTACCGGAGCCCCGCCACTAGAGACAGGTGGAATGTCGCGAATGATGAGCTCTGGTAGTCCGCCACTTGCAATGCCAGCGACTGGGACCATGGCAACACCGATTCCGTGGGTATAGGCAATCCGTCGATTTACCCAGGTGGCCGACTGAAGGGCACGCTCTGGGTTTAACTCTCGTGCCGAGAGCATTACCAGTCGCTGCTTCCCATCAATCACGTAGCGGTCAACATCGACGTCGGAGAAGTTGTAGTACTGACGCACCGTCTGTAGTTGGTCGAGTGTCTGCTGGAGCGGCCGGTAGTCCCAGAGGCGCGCGTCGGCAAACGACTCGGCGTTATCGGCAATCGCCGCAGCCGTGAGATCGTCGGCGCCGTCGTACTGGCGCTCAGTCCAGCCATCAAGGCCGAAGGCTAGCCTCGTCATGCGAATGTTGTTGGCGATGTACGGCTCCTCGAGCGCGTACTCGTTTGGGGAGACCTGGAAACGCTGCACGAACTCTGGATAGAGGCCGGTCAGCACAGCCGATGCACCGAACCAGATGGTCATGGTCAGCACAAGTGGCCACGTTGAGCGCGTCACCGCGGCGCCGACCAAGAATGCGGCGGCGATTGCTGCGATCACCGTAAGTACGTCAAGGCCAGGGATGCGCGCCATGGCGTCGGTGTACGAGACTCCCGTCGCTACGCCGTTCTGTGAAAAGACGAGTTCAAGCTTGTCGAGTTGGTATCCGTAGGCGGTGACGAGGAGGATTGCACCAACGAGTAGCGCGAGGTGGAGGCGAGGCAGGGTGCCCACACCACTTAGGCCGCGGGCGCCGAGCGCTGGAAGGTAGCGGAGTGCGGCCAGCACCGTTGCGCCACCGAGCAACAAGATCCCAAGCCCCTGCGCAAGGCGCAGGACAGGGAGGCTGAAGAGATAGAAGGAGATGTCGCGACCGAAGATTGGATCAACGGCCGAGCCGTCGGCGGCGTAGGGCACCGCGTTCTGCCAGAGGGCGATCTGCTCCCAGTTGGCGGCAATCTGTGCACCAACGAGGAGGGCTACGACGACGGCACCGATGCGGAGTGCGCCGTTGCCGATTGTGGCGCCGGCTTTACGGACAGCACCATCACCGTCGGCACCGAAGAGTCCGCGCAGTGCGTCAACAAACCCTTCTGGTTGCAGATTGCCACGGTCATCAAGGAGCGGAGTTCGCGGCTCACGTGGTGCGTCAGAGCTTGTTGCAGACCCAGTCGGAGTCCCGCCAAGGCGGCGAGCGATGAGTCCCGCCACAAAGAGGCTCACCAAAAGAAGTGCAAGTGCAGCGAGTGTTCCACCAACGAAGAGTCCACCCTGCAGCTGCAGGCGCTGCCAGTAGAGGGCGCCTGCGCCGAGCGAATCAAACCAGCGCGCATCGGTGAGGAGCGCAATGATCGGGCTGGCAACCAAGACGAGGACCAGAAGGATCGGCAAGAAGAGCGTACGGAAGCCGAGCTTGAAGGCCGGTCGCTGCCCACTTGGCGCACTGCCGCCGGGGCGACGTGCGCGACTGCGCGATGTGGGGGTGTCGGATTCAGGTTCTGACGCGCTCTCCTCAGGGGTGCCGTTGCCACGTCGGCGCTCTAGCTCTTCAAGGAAATCCTTAAATGGATCACTCATGATCGAACCCCCCTTCAACTATGGTGCGTCAGGGTCGGTGCGCGACCTCGATCGCACGGGTGAATGCGTCAAGTGCCGCCTCAGCAACCTTCGCCTCTGTCATCGTAGCGATTCGCATCGGATCCCACTTTGCAGCCACTTGGAGCACCAGCGGGCGACGCCACGGCTCGTTCACATCGGCCAAATCGCCCAAGAGTCGCAACTTGAGGCAGGAGCGCCCCTCCTCAACGGCAAGGAGGTCACCGAGCCCGTTGGTCATCAGCTCTCCCAGGCGCTGCAGCGGTGGCGTTGGCGGGGGGCCAGCGATCGGAGCGACCTCACGGCAACTCACGACTCCAGCCTCGTCCTCCGCCCACATCATGCCAATCCACCAGCCGTCGGGCATGGTCGTCGGCGTGCTCATTCCAGTGTGCACGGCAGCCTCGGGTCGCCCTTCGAGAAGGATCGGCTTCACCTTCAGGTAGCTCGCCCCCGGTGAGGGGAGGCGCTCAGGACCGCTGGTCACTCCCACTCAATCGTGGCGGGTGGCTTAGAGGTCACGTCGTACACCACACGTGTTACGCCAGGAACCTCATTGACGATGCGTGCCGAGATGCGCTCGATCAAGTCGAATGGGAGGCGCGCCCAATCTGCGGTCATACCGTCTTCACTGGTTACTGCACGCATTGCGAGCACATTCCCGTAGGTGCGCCCGTCGCCCATCACCCCAACAGAGCGCATCGGCGTGAGCACAGCGAATGACTGCCAGATGCTGCGATAGAGCCCGGCCTTCTTGATCTCGTCGACCACGATCCAGTCCGCCTCGCGCAGCGTGTCGAGCCGCTCCTTCGTCACGTCACCAAGAATGCGGATCGCAAGGCCTGGCCCTGGGAACGGCTGTCGCAGCACCACAGACTCGGGAAGGCCCAGCTCAAGGCCAACCGCGCGGACTTCATCCTTGAAGAGCGCTCGCAGCGGCTCAACAAGTTTGAACTTCAAGTCATCGGGAAGGCCGCCAACATTGTGGTGCGTCTTGATCTTCTGGGCGGCCTTCGTCTCTTTGGATGTTGACTCAATCACATCGGGGTAGAGGGTGCCCTGCGCCAAGAAGGTGAATTCGCCATGCTTCGTTGACTCCTCTTCAAAGACGCGAATGAATTCTCGCCCAATGACCTTGCGCTTCTCTTCCGGATCTACCACACCGCTCAGTGCGCCGAGGAAGCGCGCTTCGGCATCAACCATGTGGATCGTCATGCCGAGCGTGTTGGCGAAGACCTCGCGAAGAAGATCTGATTCGCGCTTTCGCATCAAACCGTGATCCACGTAAACGCAGACGAGTCGATCGCCGATCGCGCGGTGGATCAGCGCGGCTGCAACGGCGGAGTCGACCCCACCCGATAGGGCACAGAGCACCCGATCCGTTGGGCCCACCTGCGCGGCTATGGCAGCAATGGCATCTTCGGCAACACGTCCTGGGGTCCAGTTCGCAGGGGCCTTGGCAATGTCGTAGACGAAGTTGCGCAGCAGGCGCTTCCCGCCAGGCGTATGAATCACCTCGGGATGGAACTGAATCCCCCAGAGATTTCGTGACATGTCGGCGAGGGCGGCAAACGGGGTGGAGTCGGTGTCGGCGATCGGCGTGAAGCCAGTTGGTGCCTTGGTGATGGAGTCGCCATGGCTCATCCAGACGCGGGCGGCTCCCCCTTCAGCTGCGACGCCGGCGAGCAGTGGATTGGACTCGTCGCCGATACGGATGTCGGCCGGGCCGTACTCACGCCGGGACGAAGGGCCAACCTCACCGCCGAGCTGCTGGGCCATCAGCTGCACGCCGTAGCAGATGCCTAAGATCGGCAAGCCGCTCTCCCAGAGTGCGGCGTCTGGCTTTGGGCCGTCGCTGTCGTAGACCGAGCTCGGGCTGCCGCTCAAGATGATGCCGGCGGGATTGCGCGCAACGATCTCGCTCAGAGGGGTATCGAAGGCGATCAGTTCGGAGTGCACGTTCAGCTCACGCACACGACGCGCGATGAGCTGCGCAAACTGGCTGCCGAAATCGAGCACGAGGATGCCCCCCTGCGTTGGGGCCACGGCACCGTTAGCGCCCACGCTGCCAGCTCTTCCCTTCGGTCGCTGCGGCCGGTGCGTAGATCACCTCAACGTTGCGGAAGCCCTTCACGTTCTGCACGCCGAGGGCAGCGGCGGATTGACGCACCGCGCCGGCGAGGTTCTCACTGCCATCGGTCACGTGCGATGGCCCATGCAGGATCTGCTTCATGCTCCCGACCGTGCCAACGTTGATGCGGGTGCCGCGTGGCAGCGTTGGCGAGGGAGCCGCCATCCCCCAGTTGAATCCGCCGCCTGGCGCTTCGCTGCCGCGGGCGAGCGGCGAGCCGATCATCACGGCGTCAGCGCCAACGGCGAGCGCCTTGGCGATCTCCCCTCCCTTACGAATGCCACCATCTGCGACCACGGGCACATAGCGACCGGTGGCGGCGAAGAAGGCATCGCGTGCAGCGGCAACGTCACTGACGGCGGTCACCTGCGGCACGCCGATCCCGAGGACCTCACGCGTGGTGCAGGCGTTGCCTGGCCCCACGCCAACGAAGACGGCGGCGGCGCCCTGCTCCATGAGCGCATAGGCAGCTTCTGCGTTTGTGGTGTTGCCGATCGCAACAGGCATGCCTGCGCGCTTCACAAATTCCGAGAGCTCGAGTGGTGCGTAGCCCGAGGCGATGTGTCGAGCCGACGAGACCTGGCTCTGAATAAGAAGGAGATCAACATCCGCACCAATGAGGGCGTCGGCATACTTCCCCACCGCTTGTGGTGTTGCCGCAATCGCAACGGGCGCACCCACGGCGCGCATCTCCGCGATACGACGGGCAATCAGCTCTGGGCGAATCGGCGCAGCATAGAGATCAGCAAAGGTGGTCTGCACCTTATCGGCAGTCGCCGAAATGATCGTGGCGTACTGGGCCGCGGGATCTTCGTAGCGGAACCAGAGCCCCTCAAGATTGATGAAGGCGAGTGAGCCGAGTTCGCGCAACACTCCGGCGGTTGCTGGCGAGACCACCGCATCCATCGCCGAAGCGATGATCGGCTCAGCGAGTGGGATGCCGCAAAACTCTTGCGTGAGGTCGACGTCGGCGGGATCAATGGTGTCGGTGCCAGGGGCGAGAGAGATGTCATCAAACCCGAAGGCGGGTCGCAGGGTGTCGATCTTAGAGATGAATGGACCACTCATTGACGGAGTGTAGCGAGGCCAACGGCAGAGGCGATTTCATCAGCAAGCTCACCCTTCGGGCGGCGGGCATCAAAGGTGCGCCAGCGTGCAGGCTCCGCGGCGGCCAACGCGCGGAAGCCATCGGCGACGCGCGTATGGAATGCCGCGTCAAACCCCTCCTCGAAGCGCGTGCGGCCGTCGCCCGACTTTCGGGCGAGCCCCTCCTCAGCTGGAAGATCCAAGAGTACGGTCAGGTCCGGCGTCAGCCCTGCAGTGGCGAAGTTGATCACCGCACGTAGCTCGTCGAGTGGTAGTCCGCTGCCGTACCCCTGATACGCAAGCGTGGAGTCGGCGAAGCGATCGGCGATGACGATGGTGCCACGCGCCAGTGCGGGGCGGATTACTTCAGCGACAAGCTGCGAACGCGAGGCATTAAAGAGGAGTGCGTCAGCGCGTGGGTTGATCTCCACGGTTCCCCCCTCTCCGAGAAGGAGTGCGCGAATCCTCTCCCCCGCCGGTGTGCCACCCGGTTCGCGAACGGTCAGTACCTCGCGACCCGCTGAGCGAAGCCGCTTCGCCAAGAGGGCAATTTGGGTGGACTTCCCTGATCCGTCTGGCCCTTCAAAGGTGATGAACATCGTGGGCTAGCGACGACGACGAGGGGTACTCGAGGAGCGACCCTGGGGCTCAAGTCGAACGCGTCGATGTGGATCGCGGCCACGCGAACTGCTAGTGATACCTGCATCGCCGGCGAGCTGATGCTGTAGGCGACGAATGTAGGCACTCTGTGGCGCAAGCTCGACTGGATGCTGTGTGCGCCGCACCTCGTCAATCCCCATCTTCGCCTCGCGCATCGCAATCTCTCGCGGATCGTGTGGCAGCTGATAGATGTCAAGGAGTGCGCGCTCCATCTGCTCAGAGGCGTTGCTCTTCAACACATGCACCGGTACGCCGCGTCGCTCAGCATCCACGATCGGCGTGCCGCGCTGCTTAAACTCATTACGAATCGTCACCACGGCATCAGCGTCATCGGCGGTGCGAGCTGTCGTTGCGGGGAGTCCCAGTTCGCGAATTGCCGCCTCAAGCTTCTTACGCGAGATTCCGTGCGCCAGGACGCGCAACTGGGGGAGCTGGCTGACATCGCGCTCTTCATCATCGGCGTCTGGTGCCTCATCCCACTCCGCTGGAACGAGCGTGCCACTCACCGTTCGTCCGATCGGCTCGTGATCCATCTCAGAGATAGCTGCAGACATTGAGTCGTGGCTCCATCCGCGCTCCGGTCGCCAGCTTCCGCCTCCAACAGGATCGCCCTCAAATGCGCGAATCACTGGAGTGGCGGTTCCTCCCGGGATGGTCTCAATGTGTCGTGCCTGCTCGCGGTTGCGTCGCCAGCCGCCACGCCCGTCTTCGCCGCGATCGCCCCGGTCACTGCGCCGGCCGCGGCGATCATCACCCGGAGTCAATCCGCCAAATCGACGAGATTCACCCTGCGCCGTTTGGCCAGGTCGAATGCGCGTATGCGATCGACGCACGCCACCCTCATCGCGCCAGCGCTCCTCAGGAGCCACCGCGTCGCCGCGCAAGAGTGCGTCAACAGTGCCCGCAACATCTTCGTGCACCAGGATGTGGTCGCGATCAATGATCTCCACGATCACGTCAAAAGTTGGTGGTGCCTTTCGCTCCAACACGCTCTTCTGCGTTCGACGTCGCCGTGCCTCGTCATCACCAAGGGTAACGCTCTGAATGCCACCGATCAGGTCGGTCAGCGTTGGGTTCAACATCAAGTTATCGAGGCTGTTGCCGTGCGCGGTGCCGATCAGCTGCACACCGCGCTCAGCAATCGTGCGAGCGGCAATCGCCTCGGCTTCGGTCCCGATCTCGTCGATCACGATCACCTCGGGCATGTGGTTCTCGACCGCCTCGATCATGACGAGATGCTGTCGCTCGGGGGCGCTCACCTGCATTCGGCGGGCCTTGCCGATCGCGGGGTGCGGTATGTCACCGTCGCCTGCGATTTCGTTTGAGGTGTCCACCACTACCACGCGCTTGCTGAACTCTGAGGCGAGAACGCGCGCAGCCTCGCGCAGCATGGTGGTCTTTCCAACACCCGGTCGTCCCATGATCAGAATCGAGCGGCCGGCTTCAATGTGATCGCGCAGAATCTCAATCGTGCCGAAGACCGAACGTCCAACTCGGCAGGTGAGACCAACGACTCGATCAGATCGATTGCGAATCGCAGAGATGCGATGCAGCGTCCGCTCGATGCCAGCTCGGTTGTCGCCGCCGAAATTGCCGATGCGAGAGATAACCCAGTTGAGGTCTTCGTCTGTTACTTCACGGTCGAGCAGCGTCACATCGCCCGAGGTGAGTCGCGCCTCGGGGCGACGACCGCGATCCATGACGATCTCCAATAGTCCATCGCGACCTGCGGCAAGCTCTTCGCGGGTTGCCAGCTCGCGAATGGCAGCAACGATTTCGCCCGGGAGACAGGCGAGCAGTAGGTCGAGATTGTCGACAATTGCCTCGTCTTGGATCGCCGTGCGGTTTGGCTCTTCGTGGGGGTCGCGAGCAATGCTCATGGGCAAATCCTAGCGTGCGCCCGCGCGGTCGGCGCGGCGCGCGTGCCTGCCCCTCAGCGGAGGGCGGCGGTCGCCTCGGCTACGAGCCAGCGGTGCACGCCGGTCTCCCCCGTGATCTCGGGGTGAAAGGCGATGCCAAGGATTCGCCCCTGCCGTGCCGCCACGATTCGACCATCTTCCAGCGTCGCGACAGCGCGCGCCGACGGACCAACCTTCACGATTTCCGGGGCACGAATGAAGACGGCCTGAATGGTGCGTGATCGACCATCGTTGCCGAGGCTCTGCATGACTAGACTCGTCTCAAACGATTCCAATTGCCGCCCAAACGCGTTGCGTCGCACCTCAACATCAAGGAGTGAGAGGACTGGCTCATCACCATCCGCGATCTTCGTTGCGAGCAGAATCGCCCCCGCGCACGTTCCAAGGATTGGCGCGCCGTGCTTCGCCAGCGCTTTGATCGGCTTCACCAGATCCCAGCGATGCAGCAGTTTGCGCATCGCCGTGCTCTCGCCGCCAGGAAGAATCAGGCCAGAAACACCGTCAAGATCTGTAGGGAGTCGCACTTCGCGCCCCTCAACACCGAGGGACTCAAGCATGCGGATGTGCTCAGCGTAGTCGCCCTGCACTGCAAGCACGCCGATGATCGGTGCGGTGTGGCGCTTCGCCACGGTGTTACCAGCCGCGCTTGGAGAGGCGTTCGCCCTCGGGGATGGTGCGCATCTCAATCCCCTTCATCGCTTCACCAAGGCCCGCCGAAACTTCGGCAAGGATGGAGGCGTTCTTCCAGTGCGTCGTTGCCTGAACTATGGCGACTGCGGTCTTCGCTGGGTTCTTCGCCTTGAAGATGCCGGAGCCAACGAAGACGCCGTCGGCACCAAGCCACATGGAGAGCGCCGCGTCGGCCGGTGTGGCGATGCCACCTGCAACAAAGTTCACGACAGGGAGTCGACCCGCCTTCACGGTGAGCCTGACGAGTTCATACGGAACGCGCATCTCTTTGGCGGCGGCGCGCAAGCGCTTCTCGCTCTGCCCCTTGAGTGCGGCGATCTCTTCGGCAACGGTGCGAATGTGTCGCACCGCCTCAACGATGTTCCCAGTTCCAGCCTCACCTTTGGTGCGCATCATTGCTGCACCCTCGTTGATGCGTCGGAGGGCCTCACCAAGATCCTTGCAGCCACAGACAAACGGAACCTTGAAGTCGTGCTTGTTGAGGTGGTAGCGATCATCGGCAGGGGTGAGCACTTCGGACTCGTCGATGTAGTCAACATCGAGTGCCTCAAGGATGCGTGCCTCACTCTCATGTCCAATGCGTGCCTTCGCCATCACTGGGATGGAGACGGCGGCCTGGATCCCCTTGATCATGTCGGGGTCGCTCATGCGCGCAACGCCACCGTCGCGACGAATGTCCGAAGGGACGCGCTCTAGGGCCATGACCGCAACGGCGCCAGCCTCTTCGGCGATCTTCGCCTCTGCCGGATTGACGACGTCCATGATCACGCCGCCCTTGAGCATTTGGGCGAGGCCGCTCTTCGTAGCCCAGGTCGACGTCTTGGCGCGCTTTGGTGCTGGCATGCCCCTATTCTCGCACACCGTCCCCACCCCACAGGGCTAAACGGCGGCACAGCGTGCGCAGCCCCCCTGCTACGATCGCGACTATATGAACAGCGAAGTTCTCGTTCTGAATCAGGACTACGAACCGCTCAACGTCGCCTCCCTGCCGCGCGCCTTCCGACTGGTCTTAGGGGGCAAGGCCGAAATCCTCGCCGAAGGCGACCCAATCCGCAGCGCATCGCGGAGCTGGACCGCACCCTCGGTGGTGCGCCTCCGCCACCGCGTGCGCCGACCACGTCCGCGCGCCAAGTTGAGCCGCAAAGAGATCTTTGCGCGCGATGGTCACGCCTGCCAGTACTGCGGTCGGACCGGCGTCTCTCTGACAATTGATCACATCGTGCCGAAGAGCCGTGGTGGCGATACATGGACATGGGAGAACTTGGTTACCGCCTGCATGGCCTGCAATCACCGCAAGGGTGACCGCCTCCCCGAAGCCGCTGGTCTCCAACTCCGACGCAAACCGTACGAGCCACGCTGCGACGTATACGCCGTCTTCCTGCCGTACCTGCGGCACGACGCTTACTCGGCGTGGCGCGACTTCCTCTTTATCTCGGATAGCGCTGCGGCCAGCGGCGCGTGACCCCCGCGGCGGCGGTTCGCGCCGCCATCCCTCGCGACGTTGCAGATCTGCTGCGCGTACTTCGCACGGCAGGATTTGGCGCCTACGTTGTTGGCGGTGCCGTTCGCGATGTGATCGCTGGACGAGTCCCGGCCGATTGGGATCTCGCCACTGAAGCGACACCAGACCAGTTGCGTGCACTCTTTCCGAGCGCTACCTATGAGAATCGTTTCGGCACCGTCGGCGTTCCCACGGACGCCGGTGTGGTTCGTGAGATCACCACCTTCCGCGCCGATAGCGGTAGCAGCGACTCCCGTCGCCCCGACGAGGTCGCCTTCCTCCCGCGTATCGATGGCGATCTTGCGCGCAGAGACTTCACGATCAACGCGATCGCGTTTGGTCTCGCCCCTGAGGCGAGTCGACGCGCCGATCCAGTCGCCGACGGCGCGATCGTTGATCCCCATGGCGGCGCTGAGGATCTAGCCAAC
>Ga0222713_10002898_pt1 | contig 17992 bp, 26 predicted proteins | sample C33_649DmetaG_FD_165061 | JGI IMG/M metagenome (GOLD analysis project Ga0222713, IMG submission 165061) | Estuarine water microbial communities from San Francisco Bay, California, United States - C33_649D | ecosystem: Environmental > Aquatic > Marine > Unclassified | place: USA: California...
GGTGAACCACTTGTGCTTCAGGATTGAGTGCGTCTTGTGGAAGTAGCCAGTCGGTCGCGTTGGGTTGCCGATCAGGATGAAGATAGAACCAGCCGACGACATTGTGCCTTCAGCAAACTCGAACACGATGTCCGGCACACCAGAGGCTTCGTCTACAATAGCCATCACATGACTGGCGTGGATACCCGCCAATGCTTCAGGCGAGTCAGCGCGGGCAGTACGAAACGAGATGAAGTTGTTGTCGCCGCCCGGAGTGCGCCGAATGCGGTCCTCAGTCATCTCAATCTGGACGCGCAGAAAGTCAGGAAGTTTGGCAATCCAGCGTTTCGTCTCTGGAATAAGGCCGTCTTTCAACTGGGAACTGGACGGAGCAGTCACAGGAATCTTCACGTCATCGCGGAACAGCAAATAGTGGATCGACAGCCATGCACACAAAGCTGTCTTTCCTACCCCGTTACCAGACCTGATTGAAATCCGCGTCTCGCCACTGTCTAGAGCAGCCATAGTTTCGCGCTGCCAGTCTTCTACTTTCTCGACGCCCAAGATTTCAGTGACGAAGAAGTAGCGGTCAACAGCACACCGCGCCACGAGGGCAGAGTATAGCTGGTCTTCGCTCACTTCTTCTTGCCAGACTTTTTGCTTTTACACGCCATCAGTCCATCTCCTCAGTCGTGTCCTCGAAGTCTTTACGCTCCCACGCCATGCACACTCGTAAGTCATGGCAGATGAAGTCCAGCTTCGTACAGAAGCCTCGTGATCCGGCTCCGACATCAAACTTGTTCATCGGAATCGCCAGCATCTCAGATTTTTTCTCAGGCGTATTGTCGTAGTATTCGCAGTTCGAGCAAAGCCGACACCGCGCTTCCTTCTCAGAAATCAACGTAGCAGCAGCAAATTCGCGCCAATAGTCCTTGTTCGCAGTCGGCATATTGCTTGGCGCCAATGGCCCCAGCATCCAGTTGTCGATAGCGTTCTTGGTATTCTTCGCAATTTCAGCAGCAGACAGCACGATCTAGCCTTTCTGAAGGATGCCTACGCCCAACTAGCATTTGTGGGCGGTTGGGCGCAGGACTTAGCAAGCAATAGGGAGGACCATTGCAAGAGCAGAATACGAAAAACTACTAGTGCAGTCAATCTTTCTTCGCTGACTTCGCCCCTTGCAACTCAGGCAAATTCAACGTCCCAGCCAGCAGACGCAAATGGTGCGGCAAGGCTCCAGCCACCTCAGAAGTCGCGTCTGCCAATTTCGCATCTGCACTCACAGTCTCAACGCGGCCAAACGCCCGTGTGATCGCCATGTCGATCAGCGCCATCTGATTGCGCGGACCCATGCCTTCCCACTTCTCCTCGTCGTTCAGCATCTCGAACATTTTCAAAACTGCGCGGCGACCATTCTCTTTCAGCAGCTTCGCACTCGCAGCGTCCAGCGCATAACGATCATGCGCCGCCGCCTTGCGGACCTGATCCTCTGGGGACGGCGGCACGACTGTCAACTTCGCATTCGGCAGTGGGCTATCTGACATGGGTTCCCTCCAGTTACCAAAAGTATAGCGACAGAAAGTCGGTGTGTCCACTGGGGACGGAGCGCCAGCGTAGTCCACCTGTAGTGGACTGCGCGTGTGGGATAAAGCCTCGCGCATAGGACATATGGCAATAGCGCGTTTGTTCATAAAGCCTCGCGCGCGATATTGAGTCCGACTTCGCCCTCTCAAAACTACACTACTACTTTTAGTAGTGTAAAATTTTGCAGCGAAAAATTTTTGAGGTCGCTGACTCGCCCTGACTCGCCCTGACTGCGGCTGACTTGCCCTGACTTGATCTGCGCCAAATTTTTCAGGAAATTTAAAATTTACCGGGTGACAGCCTGTTAGGGTGTCAAAATAAAACTGCCCCCGCCGGTCGGCACCCCGTGGGGGGTCGCGCGCCCAAGTCAGCCCTGACTCGACCTAAGCCGTTGAAATCATTGCATATTCTGCTATCCTGACTCGGCCCTGACTGGACGCCCTGCCTCGTGCTGCCTCGTGCTGCCTGCCCTGCCTTGCGTGGCGCTGGACGCCTGCCCTGCCTTGCCGCTGCCTTGCCGCTGCCTGCCTGCCGCTGCCGCAGCGCTGGACGGCTTGCGCGATGGGCGGGCGCGCGGCGCAGGCGTGACGCTGGCAGGCGCAGGCGTGACGCGCGGCGCGCAGCGCAGGCAGGCGCAGCACGAAGTCGGCGCAAGCGCTTGGAATAGCGGAATTGATTGTCTTACAACTGAGGCGGTTTTGCGGCCCTTACAGCGCTATCGCTGCCCTGCCCTATGACGCAGGCCGCGCAGCCCCTGATCCGCTGCCCAGCGGCGCGCTGCCGCTGCCTGCGGCCCTGCCACGCCTTAACGCTCCAACGCCTTGACGCTTGCCTGCCTTCCATCCTTTCAACCTTTCAACCTGTCGACCGATAGCATGACAACTGTAGCCGCTGCCGCACGCGCGCCAGCGTGGGCGGTAGCTGTAGGCTACTGCGCGTGCTGATAAAGCCACGCGCGTAGGTGATAATATGGACTCGCACGCGAGGAGCGTGTAAACCATTGATATTGTTAGGTAATTTTGGGGTGTTTTTTGATTGTTAGGGAACCTGTTCTTGCAACATATTGAAACCATTGAATAAAATTAGGTCAACACCTGGTGTTTTATAGTGCCTTGACTTGTCTGCCTTGACTTCGGTATCTAGGGGCTGCGGCCACTGAGGACCGCACAGCCGGAGGACTGTTTAGAATGTCAGTATCGAATGCCCAACGCGCCCAGCTTCGTCGCCTTATCGGCTCGCATAGCGGCTGGGCCGCATATCGCCGCCTACACGGCCTAGGCGACACTAGCAGTTTAGGTAGCGCGCTCTGCCTGCAAATTTGCGCCACACTTCAAATCGACCACAGCCACATCACAGGAACCGAATCAATGAACAATCCCGCCCCCCAAGCGCCGCAGGGCCTATTCAACCGCGCAGCCGCTGCGCCTGCCGCTGCCCCAGCGCCTGCCGTCTTTCACGGCCCTGCGCCTGTCACTGCCCCCAGCGTTCAAGCGGCGATGGACGCCCTGCTTGCTGCCCTGTCGGCGCAGGCAGGCGACAGCGCCGCAGTCGCTGCCTTAGCGGCTGATCTGGAAACAGTGACAGCGCGCGTCCAGACTTTGGAGAGCGCAGCGCCTGCCTTGCTTGTGATCGACGCCGCAGGCGCGGCATTCGGTGACGAGTTGCCTGCAACCCGTCACCCCATGATGGAAACACTGATTCGCAGCGTGACAGCGCGCGACTTGCGCGGCACGCCGCAGAACGTTTGGATAAGCGGCCCGACAGGCAGCGGCAAAACGACAGGCGCGCGCATGGCAGCGGAAGCGCTGGGCTTGGCATGGGGTTTTCATTCGCAGATGCAGATGCCTCATGAATTGATTGGTTTTGTCGACGCTGCCGGAACCTACCACGAAACGGTTTTTGTGCGGTTGTTCCGTGACGGTGGCCTATGCCTGCTAGATGAAATTGACGGCTGGGCAGTGGACGCAACCGCTGCCTTGAATAGCGCGCTTGCGAACGGCCAGATCAGCCTGCCAACGGGTGAAATTATCAACCGCAACCGCGACTTTTACTGCATTGGCGCAGGCAATACTTGGGGCCTTGGGCCGACTGCCGAATTCGTGGGCCGCAACCGCTTGGACGCTGCCACGCGCAGCCGTTTCCCTATCAAATTGGCGTGGGGATATGACATGGCGCTGGAACGCGCCTTGGCGCAGAATGATGCTTGGGCGGATCGTGTCTTTGCAGCGCGCCGCGCGGCTGAAAAGCACGGGATTAAAACGCTGATTGACCCGCGCGTCACAATCGCAGGCGCAGCCATGATCCGCAGCGGTTTCACCAGCGACGAAACCGCAGCCATGACTTATCTTGCAGAACTTGCCCCCGCGCAGGCTGCACTTGTGGAGAGCCGCTAAAATGCTGTCGATCGACACCTTGCCGAACAAAACGCGCGGCGCGCGCTTCGACTGCCCAGCCGAGTTTGCGGCCTTCCTGCGCGGCCCTGCCGCTGTTAGCCCCTACCTGATCGCAGGCAGCGGCGAGGACAGCGATTGGCACGGCGCGCCTGTCGCTGCCACGCTGGAGCGCGCGCAGGCAGGCGACACCAAGCGCGTAGCCGACTGCGACAGGCTACTGGGCGTCATGGAAACGGGGGCCGACTTTTCGACAGCGCGCAGCGTCACTGTCGCGGCTGTGGCTGGGGGTCTGCCAAACGTGCCTGCCATGCTTGCAGGCAGCCCAATGGCGATGCGTCGCAGGCAGCGCGTGACGGATCAGGCTGCGCCGCTGTCGGTTGTCGTTGACCTAGGCGTGTCTGCCAGCGTCAAACATGGCACAATCGCGCGGCGCGGCGCTGCGGCCTTGGCGCTTGTGCGGTTGCTGGCTGCGACACGGCCTGTCGCGCTGTGGGCAGTCGCTGGGCAACAGTGCAGTCGTTTTAGCGACCACGCGCAAAACGCTGCCTTTGCTGTGCGGCTGGACACTGCGCCGCTGGACCTGTCGCGCGCTGCGTGGCTACTCTGCGCGCCTGAAGCGTTCCGGCGCGCTGCCTTCGCAGTGTCGCAGACTGTCGCAGGCTATCCGCGCGAAGTGGACGTCAATTGGCTGGACAATAGCAATTCAGAACACCCTGCCTTGCTTGCTGCCTGCCTGCCTGCTCTGACAGGCACAGCCGACTGTTTGATTGTGCCGAACCTTTGCACGGGGGGCAGCACGCAGTTTGACAGCGACAGCGCAGCGGCTGCGTGGGTGCAGGAACAATTGACAGCACATGGGGCCGTGTCGCGCGACTAGCGCGCCGCTGCCTGCCTGCCCTGCCTTGGCGCGCCATTGGCGCGCCTTTTCTTTTGCTGCCTGTCTGATCCAGCCGCTGCCTGCCGCTGCCCTGCCTGCCGCTGCCCTGCCTGCCTGCGGCCTGCCTGCGGCCTGCCCGCGCCCGCCGCCAGCACCTGACTTACTGACTTGATTTTTAAGCAAGAATAGCAAGAAAAGAGCAAGAATAGTAATTGACAAGAGTGCAAGAATGCCTAGACTGTAAGAACGAAACTGCTAGACCCAAGAAAGGGGCTGACCATGCAAGACCTGAAAGAGTTTCTAGAATTTATGTCGCGGCCTTATGTTTTCGTGCCGTGGATTGTAGCAATGGGCCTTATTGGCTACGGGCTGGGGAGTGTGGGGCTATGAGCGAATACAACGGATGGACCAACAAGGAAACTTGGCTAGTCAACCTGTGGCTGGGCGACGACTTCGTGGCTCTGAGCGAGGAAGGCCAAATCATCACTGAGGCTTTTATCCGCGAGACTGTTGATGAACTATGCGAGACAGAAACAAAAAGCGTAGAGGGCCGTTTCCTAATGGACTTGCTAAATTGTGCGCTTGGCGAGATCAATTATTTCGAACTGGCCCAACACTATGCGCCAGAGGAGCGCGGGGAATGAACGCTGCTGACAAGATGGCTGAAATGGTAAGCGCAGGGGACACCCTGCGCGACACCGCCGGAAACGCCTACCTAGTGCGCGGCTTTGTGGGCCACGGCGCGGGGGCTAAGATCAAACTGATGCGCGACCGAGACGAGGCAGAGCGAGAAGTGAGCGCCGATGTCGCTTGGTCGATGTGGGAAACTGGAAACCTTTGGAAAGAGGGCAAGAAATGAAGTGGCTGAAAAAACTGCTGGGCAAGGATGAACCGCTACGGGTCTACATCACGGACGAGCAGACGCCTGAACAAGAGGCGATGCACAAGGAACAGTTGGCTATCCAAAGTCAGCTCGGCTTTGAGCGGGGCGATAACGCCCAAAACTGGCTGCGGATGCACCAAATCCTGTTGAATCACGAAAACCGCCTGACTGCACTGGAGGGCAAGAAATGAAACTGTGGCAGATGCGAGCGCATGAACTGGACGAGCCAGCCACTCGTCACGCCCTATTGGCTGACTTGGTGGACGCTTACAGCGAGGCAGAGCCAAGCCTAGTTTTTGTCATCCAGCGGCTGGTGGATATGGTGGACGATCTAGAAATAGATGTCGATGACTGGATGGCTATAGCAAGGGCGAAAGAATGACCGCGCCCCTGACGCAAGAGCAAATCAAGACCGCCCTGACAGTGCAGGGCGGTCGCATTGTATGGGCTACAAGAACGGCTGACTTTTACGCAAGCAGCTTTTCCAAGGCTTACGATCCAGAAGGTGCAGCAAGACACTGGAACAAGAATAGCGCCGGAAAGCCGCCAGCATGGCGCTTTGACAAGATTAAGGCTGACTTTACTTGCACAGCTTTACTGCGTCAGTTAAGTCTAAAGGCAGCTTGTGCCGCCTTGGGCGTCAGCTACGAAAAGCAAAACTTACTTACTGCACAAGACCAACAAGACAAGCGCGAGGAAACGGCGAAAGGCGTGGTGCTGCGCTGCGTCGAACTGTCTGGCGGCGTCCCCGTGTGGCGCACAAGAACGCGAGACAGCCACCCCAAGACGAGCCAGAGCGTCCTAGATGACTTCAACGCTAGGTATGCTGGCAAACAGGTGCGGCCCCGCAAGGGGCTTTACAAGATCAGCTATAACCAAGTCAGCGAGGCCCAGTTGCGGGCTTGGCTAGAGGAGTGATGATGACAATGAGCAAGACCCCTGCAAAGATGCAGACCTATCTAAACAAGCTGGACGCGATGGGCCTAAGCCAAGTCAGGCTACTAATCCCGAAAGAGGCCGAGGCAGATATGCAGCAAGCCGCAGAAGCTACGCGACTGCGCTATTTGCAAAACATCGTGCGGAATGCAGATGACGCCGACCCGCGCCTAGCCGCGCTGGCTCAGAGCAACCTAGCTGTCGCAGTAAAGCAAGACACTGTGTCAAACTGGCGCAAATCCCTGACTGCAAGTCAGCATATACTTTTTGATAAAAAGGTATTGACCATGCAAGAGCATTGGGCAAATATGGTGATGGCATCCGCCCGCGCTTCGATGCGGGATGATCCAGAAGCACTACGGCACAGGGCCGAGGCGGCGCTTGCCGCTATCGCCTACAAGAGCGCAAAAGATGACCTGATGCGCTACGTCAACGAGGCTACGGCCTAACAAAAAGGTTCTGCTATGACCAACAAGACCGACACCATAGGCATTAGGATCGCCGTTGGCCCCGACGATACGATTGTGGACTTTGCCCACAAGATCGCATCGCAGATGTTCGAGGAGTTTCGCAAAGACATAACCGAACTGGATGTGGCGAGCGAAGCCTTTATCAAGGCGCGGTTTGGTGAAGATGACGCCAGTTTCCTGCTGCTGCTGCTAGGCCACCTTGCCACAAGTATGACGGAGTATGCCGCCTATATGGCTGCTGGCATCTATATGTGCGCGGGGTCCAAAGACGCGGAAGGAAACCACGACCTTGCAAGAGGCGCGGTCAAGGCGCTGCTGAAAGACCAGAAGCGGGCGGCGCAATTGGGCTTGCTGGCGGCTGAATTGCGGTCGCCAGAGGTCAACGAGCAACTGAACGCTGGCAAGGATATGCTGGCTGAACTGCTCAAGAAGCACAAAGGGGCGGCGCACTGATGATGACGCCCCTGCCAACCCAGATCAAAGATGCTGACTTTCTAGTCAGGCAGCGCCGGGCGTGTCTGTTTTCAGAACCCGGAACAGGCAAGACGCTGACTGCGCTAGAAGCGTGGAAGCAAGTGGGAGGGCGGCTCGTTGTAGTCGCCCCGCCTATCGCCCTTGGAATGTGGGCGAAGAATATCCAAGACCACTGCGGCAAGCGTGTGCAGCGCATCAAGAGCGGCAAAGACAAGATCGACGATAAGGCTGACGCCTTCGTCATGTCCTACGCTATGGCTGGCAAGTTTTTCTTGCAGCCTAATGTTCTGGTGCTGGACGAAGCGGACGCTTTGAAGACGCTATCATCTGAGCGCACCAAGGCTGTGTTTGGTGTGCGTTGCAAAATGACTCAGTGCCTTGCTTACGGCGTCCCATATGTATGGTTTCTGACTGGCACACCGATCCGGCGCTATGCCGACGATCTGTATCCCGTGCTGCAAGCCCTGTGGCCTGACCATCTTCAGAAGTATTTTGGCATATCGTCGCTGACTGCCTTCCAGAATAAATTCTGCGTGACGCAGATGCGGCGCTTCCACCCGCGCCAGCCCATGAAGGCGACAGTCATAGGCAACAAGAACGAGGACCAACTGCGGGACTTCATCTACGGCAACAAGATAGCTGTGCGCCGCACGATGGCGGACGTTGCGGCCTATATGCCGCCCCTGACTATTCGCCAAGTCACTGTGGACTTCGACAACAGTGACGAACTGCGTGAAGCAACAGGCGAGGCAGTCTATGCTGGTGAGGCTGACCCGATTATGGCGAAGGCCCGCAGACTGCTTGGCGTAGCCAAGGCAAACCATGTGGCAGAATACGTCTACGATGTCTGGGAGCAACTGACTTGCCCCGTGCTGGTGCTGTATTGGCACAAGGACGTAGGCACGGCACTAGAGGAGCAACTCAAAAGCGAGAACCGGCTTTTGACCATACGCAAGATCGACGGCGCAACTTCGCAAGACAAGAGGGCCGAGGCAGAGGCAGACTTCAACGCACAGCATTGCGACATTTTGCTGGGCCAGATCGCCTCTATGGGGGTCGCAATCAATCTGCAAAAAGGTAGTCACTACGCTGTCTTTGCAGAGCGCGATTGGTCGCCCGCAGCGCAAGAGCAAGCCCTGCGCCGCCTCTGGCGCCTTGGACAAGATACCCATGTGCAGATCGACATCTGCGAGGCAGAGCATCCGATGGATGAGGCTGTGGGCATGGTGGTGACGCGCAAAGGCAAGTCAGCCACCAAGATCATCGACTAAGGGAGAAACGAAATGAGTAACTTTTTTAAGCGCGATGGGTTGATTGCAGAAAAGGCGAAGAACGCAGAGGAATCGGCAGAGGTAGAAAAAGCAGAGGTAGAAAAAATCGTCGCTGCCTTTGAAGACTTTATGCTGCTGGGCGAGAAAACGCGGTGGTTTATTCTTTGGGAAAAAGCGGGGATGCCGAAATGACTGAACTATTTTTGGGCCTCTGCTTTGGCGTGCTGTTTGCATGGGCGTCTTGGGGCGTAACAAACGACCTCTGGGAACGTGATGCAGTGGATCGTGGGCTCGCGCTCTACTGCCCGATGGATGGGGAGTGGGCGTGGGTGGGGGAGTGTGCGTGGAATGAGTGACCTAATCAAGCGCGAAGATGCGCTGGAATGCTTCATGGGTTTTGACCGCATGGGTGATGTAAAAGACGCCATTGCTGCCCTGCCCGCAGTGGTTCCAAGTGTGAAGCCGCTGGTGTGGCTACAGCAATACAACGCTATAGGGGAACCAACTAATTTTTGGCAAGCCGCTGATCCTGTTTTGAATGTATGCTGGCACGCAAACCCAACCCGTCCAAAAGAAGTAGTCGAGGCAACCCGAAGTGACCGCATCCTCGCCGTGTTGGAACTTGTGGCTGCTCCCGACCCCACAGCTATCCGTGAGGCTGCGCTGCGTGAGGCTGCTGATGTTTGCCTTAAATCGGCAGATAATTTCTATAACCCAGACGATGACTGTGCATGGGAAGCGCGGTCAAATGCCAACACCATCCTAGCCCTGATTGGAGAAACGAAATGACTGAATATGTAACTGGTCAAAACTACGGCTGGAATGGCGGCGAATGCCCTGTGCATCCTGATACTAAGGTTAAGATATGGACACGCGCTGTTCTAGTATGCTCCGGCGTCGATACCGATGCAGGTCTTTGTGCGTGGGAGCATAAGCAAGATGGAATGGACATCGTTTGCTTCCAAGTGATCACAGCCTACGCCGAACCTAAGACGATCTGGGTGAATGAGGATGAAAGTGGGGAGGGCACAGCTTATACCTCTGAGAAAGAAGCAAAACTCGGTAAGCACACGTTTCACAAACGTGTTGCGGTGAAGTATGTGGAGGTGAAGGAATGAGTGAGGCCATTTACGAAGCCTTTGGCCTAGCCGCACTGGTCTACGCCGGATACCTTATCGAACTGTGGAAGTAAGAATGCGAGTAAGAATCCAAGGCGTCGTCTATGAGACAACTCAAGACGCCGCAGCCGCCTTTAACGTGACTGAGCAGACAATTCGCCGCGCAGTATGCGAAGGGCGAGAAGATCGCCTTACAGTCAAAAGAATAGATTGCAAGCGCGGCAGACCGCAGCCTATCACTATCGAAGGCGTGACGTTTCCAAACTGCAAGGCAGCGAATGTGGCATTAGGCTTACCATACAACTACATTGGGCAAGCCCTAAGCAGACAGAGCGCGAAGTCATTGGCAAAGGTCGCAGCAGCCGCCCGCACCTACAAAGAAGGGCTAGAATGAAAGTCAAAGTAAGAGGCGTGACTTACGAGTCAGTCAAAGAGGCCGCAGACGCTTTAGGCGTCACCATAGCTGGCGTCTACACTGCCTTGGACAGAGGCAGGATCGACAAACTGGGGCTAGGTAAGACGATTCCAAAGAAGATGGTAATCGGCAACGTGACGTTTAAGTCTGCCTCAGAAGCTGGCCGCGCACTTGGCTTTAGCCGCAGCTACTTCAAAGACCGCCATGAAGGCAGTCGAGCAAAAGCGCGGTTGGATGCCGCAATCGCAAGGTTCATCAGAAATCAGGAAAAGTCAGAATGACTACAGCCACAATCAAGCACGTTATCATCAAAAGTCATGCTGCTTATAGCAGTTCTGACATACCAGAACGTCCCGTAAGTCTGACTTGTCCACCTTGGGAAAAACCTGATGCAGAGCATACAAATAAGGCTGTTAAACTGTCTCAAGCGCGCAAAGCAACTGCTCTCGACACAGAGAAACAGCGAACTTGGAGAAAGCCTCGACGAGATTGAAAATCTTGTCAAAGCCCTCTTGCGCGACGACCGCTGACTGCGCTAGGACTACAGGCAGGGGGACGCAACCAAACGGCAACGTGATGGTTTTAAGCAAATGGTAAGTTGACGGACTGCGCTACGGCCTATCAACAAAACCTAGTCCCCCACGATATTCTGCTGTGTGCTTTCCTGCCGCATAGCAGAATGGGGCGGGTGACTGGTACTTACCCGCCCCCTCAACGAATTTGGAGAAAACGATGTCTTCTGTGCGCGAAAGTATCTTGGCTGAAGCATCGACCCTGACTGCGGGCGACCGCAACAAAGCCTACGGCGAGCCGCACGACAACCTGACTTTCATGGCGCGGCTTGTCAGCGCTTACCTGTTCGGGGCGCACAAGGTCGATCTGGACTTGGACTCCGAGGACATGGCTTGGATCATGCTGATGGCGAAGGTGTCGCGCACTGATGCCAGTTTCAAGCTGGACAACTACATTGACGCCTCTGCCTACGCCGCCATCGCTGGCGAATGCCGAAAAACTATCGACGAACAGACTTGACAGCCTACAAACTACCGCACTACTCTACACATAGACAAACACACGAGACACTCTAACTGCTATGACCATGACCAGCGCACCATCGCATCGGCCCCATGTTCAGTCTGTGTTTGTCCTAACGCAACTGGAGGGCTAAATGGCAATCGACCTATTCAAGTATATCGAAGAAGGTGTCGCGCTGAACAAGTCAGCGTGGCCTTTGCACGGAAGCACGGACGAGTTTCTTGATCGCAATGCGGTCCTGACCGCTTCCGAAAATCTGCGCTGCTTGCGCGAACTGAAGTTTTCCAAGACCACACCCCGCGAGAGCGACAAGTGGGGCATGGCAGAGCGCGGCCACGCTGTCGAGGCTTGGGTTGTCGAGCAACTGCGCCGCGCCATGCTGCTGCCCATGTTTGCTGGGGACGAACAGCGGTCCTTCCTGCACGACGAGAGCGGCCTGTCTGGGACGCCTGACGGCCTTGTGATGGTGGACGGCAAGTGGATACTGCTGGAGTTTAAGTCAGTCGATCCCCGCACCAATCTGGAAGCGATGACAGCCCCAAAGCCGCAACACGCCGCACAGGTGCAGCAGAATATGTGGCTGCTGGCGATGCACAACTACCCCGTCGAGGAAGCGATGATCCTCTACGTCGATGCTTCTGACTTCCAGCGGCACAAGCAATTCAATGTGGCCTATGACGGCGGCGAGACAGCGCAGCGGGCAGAAATCCGCGCTGCGATCCTGTTCGACACAGATGTGATGGACTTGCCCGCAGAGGGCTTGACCAACGGCGGCTGCACCTACTGCGCCTTCAAGGAGGAGTGCAGTGCCATTCAGGTTGCCAAGGGCGAGAAGCGCAAGGCCGACAAGCCGTCGATGCCCGTCTTCGCCCCGCGCGGCATCACTGAGTCAGTCAGGGAATACGGCTCCATCAAGGAGCAGATCAAGGCTTTGGAAGCCCGCGCAGACGATCTGGCGGCTACCATCAAGGAGTATGCAACAGGAGAGAACCAGATGGAGTTCGACACTGCTGCCTACAGCGTCAAAGTCACGGAAGTGGCTGGGCGTAGGACACTGGACACCAAGGCTTACGAGAAAGCCACTGGGGTCAGTGCAGACGGGTTTTACAAGGTCGGCAAGCCGTCCGTCCGTCTGGAAGTCACAGCAAAACTAGACACATAGCCATAGGAGAAAACACATGGCAAACGAAGTTACCGCATCGCCGTTCGGCAAACCTGTCGCCCTAGTCAACGCTCAAGCGATGGCAGATGCAGTCACTGCATCCGCAGCGCAGGGGCAACTGGGCGGCGCACCTGACGGCTCCGTCTACCTCAACTTCACTGGTAAGCGCGGCGTCTACGAGTTCGGTAAGGACAAAGAAGACATCGACGCCAGCGAATTGTGGCTGGTGAACATCGCGTCCTTCGAGGATGGCTATGTTTGCTGGAAGGGCGGCAAGACTATCGCCACCCGCATGGCGAACATCTACAGCGATCAGCGCATTCCTGCGCCCGCCGCCGACGAGCAAGGCCCGTTCAACACCTCGCAGGGTGAAGGCTGGTTCGCAGCGAAGTCGATGGTCATCAAGTCGCTGGAAGCAGACGACCGCCAAGGCTACTGGAAGATCAACTCCAAGAGCGGCGTGGCTGTCTTTGCTGACTTGCTCCAGCAAGTCGGTGAGCGCCTTCGCGCTGGGCGCCCGTCTTGGCCGCTGGTCAATCTGGGCAAAGAGAAGTTCGAAGCCCAAGGGCAGAAAAACTACAAGCCCGTGCTGACTGTCTATGGCTGGCTGTCTGACGCTGCCTGTGCAGAATTGGCGGCTGATCCTGACGCTGACATCGACGGGCTGATCCGCTCGTCGGAAGGCGGGGCTGGTGTTCCGGCAACTCGTCGTCGTCGCGGCGTCCTATAATAAAAAATAGCCCCCAGTGACCAAACTGGGGGCTAAGTAACCTCGGCAGGGAGGCTGGTTCTGCTAGGACCAATCAGGATATTAGAGACATGGATAAATTAGGTCAATACAAACTTGTGGCTTCGCACGAACAAGCGCAGCAAGTCATCAAGGAAATCACGGACTCAGGTGCAGTCCACGCGCTAGACTTCGAGACAACTGGGCTGCGGCCCCAAGACTCAAAAGTGCGTCTGACTTGCATCAGCGGCCCCGCTGGCAACTATGTCATCGACCACTTGTTCTGCAAGCCGTTCAACTACTACGCCAATGCGCTGGCGGACGCTTGCCCGTGGGCGGTGTTCAACGCTGGCTTCGAGGGGCGCTGGTTCGATTACGTCACCGCTGGGCCGGACGTTGTGCTGTTCGATGTGGGCGTCATGTCGAAGGCGAAGCTGGGCGGTCGCCCGCTGTCGCTGGCCGATATGGTCAAGCGCGATCTGGGCAAGGCCCGCGACAACAAGCACCTTCAGGTGTCTGACTGGTCGCAAAAGGAACTGTCGCTGGAGCAGTATGACTACGGCTTCGAGGATGCAGAGGACACCTATAACCTCTACACGATGTGGTCTGCGGCGCTGACGGCGGAGCAGATGGCGGGCTTCTACGTTCTGAATGACGCATGGCGCGGCACGGCGGAAATGGAAGACACAGGCATGAGCATCGACGAGGAGCATCATAGCGGTCTGATTAAGATGTGGTCGCTGCGGCGCGATGTGGCCGAGAAGGTCTTGCGGCACTACACGCCAGAAGACATGATTGCGAACCTCCGCTCAAAAAAGCAACTCTCTGACTTCATCAAGACTGTCATGGACGAGACAAGTCTGCGGGCATGGCCCAAGACTGATAAGTCAGAGCAACTCCAGACTGACCGCAAGCAACTGCGTCAGGCGTCCTTCAGATCGCCCTACCCATTCTCGCGCTGGCTTGCTGCGCTGATGGTATTCAATCGGGCGGATAAATACCTAAGCACCTACGGCGAAGTGCTGCTGAACAAGCAGAGGCTGGCAGGGCGCGTCTACGGACGCTTCAACATCGCCCAAGCCATCACAGGCCGCTATTCGTCATCGAACCCAAACCTTCAGAATATCCCGCGCAATCCAATGGTGCGGCGGTCCTTCATCGCCCCGCCGGACACAGAGATGGTGTTGGCCGACTACAGCGGCATCGAACTGCGCGTCTTGGCGGAAGTCAGCAACGACAAGCAACTGAAGCAAGACGTGATCTTTGGTGACGTTCACGCTGAGTCGGCCATCACGCTGTTCCGTGTCGATCCCAAGGACTTCAAGGCCCGCCTGAAGGCCAAAGACCCACGGGCTAAGGAGATGCGGTCCAAGGCCAAGGCATTCAGCTTCCAGCTTACCTATGGCGCTGGCAACGCTGCTCTGGCTATGGTTCTGCGCTGTTCGGATAGCGAAGCGGCGGAATACGTCGAGAAGTGGGCGGAGCGGTATCCCTACGCCTACGCGCTGCGCCATCAGATGTTCGATCAGATGAATGCCACAGGGCTGCTGCCGATCAAGTCTGGCCGCACAGTCTACGTTCACAAGAACGAGAGGTCGATGCCAGTGGCGTCGAACTATCCCATCCAAGGCGCTGCCGCTGATGTGATGTATCGCGCTGTCACGCGCATGAGTTTCAAAGTCTACGAACTGCCGTTCAAGTCGCGGATGCTGGCGTCGATCCACGACGAATTGCTGATGCTGGCGGAAGTAGGGCATGGCGAAGAACTGCGGGAAATCATGGTGGAGGAAATGCGTCAGGCTTGGCTGGACATTTTCCCCAATGCTGAGACAGCCAATCTATCGGAAAGCGCGGTCGGCCAATCTTGGGCGGCGAAGCCGTAAACACTACATCTTGTAGCCACTAGGGGTTGACCACCCCATATTGTGTGGCTTCACAGATGAAATAAAAACGATCAGTATGACAGTTCTGCTAAGGAGGGACCAAATGTTTACAATCGGAGTTGACCCCGGATCGCCGCTGACTATCGGCATCCTGATGGAAGGCAAACCCTACAAGGTTTATAGCGGCGAAGAAGTCGCCGTGCAGATGGTGAAGGTAGGGCGCAAGACCGCCTCTTGGGTGAACCAAGCCGCCCTTATCACCACGATCCTGCGGACGGCGAAGGCGTTGGCTGCTGAGTATAATTACCAGCCGATGGTCATCATTGAGCGCGTCACGATCCGCCCTAACGAAAGCCTGAGTGCTGGCGTCCCGTTTGTCGGGTCGATGTTCCTGACTGAAGGCATTTGCGCTGGGCTGAAACTGCCCTACAAGCTAGTGCCGCCGTCAGTCTGGAAGCCCGCGATGAAGATCGCCGTCACGCTTCAGAACCCCAAGGAGCCAGCGCGGCTGCGGGCCATTGAGACATGGCCGGACGATGCTGGACTGTTTGCCCGCAAGATGGACCACAACCGCGCTGAGTCGCTGCTGTTGGCAAAATACTGGGAAGACATTGGGTCGAAGCAATGAATATGCACCAAGTCATCACGCCCGCTGACTTGATCGAAGCGGCGCTAGACTGGGCAGAGTTTGGCGTCCCAGTATTCCCGACAGGCGACGACAAGCGGCCACTGACCCAAAACGGCTTCTACGATGCCAGCACCAATCCAGATCGCATTCGGGAAATGTTTCTGGACGCCGGAAGCCGTCTGCATGGTATCGGCGCAAGAATGGGGGAAGCCGCTGGCTTGTTCGCCATCGACGCCGACACCTACAAGGAAGGCGAATCAGGCGAGGCGGCGAAGAAGTATGTTGCTTGGCTAACGCAGTCAGGCTTCCTGCCCAAGACGCGTGTCCACGCCACACGGAACGGCGGTCGGCACTATATCTTTTCGTCGGACACAGAGTTCCCCAACTGTAAGCCGTCCAAAGGCGTCGAGGTAAAGGGCGAGGGGGGCTATATCATCGTTCCACCCTCTCCGGGATACACTGTAGTCAGCGAAGGCGCTGTAGCGGCCTCTACGGGCCTCCTAGACCATCTTCGTTCCGCTAGGGTAGCCCAAGCGGCTACGCCCATAGAGGCGCTAAAGAAGAACATTCTGACGGGGGATGACTTCCACGACAGTCTGACCCAGCTTGCGGCCAAGTTGTCGTCTGCTGGCGAGCCTATGGAGTCTGTGCAAGCCACGTTGCTGGGGCTGATGAACGCCTCGGTCGCCGCCAGCCCAAAGCACCCACGGCACGACCGCTGGGAGCCTATCATGGCGGACAAGAGCGGCGAGTTGACGCGCATCGTCGGCAGCGGCCACTCGAAGTTCAACACAGTCTCGAAGACGGACGGGCTGCGCGATGCCGCCCCTGTCTGGCTGAAGGAAATGGCTGCTACAATGTTTCCGGCCACACGGATTGAAAACGCGCAGTTGCCTGTGGTGACGGCGGCTTCCTACGGCGAGGACTTTCCGTTCGCTGGCAAGCGCGGCTATTTTGGCCACGAAGACTTAGACGTTCTGACTGAGGAGTTTATCATGCACCCGATCTACCATGCGAGCGAAGTCACGCTAATTTCGGCTGACCCAAAGGCAGGGAAGACGCTGGTGAGCCAGACCCTAGCCATGCACATCGCTGCTGGGCTTAACTTTGACGACACGCTGACTGTGACAGGGCGCCGCCCTGTGCTGTATTTCGCCCTTGAAAGCCAGACGGCGATCAGGAAACGTCTGATGGCGTGGAAGAAGTACCACGATCCTATGGGGGACAAGTATATAGATGAAACGACCTTCCCCTTCTATACGATTGAGGAGAGCGTCAACCTTCTGGATGAGACGGCGCGGATCAATCTTGTGGAGCAAATTAAGGCAGCGGATGCGTGGTGGTTAAAGAAAGGCGAAAAGCACCTCGGCGTCATCGTCATCGACACGCTGACTAAGGCAATGCCCGGAGGCGATCAGAATAGCGTCGAAGACACGTCTGCGGTCTTCGATGTCATCGCCAAGATCAAAGACGCTGGCATTAAGGCAGCGGTGGTCATTATCCACCACAACACCAAAAATGGCAGTGGGCCGCGTGGTTCGAGCAACATTCAGGCCGAACCTGACACGCTACTGACTTTGGCTAAGAACGAGGAGACAGACCAACTCGAACTGAAAATCTTGATGGCGCGGTCTATCGACGACGACAAGACGTTCCTGTTTGACATTGTGACTGAGAAGCTGGGCATCAGCAATCAGGGCTACGAGATTACAGCGCCTGTGCTGCTTCCGGGGTCCAAGTCAGTGAACGAGGCAGCAGACGCTGCAAGCGAAATGCTGCGGATCGAAATGATGTATCAGCCACTCTACGCCGCTGTCGCTGCTTACGGCACGGGCATAATCCCATTGAAGCGGATGCACGAGCATTTGAAAGAGGCGCTGAAGGACACGAACCTGTATTCGAAAGCGTCAAAGATGCGGGCTGACGCCTCTGACTTGAGTTCGTTCTTGCTGGGGCTGTTCCCATCGACGGGCAAGAATGTCGCTGGCGGCTACAACGTCATGGTGGAAACAAAGGACAACCGCTACGGCTCTCCTTTGATTACCTTCTTCCGCGTCTACAAGCTAGAAAGCTGACTAGCGCCGCTCATCAGGACCATACGCCGCCCCAAAGGTCTGCCGCGCTACGCTGGGCGGCATGATAGTTGGTGGCATTTCG
>Ga0222713_10002899_pt1 | contig 17991 bp, 21 predicted proteins | sample C33_649DmetaG_FD_165061 | JGI IMG/M metagenome (GOLD analysis project Ga0222713, IMG submission 165061) | Estuarine water microbial communities from San Francisco Bay, California, United States - C33_649D | ecosystem: Environmental > Aquatic > Marine > Unclassified | place: USA: California...
AGCAGTTGAAAAACAAATTTTATCAGTTTCTCAAGGCGGTGATGTATTTAAGTTTTTAGATATGGGTACAAGAGCAGTAGAGATTGAATCAGGAACAACGGTAAATGAACCTGTTAATTACGCTGTAAGAGCAGCAATAGAACAGGCCGTAGTCGAAATGATATTAAAAGGGGAAACAAAAAACCTTTGGAAGTTTAAACAAGGAGAAAAAGTAAATGTTAAATAAACTAACAATTATATTATTTACATTATTGTTTGGTGTTAACGTTTATGCCAATGACATTTATATAGACCAAGTTGGTGATAGCTTAGATTTAGATATAGTACAAGATGGTCAAAACAACAAAATTGGTACAGCTTTAGTTGACGCTGATTTTGATGGTGATAATATGACGTTTAGTATTACTCAAACAGGTAACACTAACGAAATCACAGCAGACATACAAGGAAATACATACACAGGTACTTGGGTATTTACAGGTAACTCAAACACAGTTGACTTACTTTGTGATAGTTCAGCAAACGGAAATTGTGAAACTGTAACTTTAAATATCACAAACACAGGTGATAGTAACGCTTACACAATTAACATTGGTGAAACAGGCGATGCTGAAAATGCTACAATTGCCTTTACAGTAACAGGTGATAATTCAGTTATCAATACAGATGTAGATGGTACAAATTCAGACATTACTGTAACAATGAATAACTCCGCTTCATTAGCAACAACAAGTGCTAATTCAGATGAGGGTAACCAACTAGACTTAACTCAAACTGGAAACGGTGATAGTTTAGGTCATAGTATTACTTTAAACATCACAGGCGGTGGTAGTACATACACAGTAACACAATCTGGTATCTATGATAATAAAGTTGACGCTACATTTAACGGCGACAGCCAAGATGTAGATATAACTCAAAGAGATTAATATGGATTGGATAACAATAATATTATACACAGGATTGGCAATTTATGCGTGTTATAAGTTTTATAATTGGGTTAACACTCTTAACCCTTACGACTTTAGCAACAAATAGTTTTGCTAATATTGGTAAAGTAAGCGAACATAAAGGTAGCGGCCTTATCAAAAGAACAACTGGCGATAAGGTTGAAACCAACTTACAAACTGATGTATTTTCAATGGACGAAGTTTCTACTGGACAAGGTAGAACAGGTATTACGTTTGTTGATGATACTAAAGTTGAATTGACTGAACACTCCAAATTAGTCATTGATGAATTTGTTTATGACCCTAACACAAACACAGGTGCTTTAAGTTTAAAAGCAAGTTTAGGAAGTGTTCGTTATGCGAGTGGTCAGATAGCAAAGAACAGTAAGCAGAATGTAAAAATATCTACACCAACTGCCACAATTGCTGTTAGAGGTACAGACTTTGCTATGATTATAGATGAGTTAGGTGGTTCTACAATCTTATTGTTACCAAGTTGTGATACAACAGGTCTATGTTATGTAGGAGAAATTGAAGTTATATCAGACGCAGGTCAAGTAATTATGAATCAGGCCTTTCAAGCTACAAGAGTAGAAGCGCCTGAAAGTAAACCATTTAAACCTATCTTGGTTGATGTAAATGAAAGTATGATTTCTAATCTTCTCATTTTATCTCCACCCAAAAATTTAAATACTGAAGACAATGCTAATGAAAGAAAAGCAGTTGCTGATGTTTTAGATATTGACTTTTTAGAAATAGATATTTTAAATGAAGACTTGTTAGCAGTTAAAGACGATACAGATTTTGAAGAATTAGATGTTGACTATCTGGCACAAGATTTTTTATCTGATGTATTAGACGCTATCAATAAAGTATTAGCAGAAAGTTTTTTAAGTCAGTTGACAGATGTATTTGTTAAGAAGAAACAAAAGACAGGACAAGATACAGAAACAGGTATTATTATAATTGACAATGGAACATTTTGGGAGTTTAGACGAGAAGACACTAACAATTTTGTTAGATTACGATTAAGTAAATCAAGTGAGTATATTATTAATTTAACACAAGGTGATTTTGTAACAAGAGATTACATAATAGGAGATGGTAGTTTAAACAATATAGACATCTACCAAAAATAATATGTTTTATAAAATTTTAAAAAAGTTTGTTATCTATTTGTTTGTATGGATGGTATTCTTTTCTATCGTAGATAAAGTAAAAGCAGATTTATATTACGATACTTACCAAGGTACAGGTGCTACACCAAGTTTTCCTGGTAATGGTGGCAGTTTAACATATCCCACAAAGTTAAGTTCAGGTACAATATCAAGTATAGATTACAATTGGGGAAGTGGTGTTGTATTAGACTCTGGTAGAAACGAAACGGTTATTGTCCATATGTATGGTTATATCACAATACCAGGTTCAGGTAGCCAAGATATACAATTTTATCTATATGCTGATGATGGTGTGTATATGAAATTAGATGATACAGTTGTCATTAACGACTGGCAAGAGCAAGGTCCTGGTATGTGGAATTACGTTTCAACAGACCAAACACTCACAGGTGGACAAACTTATTATATTGATATGTGGTGGTATGAAAACGGTGGAGGTGCCGCCGTTAAGTTATATTGGGACCAAACAGGTTCAGTTGCGATTGTTCCTGCTTCAACATATTCTTTAACAGAACCAACACCTACTTCAGCTGCTACTTCAACACAAACAAGTTTAAGAACAACAACAAGAAACATTACAAATTCAGGTAACGCTATTTACATTGACCAAGCAGGAACTAATTTAGATTTAGATGTATTACAAGACGGTGACGATAATTTAATTGCTGGTACAAGTACAACATCAAGTACAATAACAGACGCTAACATAAGTGGTGATTACAATACAGTAAATCTATCACAAAAGAGTGATAACAATGTTTTACTATTTGGTGTAAATGGTGACCATAATGATTTAACAGTATCACAAGGCGATAATGTAAATGACACAGGTGGCCATAGAGCAATTGTAGATGTAACTGGTAATTATAATAGTACATCATTAACACAATACGACACTGGTTTTGGTTCAGGTCAATTCGCTGACATAAATATTTCTGGTAATGATAATACAATTACATCAACTCAAAGAGAAACCGACAAAATGTTATTCATAGATGTCAACGGTTCTGATAATACTATAACAACTGATCAAAAAGATTCAGGTCAACATTTTTTAGATATTACTGTAGGTTCAAATCAAACTGTAAGTGTAACACAACAAGGTACAGGTGACCACGCTGCTACAGTTGATATGGGTGGTTATTCAGCAGGACTTTCATTAGACCAAAATTCATCAACTGACCAAAATTATGTATTAGAACAAACTTGCGCTAATGTATCTGGTTGTGGTACAACAACGGTAACTCAAAATTAATGAAGAAAATATTAACACATTGGACTATAGCATTTGTAACATTATTTGTTATTACATTTATAGGTTTAAAAGACCCACAGATAAAAGAAATATTAAGACTAAAAGGTTTTGATTTATTATTACAATCAGAATCAAAAGAAATTTCACAAGACATACACGTTGTAAGTATAGACGAAAAGGCCATAGAGAAGTATGGACAATGGCCTTGGAAAAGAGATGTACTTGCTGATGTAGTCAATCAATTAAGAGAAAAGGGTGCTGGTATTATAGTCATACCTATATTGTTTTCAGAATACGATAGACTAGGTGGTGACGAAGCGTTTATTAATACAATCTATCAAAACGGTGTAGTCATAGCACAAACAGGAACAAATCAAACTAACAAGAACGCTGTACCAAGAGGTGTCGCTAAGATTGGTGATCCATTATCTTGGTTATTTGAATGGGGTGGAATGTTAGGTCCTGTCAAAGAGTTTGGTGAATACGCTGATGGTGTGGGTGTCACAAACACAGCACCTGAAGTAGATGGTGTTGTAAGAAGAATACCATTGTTAATGAAAATAGGTGAAGAAATATATCCAGCGATGGCGATAGAAGTTATTAGAGTTGCCACAGGCGCACCAAGTTATCAAGTTAAAACGGGTGAAGGTGGTATTATCGCTATGAGAGTACCAGGTTTTGATACAATAGAAACAGACGCCAATGCTCGTATCTGGTTAAGATGGAACAAGTCATACATTACAACATCAATTGCTGATTTAGATAAAGACGAAGTATCACTTAAAGGTAAAACAGTTATTATAGGAATGAACGCTGAAGGACTTGGTGGTATTATTGCTACACCAGTTGGTGAAAGATACTCTTATGAATTAACGGCTTCAACATTATCAACTGTATTAGATGGTAAGAATATCAAAAGAGTTGATATAAGTTTTATATCTGAATTAGCAGTATCATTTATATTAGGTCTTGCGTTAATTCTTATAACAAGATTTATGCCATATTGGGTAATAGGATTAAAACTAATATCTTGGTATATAATTGCTGTTTATTTAAGTCATTACTTCTTTACAAAACATTTGATGTTAGTAGATGTAAGTTGGATTATTATTACAATTACAGTTGTAGGATTTCATAGTGTCTTTAATAGATTTATTTTAGAGTTTAAATTAAAACAACAAATACGAAAACAGTTTGAGAAGTATTTGGATCCTAGACAAGTTGCTATACTTGTAAAGAATCCTGAAAAATTAAAACTAGGTGGTGATAGAAAAGAGATGTCATTTTTGTTTATGGACATTGTAGGGTTTACTCCTATTTCTGAATACTATAAAAACAAAGATGATCCTGAAGGATTGGTTGCTGTCATTAATGATTATCTAAATCGTATGAGTAAAATAGTTTTAAAGAATGGTGGTACAATTGACAAGTATATGGGTGATTGTATTATGGCATTTTGGAACGCACCATTAGATTGTCCTAATCACGCCGAGATGGCTGTGAAAACTGGAATAGAATGTGCGATAGAAACTGATAAGTTAAAAAAAGAATTTAGGGAGAAAGGTCTTCCTGATATTAATATAGGTTCAGGTGTAAACACAGGAACTTGTATTGTAGGTAATATGGGTAGTGAAAATAGATTAGATTATTCTGTTGTCGGTGACGCTGTAAACTTGGCAGCTAGACTTGAGGCTGCTACAAGAAACTATAAAGATAAGGACGGTAAAGTAACTCCTTTGATTTATTCTTCTTACACAAAAGAGCAACTGAAAGATATTAAGTCCATTGAATTAGATAAGATTAAAGTAAAGGGTAAAGAGGAGTTAGTTACAATTTATAAACCAGTAATAAACTTAATGGAGGGTTATGACTTTGCTTCAAAAAAGAAAGTTACGACTAATAGCAAAAAGGATAATAAGAAATGATAAGAAAAGAAAACTATATTTACTCAATTTACACTGGCTCAAAATTAAGAAACAAAAATTACGTAGGAGAAAAAAAACATTTATAAAACTCTGGAAACAGAAAAGAATAAATACACTACTTAAACACCAATGGGTTGCATAGTATTTTAGACTTCTATACTAAAATAAATATAAAGTATATAGCTTAAATATAAAATGGTGCTTTTTACGCACATTACCCATCGGGAACTTTAGCTATTCTTTTCACCTCCTTGTTGAGGTAGTTTTATCATAAATATGGATAAGGGATTACTATGGCAGATAGAGAAACTACAGATATAAAAATAGATATAGAATCATTACGTAAGGATATTGAAAACGTAAACAGTATTCATAATAGATTAGATACTGCTATTGATAGACTTACAGATGTTTCATCATCTATAAAATCTATGTTAGCTGTACACGAAGAAAAAATACAAAGACAAGAAAAGATAGACGAAGTTATATTTGATAAACTAAAAGATAGAGCTGAAGAAATTTCAGATGTATATAGAGAATTAAAGAAAGATATAGAGCTTGTCGAAAAGAGAGTATTAATAGAAATCAAATCTCTTAAAAACGATATAGGAAGTCGTGTGGGTATGTTAGAAAAGTATAGACATATTATAATAGGTGGGGCTATAGTTGTAGGGTTTATACTATCAAAGAATTTCGCACAAATTGTACAAATGATGTCAAATTAGACTTGACTTTTTAACGAATATATAGTATATTGTATATTGTGTTATGTCGAGTTATATTGATCTAAAATTTATTAGTAATTTGAAGTCTAGGTTAAGTCAATTCAAACAAAAGAATGACTACCTATTCAACTTTCGTTGTCCCCATTGTGGTGATTCGAAAAAATCTAAATTAAAAAGTAGAGCATATCTTTATAGAGTAAAAAATGATATGTTCTTTAAGTGCCACAATTGTGGTATGGGTCAGAACTTGGCAAACTTTATCAAGTATTTGGATCCAAAATTATATTCTGAATATCTTTTAGAGAGATATAAGAAAGGGGCTCCAGCGACACCGAAGCCTAAATTTGATTTCAAACCAGCGTTTGAAGAAACTAATATCATAACTGATTTGAAAACTATTAAAGAACTAGATAATGACCATCCTGGAAAACAATATGTGCTTAATAGAAAAATACCTATTGAGTTTTTTGATAAGTTATACTTCTGTGATAAGTTTGGGGAATTAGTAAATAAAGTAAAACCAGATACTTACAAAACTACTAAAGACCATCCTAGATTGATTATACCTTTTTATGATACGACTGGAAAGTTATTTGCTTTTCAAGGTCGTGCTTTTGGAAAAGAACAACCAAAATATCTAACGGTAAAACTAGATGAAAACAAACAAAAGGTATACGGACTTGAAAGAGTTAATTTTCAAAAGCACGTTTACATCACGGAAGGTCCGATTGATAGTTTATTTATTGATAATTGTTTGGCTGCTGCTGGTGCAGATTTAATTTTAAAAAATAAAATTTCTAACGAAGAAGTTACATATATATTTGATAACGAACCAAGAAATAAAGAGATAATAAAACGTATGTATAGTGTGGTTGAAAAAAATTATAATGTTGTAATATGGCCAAGTGAGATTCAATTAAAAGATGTAAACGATATGATAATATCAGGGTTGACAAAAGCACAAGTTTCTGATATTATAAGTAGAAACACTTACGCAAAGTTATCCGCATTAACTAAATTAAACGAATATAAGAAAGTATAGAGGGACAATGGTTGATAAAATAAATGTTGTTAAAAGAGGTGAACGTGGAAAAGAACCATTGAACATTGAAAAGATACACGAGATGGTCGAGTATGCTTGTGAAGATGTTGCAGGTGTGTCAGCGTCACAAGTTGAGATGAAAAGTGGTCTTCAGTTTTATGATGGTATTACCACAAACGATATTCAACAAATCTTAATCAAGTCAGCAGCAGATTTAATTTCTTTAGATACACCAAATTATCAATACGTTGCAGCAAGATTACTTTTATACTCTTTAAGAAAACAAGTGATTGGAAGATTATGGGACCATCCACATATTTACGAACACGTTAAGAAAGCTGTTGATAAAAAATTATATGACCCTGATCTAATACAAAAATATCAAAAGAAAGATTTTGATAGAATGGAAAATTGGATTAACCACGAAAGAGATTATACTTTTACTTATGCTGGATTAAGACAAGTGATTGACAAGTATTTGGTACAAGACAGAAGTAATGGAGAAATATTTGAAACTCCACAGTTTATGTATATGATGATTGCTGCATCTGTCTTTATGAACTATCCAAAAGAAAAGAGAATGACTTATGTTAAAAAATATTATGATGCGATTTCAACATTTAAAATTAATATTCCAACACCTGTTATGGCAGGTGTACGTACTCCTCTCAAACAGTATGCAAGTTGTGTTTTGGTTGATACTGATGATACTCTACCTAGTATTTTTTCTAGTGATATGGCTATTGGACGTTATGTTGCGCAAAGGGCTGGGATTGGTATTAACGCTGGTCGAATACGAGGCATCAATGCGAGGATACGAGGCGGTGAAGTACAACACACAGGGGTTATTCCCTTTCTTAAAAAGTTTGAGGCAACAGTTAAGTGCTGCACTCAAAACGGAGTTAGGGGCGGTTCGGCTACTGTTCACTTTCCTATTTGGCACCAAGAGATAAAAGATATTATTGTACTTAAAAATAATAAAGGTTCTGAAGATAATAGAGTTAGAAAATTAGATTACTCAATTCAAATCTCAAAATTATTTTATGAGAGATTTATCAATGAACAAGAAATAACTTTATTTTCACCACACGAAGTACCAGAACTATATGAAGCTTGGGGTTCGCCAGAGTTTGATGAACTTTATGAAAAAGCGGAAAGAAAATTATCAATCAAAAAAACAAAAGTCAACGCACAAGAATTGTTTTTTGACATACTAAAAGAAAGAGCAGAAACAGGTCGTATCTATATTATGAATATAGATCATTGTAATACTCACTCATCATTTAAAGATAGAGTTTATATGTCAAACTTATGCCAAGAGATTACTTTACCTACTGATCCAATACAACACATAGATGGTGAAGGTGAAATTGCGTTATGTATTTTATCTGCGATTAATGTAGGTACAATCAATAGACGAGATGAATTAGAAGAACTATGCGATATTGCTGTTAGAGGATTAGATGAAATAATAGATCATCAACAATATCCAGTAAGAGCAGCAGAAATATCTACAAAGGCAAGAAGAAGTTTAGGTATTGGTTATATAGGTCTTGCACACTATCTTGCGAAAAAAGGTTATTCATATGAACAAAAGATGGGTTGGAAACAAGTAGATAAACTAACAGAGGCGTTTCAATACTATCTATTAAGAGCAAGTAATAATCTTGCGAAAGAAAAAGGTAAATGTGAATACTTTGATAGAACAAAATATTCTGATGGTATCTTACCAATAGACACTTACAAGAAAGAGGTAGACGAGGTTGTAACCAGAAATCTAACTTATGATTGGGAGTGGTTAAGGAAAGAAATTAAAGAGCATGGATTAAGACATAGCACACTCTCTGCTCAAATGCCATCTGAATCATCTAGTGTGGTCTCAAATGCTACTAACGGCATTGAGCCACCTAGAGATTATTTAAGTGTAAAGAAATCTAAAAAAGGTCCACTAAAACAAGTTGTACCAGACTATAAGAAGTTAAAGAATAACTATACACTTTTATGGGATATGAAATCAAATGAAGGATATATAAATGTAGTTGCTGTAATGCAGAAGTATTTTGACCAAGCGATAAGCGGTAACTGGTCATATAATCCTGAACACTTTGATGAAAACCAAGTGCCAATATCACAAATGGCACAAGACTTATTGACGACATATCGACTAGGTTGGAAGACTTCATACTATCAAAATACATACGATGCGAAAAAAGATATTGACGAACCAGCGCATCCAGTAGGTTTTGTTGATAATGTACCTGAAGATAAACCTGAAGAAGATATTGAGGATCCAGAAAACTGTGATTCTTGTACAATATAACCGACTACTAAATAGACACAGAGATGAAAAATAGTTTACAAATACACAAACATTTAATACTTCGAGCTGAAGTTAATAACCCACCTAAAGATGTGGAAAAATTAACACAATGGTTTAAAGAGTTTATTGAATCAATCAATATGAAAATTATGATGGGTCCTTATGTTGCCTATTGTGATAAACCAGGTAATAGAGGTATTACAGCAATAAGCGTTATAGAAACAAGTCATATTGCTATGCACGTTTGGGACGAACCTGTACCAGCGATGATGCAATTAGATGTTTATAGTTGTGCTGAGTTTAATCCATATCTTATCGCTGAAAAGTTAAAAAAAGATTTTGATGTGACTAAACTAGATTACAAATTTTTAAATAGAGAAACAGGTTTAAAACCAATAAGATTAAATAGAGAGTATATTTCTTAATGAGAAGTGTTTTTAATAAAAGTAAAGATGTTAGTTTCTTAAAACAACCAATGTTTTTTGGTGAAGACTTGGCTGTACAAAGATATGATACAATGAAATATCCTATCTTTGATAAACTAACTCAACAACAATTAGGTTACTTTTGGAGACCTGAAGAAGTATCTTTACAAAAAGATAGAAACGATTACGCAGAATTAAGACCAGAACAAAAAAGTATCTTTACATCTAATCTAAAGTATCAAACAATGTTAGATAGTGTACAAGGTCGTGGTCCTTGTCTAGCATTCTTACCATTTTGTTCATTACCAGAACTAGAAGGTTGTATTGTTACTTGGGACTTTATGGAAACAATTCATAGTAGAAGTTATACATACATTATTAAAAACTTATATTCTGATCCATCAGAAGTCTTTGATACAATTATTAAAGATGAAAAGATTGAAAAGAGAGCTAATTCAGTTACTCAATGTTATGATGATTTAATCGCAATAGGTCATAGATGGCATTTAGATTCAACTAAAGTTGATGAGTATGAGTTAAAGAAAAAATTATGGAAAGCTTTAGTTACAGTAAATATATTAGAAGGATTAAGATTCTATGTTTCTTTCGCTTGTTCATTTGCGTTTGGTGAATTAAAACTATTAGAGGGTTCAGCGAAGATAATATCTTTTATCGCAAGAGATGAAAGTCAACACTTAGCAGTATCTCAAAGAATTATAAACAATTATAGAGATATTGAGAGAGATAAAGTAATGGATAAAGTTATAAAAGATACAGAACAAGAAGTATATAAGATGTATGATGAAGCTGTACAAGAAGAAAAGAGATGGGCGACATACTTGTTTAGTCAAGGTTCAATGATAGGATTATCAGAAAAGTTATTACATCAATTCGTAGAGTATATGGCGAATAGAAGAATGAAAGCAATAGGTTTAAAACCAACTTACGATCAGAAAACAAATCCACTTCCTTGGGTCGATCATTGGTTGAATAGTAGATCAACACAAAATGCTCCACAAGAAACAGAAATAGAAAGTTATGTTATTGGTGGAATCAAACAAGATGTTAAAAAAGACCAATTCAAAAAATTCAAACTATAATGATTGAGAAAAGACAAAAAACTTGCTCTAGTTGCGAAACTAAATATACTGTAGAATGGGATATAGACATACAGGATTTAGAACCTTTGACTTGTCCTTTTTGTGGACACGAAGTAGAGGAACTAGAAGATGAAGAAGAAGTTTGGTCAAACGAACAACCAGAATCCGAAGACGATAGTTGGAATTGATTATAGTTTAACAAGTCCAGCAATTTGTATTACTGAAGATTTTATTTTTGAAAATAGTAAATTTTTTTACTTAACAAATAAGAAAAAATATCTAGGTAAGATGATGAATAATATTATTGGATTTGAACATAGAGAATATAATACTCCCATTGAAAGGTTTAGTCAGATTTCTGATTGGGCTTTTGAAATCCTAAAAGACACAATTCACACAGAACAAAGAGTTTACATAGAAGGCTATTCCTTTGGATCAAAAGGACAAGCAGTATTTCAAATTGCTGAAAACTGTGGTATCTTAAAATATAGATTACAGGAGTTTGGTATACATTATGACACAGTTGTACCAAGTGTAGTTAAAAAAGGTGCAACTGGTAAAGGTAATGCTGATAAAGATTTTATGTATGAAAGCTTTTGTAAAGATACAAACACAAATTTAAAAAAAGTATTTGATGTAGAGAAAATAGGTAATCCTATATCAGATATAGTTGATAGCTATTATATAGCAAAAGTTGGTTATGAAAATTCAAACAATCACTAGTTGGAATAATAAGTTATATAAAGAATACGCTCATAGATTTGAGAAAACATATAACTGGCCATTTGATTTAGTTGTCTATAATGAAGACAAAGATATGTTTGATAAGATACCTGATCTCAAAAAATTCATAGATAGAAATAAACATAGAGAAATCGAATCTTTTAAAAAAGATGGTGTAAGATTTTCTTATAAAGTTTATGCATACACACACGCCATAGAAAATGCTTCAAAAGACATAGATGGTTTAATTTGTATAGATGCTGATAGTGTATTTTATAAACCTATAGATATAGATTGGATTAAACAACACATACACAAAGATGATTGTATGATGAGTTATCTAGGTCGTGGAAGTAATTATAGTGAATGTGGTTTCTTATATTTTAATATGCAACACGATCAAACAAGAAACTATGCTCGTTATATGAAAAAGATGTATGATTTTGATGAGATATATAATTTAAGTGAATACCACGATAGTTATGTTTGGGACTATGTAAGAAAAGTATTTGAAGAAGATATGAAAGTAAAGAATAATAATATTGGTGATAATCGTGGAGGACACGTACAAGCCAGATCCGTTCTAGGTCCAGTTTACGACCATACCAAAGGACGTAGAAAAATAAACGGTCGCAGTCCAGAGGCAGTAGTATGATTAATATATTCATAGGTTACGATAGTAAAGAAAAGATAGCATATCACACGTTATCACAAAGTATTTTAAGACAATCAACACGACCAGTATCCATTACACCTCTTTATCTACCAAATATAAAATATGAGTTTAGTAGAGAAAGAAGTAAGATTGAATCTACAGAATTTTCTTTTAGTAGATTTATTGTTCCACACTTAATGAACTATAAAGGTTGGGCGTTGTTTATGGATTGTGATATGTTAATGAAAACTGATATATCTAAACTATGGGCGTTAAGAGATGATAGATATGCAGTACAAGTTTGTAAACACGATTATATTCCAAAAGAAAAAACAAAATTTTTAGGACAAGTACAAACAGTTTATCCTAAAAAGAATTGGTCTAGTTTTATGTTAATGAATTGTAAGAAGTGTACTGAATTGACGCCAGATTATGTAAACACAACAACAGGTTCTCAATTACATCAATTTAAATGGTTAGATGACGAAAACCTTATAGGTAGTTTACCATTAGAATGGAATTGGTTAGTAGGCGAATATGAATATAAAGAAGATGTAAATAACGTACACTATACAAAAGGTGGACCTTATTTCAAAGAATATGAGGATTGTGATTATGCATCTGATTGGTTCAATGAATATACTAGTATGGTTAAAATAGAATTAGGATAATGAAAACGTTAAACATCTATTTGAGAACTACAAGTGGAACTAAAGTTGATAAACTATTACCGTTTGGAAAAGGCGCAGAAAAACACGGAGTAAAAGTTAATTACATAGAAGACAATTCTTTTTCGCCATCAGATTATAGTTTTATCTTTGCTTACAAATCAGATGATATTATTTCAAAAAGTCATATTTTAAGACAAGAGATTGTTAATCAAAAAATAGATAAACAAATATTCTTTTTAGATAGTAACGTTTTAGGTTATTATGAAAAAGAAAAAGATATACAGAATGTATATCGTAGATACCCATATAGATCAATACACTCACACGAAGCGGATTTCTTACCAGTAGATGAAACTTCTTTTAAAAGAACTGATAAAGTAAAAAAAGAATTAGGTTTAAATATAAAAGATTGGCGCAAAAACGGTGAACACATATTACTATGTTTAAATAGAGGAACTGGTGGATTTTCATCTTTTGGAACAGGTTGTTATGAATGGGCAAGAGAAGTTATACAAAGATTAAGATTATACACAGATAGAAAAATTATCATTAGATCGCATAAACACTTTGTTATAACAGAAAAGTTAAGAGAAGATCAGAAGAATTTAGATTGGATATTAAGTAATATAAAAAACGTAGAACATACATCAATAGAAAAATCAAATCTATTAGATGATTTAAAAAATGCTTGGGCGTGTGTAGTATATACAAGTACAGCTGGTGCTGTTGCTTTGATGGAAGGCATTCCTGTGTTTGTAACTCACCCAGCTTGTTTTTATAGAATGTATGGCTCTGGTGATTTAGGACAAATAGAAAATCCAAAGATACCAAATAGAGATATGTTTATGACTTATTATACAAACTCACATTGGAGTTTACAAGAAGTTGAAGATGGACACTATTGGGAAAAATTTAAACAATATCGTTTGGAGATACAATGAAGATTATAGGAATACAAGGCGCATTTAGTACAGAGGCTTTATTTATTTTTCCAAAACACGAAGACTTTAAACTAATAGAATATCCAGATAGATATAATCATAAAGCAGATGCTTATATTCAAACAAATGTTTTAGGTGTGATGAAAACTAAAAACGCTGAAAAGTATCAATTTATATTAGATCAAAACAAACCTAGAATAGTTGTAGAACAAGCAACCTTTAGAAAGAATTTAGATATAGAAAAACCAGATGACTATTATTTTAGAGTTGGCTTAAATCATTATACATTTAGTGATGGTATATTTAAGAATGAAAACTCACCAGATGATAGATGGAAACAAATACAAAAAGAACAAGACATTGAAATAAAACCGTGGAAGAAAAGGGGTGATTATATACTAATACTTACACAAAATCCAATAGATACAAGTTTAAATGATCTAGTAAAGAAACCAGGTGATTACGAAAACTTTATAATGAATACTATAAATGAAATATCAAAATATACAGATGAAGATATAATGATAAGACCACACCCACGATTTACATTTAGATTTAATAAAGATACACTAAAGAATGTTAAGGTAAAAAACAAAGTATTTTTTAGTGAAAACTTAAATAACTTTAATATATCAAATGGTGGTGAAGACATTTATAAAGACTTTAAGAACGCCAGAGTTGCGATTTCATATTCTAGTAATAGTTTAATAGAAGCAGTTTGTGAGGGTGTTCCAAGTATCGCATTATCTAAAACATCACACGCATGGCCTGTGGCGTTTCATACATTAGAAGTATTACAACACAAAGAATTACCAGAGATTGAAAGAACACAATGGTTATATAATTCTGCTTATACACAATGGAAAATGACGGAACTAAATAGTGGTATAGTACACGAAAGGTTATTAAATGATAGTAAATAAAACAAACTTTGGTATAGAACATTTTAAAAATAGTATTTCAGTTATCCATCCAGAAAATATAGATAGACCTTTAGATGAAAAACATTTTAAAGGTATGCATTTAGATTTAGAAAGAGATAACCATTTAAAAGAAAGTCTAAAACAAGTTAAATTAGAAGGTGAAATATTAGAGTTTGGTGTATTTAAAGCACATAGTACAAATATAATTGCTGATACATTTAAAGACAAAACAATTCACGGGTTTGATAGTTTTGAGGGGTTACCTGAAGATTGGGCTGTGTTAAATAGTGAAGTACATAATCCTCAAAATTTAAAAAGAAAAAAAGGATATTTTGCTTTAGAAGAATTACCTGAAGTTAGAAGTAATGTTAGATTATGGAAAGGTTGGTTTGATGATACAACACCAAAATACATTGAAGAAATAAAACCTCAACAGATAGCATTTTTACATATAGATGGAGATTTACACTCTAGTGCTAGATCAAACTTATATACGTTAGAAAAGTTTATTGTCAAAGATACAATCATTTGCTTTGATGAACTATATCCATTTGGTAGAAAAAGATACGACACTTGGGAAGAAGGTGAATTTAAAGCACTAAAAGAATGGACACACGATTTTAATAGAGAGTTTGAAGTTATATCTCATAATTTACATCAACAATCAACAATAAGGATAGTTAAATGACAACGCCAGATCATTTAGGAGGACATTGTAATGTCACAAAAATTAATCAACCTGTGTTGATTGATATAAAACAAAAATATGAAGTTAAAAGTATAATAGATATAGGTTGTGGACCTGGAGGAATGAAAGTATTGTGTGACAAGTTAAACATAGATTGGTATGGAATAGATGGTGACCCTGAAGTAATAAAAACTACAGATCATAGTTTATTATATGACTTTACACAAGGTACGCCAGTGATAGAAAAAGACTTTGATTTAGCTTGGTCTACAGAATTTTTAGAACATATAGAAGAAAAATATATTCCAAATTTTTTACCGTTATTTCAAAAGGCAAAAATTGTTTGTTGTTCTGCTGGTTTACCAGGTTGGCCTGGACATAATCACGTAAACTGTCAACCACCACAATATTGGATTGATGTATTTAAAGAATATGGATTTGAGTATAATGAAGATTATACAAATCACTTAAAAAGTATTAGTGTTCCAGAAAGAGTATGGAATGTAAATAAAGAATTGACTGGTGGAAGATCAGTTAAAAAGGGTGACATTACAAAAGAAACTGAAAGAAAAAACTTTTTTAAACTTGCTGGATTATTTTTTACTAAAATATGATTATAACACATAAACTACAATGGAGTAAATGTTTATCACATCAAATCTGGCCAGCGATAGAAAAAGGTTGGAAAGATGAGGATAGACCTATACACTTTTTTTGGGGTTTAGGTGGAAGTAATATACAAGATATAAAAGAAGTTTCAGAACGTGGTGAAGAATGGTGGTATGTAGATGTTGGTTATTTAACACAACAGATTACTCGTTATCCAGAACCAAAAATACACGACTTTGATAAGACTTACTTTAGAATAATCAAAGGAGGTATTCATACTACAAGAGGTAAGATTGGTAATGGACAAAGATTAAATGAGTTAATAAACAAAGGTATTGATGTAGAGTTTAAAGGTTGGTACACAGGAGAAACAAAACATATATTACTTGCGCCATCCTCACAAACAGTTACCTTTCATACAAACGGTATAAACCAAGATCAATGGATTTATATGGTAACGGAAGAAATAAAGAAACATACAGATAGAGAGATAAGAGTAAGAAACAAACCAAGACCAGGAAACGAATGGTGGAATACAGATATAAAAGATGATTTAAAAGACTGTCATTGTTTAGTTACAAATATGAGTTTAGCGTCAGTTGATGCTATACTAAATAGAGTACCAGTGATAGCTGCGGGTAAAAACATTGCGGCACCAGTATCATCTCGTAGTCCAAAGTTTGTAGAGAAACCTTTTAAACCTGGACGAAAAACAATAGATGAATGGTTAAAGTATGTAGTTGAAAATCAATTTACTATCCAAGAGATAGAGAACGGAACTGCGTATGAAACTCTTAAAGTCCAAAATGAAAATTAGATATTACAAAGATATAAAAGGTGGTCGTTGGTTAGGATTTATTTTAGCCATAATTAGTGCTTATATATTATCTAATGCTAACTTATCAACTCAATGGGTAGGTTGGACAGTTGCTTGTATATCTTGTTCTATATGGGTATGGTATGGATTTAAAGATAAAGATTATGCTAGAATGTTAATGGAGTTATTTTATATGATATTAGCTATAAGAGCTACTATCAATTGGTTAGGTGTATGAATTTTGCGTGTGTATATTATGGTGACAAATATCAAATAGAATATGTTGAAAAGTTGTATAATATGGTACAACGAAACACAACGTTGAAACATAAGTTTATATGTTTTACAGATAACACAGTCATACGAAGAAGATTAAAACATACTTCCATAGAATTTAGAGAATTTACTAGACACGACTTTGAAGGTTGGTTTAATAAGTTACAATTGTTTAGTCCAGATAGTAAACTTGAAGGTAATACTTTGTATATGGATTTAGATGTTGTGATTATGAAAAATATTGATGAGTTATTTACATACGGCAAAGACCATAACTTTGTTGGTATGAATGACTTTAATCCTACAAGTGGTCAATTCAATTCTAGTATTATGAAGTTTAATAACAATACAACTAGTGATTTAATATGGAATGAATATATGAAAAGACGAGGTGATTTTAGAAAACACGCTGGCGATCAAAATATCATTACAGACTTAATAAAAAATCATAAAGATAGTATATCATTTCCTGATTCGTGGACACAATCATATAAGTGGTTTAATAGAGAGGGTAAAAGATACCATAAATTAAAATGGACATTTGAACAAGACCCTAACGCCAAAGTATGTATATTTCACGGCCACCCAAATCCACACGATTCGGACCAAGAATGGGTCAAAAAATTGTGGGTTTAGAACAAAACAAGAACATTTACCTTTAAAACCCTAGTAAAATCAACGCAAATTAACCATTGACATATGGTTATTTTCCCTATATTATAATAGTATATGAAGAAAAAAATGTTATATATCAACCAAAATAGTTCA
>Ga0222713_10002901_pt1 | contig 17986 bp, 29 predicted proteins | sample C33_649DmetaG_FD_165061 | JGI IMG/M metagenome (GOLD analysis project Ga0222713, IMG submission 165061) | Estuarine water microbial communities from San Francisco Bay, California, United States - C33_649D | ecosystem: Environmental > Aquatic > Marine > Unclassified | place: USA: California...
TATAGAGAAATTGAAAATGCATCGAAGTTTCCACAATCTTCATTATCTTTTGCAAAAAGAGCTCCAGAATGGGAAATTGTTGGGTCTTTCCAGGCTGATGCAATTAATATCTCAGATATTTTCTCTGGAAATGGGACAACAGCATCTAATAGAATTACAGTAGTTACTGAAACACCACACAATTTAAACTCAGGAACTCCAATTAAAATACGTAATGTTGCATCATCGGAGTATAATGTATCAACATTTGTTCAAGATATTTTAAGTGATACCGAATTTACATACTTACTTCCTACTTTTCCACCAAATTTAAATGCAACTCCTCAGTTAAACAATGCAACTGTAACAATTGAAACTGATACTGTTGGTGGTGCATCACCATATGTATTCAATATTTCATTACGTTCTGTATGGGGTATGAATGGAATGCTTGCCGATGGAGCAAGAGCCTCTGGATTCCGTTCAATGGTTGTGGCACAGTTTACCGCAGTTTCACTTCAAAAAGATGACCGTGCCTTTGTAAAATACAACCCAACAACAAGAACATATGATTCTGTGGAGTATGTTCCAGTCTATGGAGCAGCATTAACATCTGGAGCATCTCAAACTAATTCTGATAAAGCGTATCATTTAGATCAGGATGCAATTTACAGACCAGACTGGGAATCTAGTCATATTAAAATTGCAAATGATTCGTTTATTCAAATTGTTTCGGTTTTTGCAATTGGATTTACATATCACTTTGATGTCAACTCGGGTGGTGATGCATCAATCACAAACTCCAACTCAAACTTTGGGCAAGTTGCACTCAAATCTGATGGATATAAAGTAGAAGCATTTGATAAAGACGATCATGCTTATGTAACCTCAATTGTTGGACCAAGAGATATTGATTCTTCAATTCCCGATCAAATTGGATGGTTGGCACTTGATGTTGTAAAAACACTAGAGGTACAAAATCCAGAAAGACTCTATCTATCTGGATTTGTTTCAGAAAGTTCTATTCCAATTTCAGTGACTCAAGGATATAGAATTGGAGCAAAAACAAATGATGTATTATATTTACCTGCACCAAATGGTGTTGAATATAGTGCTGAAATTTATATGACAGGAAAGACCAATCAAACTTCAATAAATCAAAAACAATATACAGTAAGCAATATTACAAGTAATAATATATTTACTATTGGTAATCATAATTTAAAAACTGGTGAGAAAATTATTGTTCAAAGTAAAAAAGGAGATCTTCCAGAAAATTTAACTGAACATATTGTTTATTATGCCATCACTAATGTACAAGGTGATGCTTCATTAAACTCTACACAAATTAAAATAGCTGCTTCTTATACATATGCATTTTTAAATGAAGCAATTCAAACTTACGGTGGAATATCAAACGGAGATATTACAATAACAAGTAGAGTATCTGATAAAGATGCGGGAGATATTGGATCACCTATTCAGTGGGATAGTGCCCAATCTCAGTGGTATCTTAATGTTAAAAGTTCTACTAATTCAATATATACTTCATTTTCAGATCCTGTTGTGGGTTATGATCCTCAAGATCAAGAAACTTCCGAATTTAGGTACAGTGATGTAACAGACACAACATATGTAATCAGAGTTGCTGATGAAAGAGGACTGGATGAGAAAGTTTATAAATTAAGAGTTTCAATTCCAAAAGAATCAATTAATGCTAAAAATCCAGAAATTGGATTTATAATTCAAGATTCAAGTTCTACAGGATCATATCCAATTCCCAATGATGATACAGGACTATCTGCAAATGAAGCGATATTTCCTCCCTCAGGAAAAAGTAGTGTTCCTTTAACCGAAACAAAGTATAGAAGAAATCAAAAATTTATTGCAAAATGCAGTGAAACTAATAATGTAGTAACTGTCACTACAGAACTACCTCATAAATTAAAATCCGATGATATTGTTATTATTAGAAATGTAAAAGACAATAATGAAGCACCAACTGGAAAATTTAATGCAGGATACAATGGTTCTTTCGTTGTATCTGAAATTCTTAATGATATGCAATTCAGACATTCTACAACTGATATTGCAGGACTCACTCACCAACCAGGAACTTTTGCAAATGACACAAAAATAAGAACAACTAATGAACTTCCAAGATTAGAAAAAAATGACATTAAATCTAATCTTTACATTTATAGAACTGATGTAATTTCAGAGTATATCAAAGATGTAAGTGATGGTGTCTATCACCTATATGTGTTAAATGCTAACAACACACCAACAAACACATTTACAAATTACAAATATACTCAAAGTCCCGTAGATTTATATCCTCAATTAGATCGTGATAATTATGATTCAAATCCAAAGTCATCAAAAACATTTGCTAAAAGAGCTCCTGTTGGTGATGTTGTAATAAATGATCTTAAGAAAAGTATTACTAGAGAGACTGTAGATATTTTTTGTAAGAACTTTGGTGTTGGTTTAGAAATTGGATCGGTATCAACAACACAACAACCAACTGCAACAATAAACTTCACAAATAGTCATGGTTTTGGTGGTGTAGTAAGTGGTACATTAGTTGCAGGATCGGGTGGGCGTACTAATGGAACTTACTATAACGTCAAATTATTTAATGATAGCAATTTAACTCAGTGGAATGGAGCAACTGCGAAGGTTGTTGTTTCTGGTGGATCTATAACTTCTTATGAAATCATGTCCAAAGGTTCTGGATATGTTAATGGAAATAAACTATACTTTGAAATTGTTGATATTGGAGGTTCTACAGATGCATATATTGAGTTATCAACAACAGGTATAACAACTAACATTGGTGATGTTCTTCAAATTACTGGAGATGGATTTACTGATGATGGTTATTATAGAATTACTGCGGTAAGTGATAAAGATACTATTACTGTTGCTAGACATTCTTCTGATCCTGTAATTTCTGCTGGTCAGTATGCATTCAATACCGGACCATCAGTTAAAATACAGTCATCCTATTATTCTGAAGAAAAAACTATAATTGATGGTGAAACTGAAGTACTTGTTGGAATAGTTTCCTTTAAAACATATACTGCTCATGGATTAAGTGTAGGAAATAAGTTTAGAGTAATTAATAGTTCTAATTTAAATCTTGGCGACTTTGTAGTAAAAGATGTTTTATCCATAACTTCTTTTAATGTACGTTCAGAATCAAATTTATCCGAATCTCCAGCAAATGGATATGTTTTAAAGCATGGTTTATCATCAAACCAAGGAATTTCCGATATTAGAACTGAAAGTTATTCTTCACGTACTATTCCATTTTATGCTGGAGAAACATTTAAGTTATTAAATTCCATTTCCGCTGGAGATGAAGTTGCTCTACAAATTGAATCTTTAACAGGAATATCAACTTCAAAGAGACTGCAACTTGGCGAGTTTGTTCAAATTAATGATGAAATTATGCGAATAAAGTCTACCCCTTCAGACACATCAATTCAAGTTCATCGTGGATATTTAGGAACACGTCAAGGGAATCATGCAATAGGAACTCTTATTAAAAAGATAAATATCATTCCTCTTGAATTTAGAAGACCTTCAATTCTTCGTGCATCTGGACACACTTTTGAATATCTTGGATATGGTCCTGGAAACTATTCAACTGCATTACCTCAAGTACAATTAAAAACTCTTTCAGATAGAGAAGATTTCTTAGTACAGGCGCAAGAAAGAGCTGGTGGTGCCGTAGTTTATACTGGAATGAATAGTAAAGGTGATACTTTTAATGGTAACACTAAAGTATCATCTTCTAGTGGACAAATAATTTCTTATGATATTCCAAAACCAACAATTACTGGTCAAGATCCATCTAAATTGAGTGTTGCTTTTGATGAAGTTACTATTAGAGAACGTATTGTGGTGGAAGGTGGAACCTCTGGATTTGTTCTTTCTCAGTTTGATGGTCCAGTTACATTAACTAAATCTTTACGAGTAAAAGGAAAATCATCTTTTAATGGTGTAGTTAGAATTGCTAACAACACTAATAATGCGGGAAATGATAATAGTGGAGCATTAATTGTTAAAGGTGGAGTTGGAATTTCTAAAGATGTTTATGTTCGTGGTAAACTACAAGTTGGGGGATTACTTCAAACTAATACTGGTTTAATTCCAGATTTTGATTTTGGTGCATTCATTGGTAGTGCTACAACTGCTTACACAGAAGCTCATATTGGAGATATAAGAATTGGTGCAGCATCTTCTACTACAATTTCAACAAGAAATGGTGGTTTAACACTTACTGCTACTGGAGGTAATTTAACTCAAACTGCTTCTGCAGCAGTTAGTGTAACCGCCAGTAGTGGTAGTTTAACTCAAACTGCAACGACTGGAAAAGTTACAATTGTCGCTTCTGCAAATGATGTTGAAGTTAATGCAGGAACTGGTAAATCAATTTCTCTTAAAAAGTCTACTTATATTACTGGTGATTTAGAAGTCAGAGGCCCAGAAAGTGTTCCACCAGGTTTGAATAGTGGTACAATTCGTGCAAACTATCTTGAAATTCCAAATATAACTCCAGTTGGTGGTATTGTAATATGGTCTGGTAATGAAAATCAACTTCCACAAATTACAGTTAATGGTAGTGTAGTTACAATGTGGGCAGTTTGTAAAGGACAAGAAATTAGTAGAACTACTTATAGTGCATTATTTAATATTATTGGAACCAAGTTTGGAAATGGAAATGGATCATCAACATTTAATTTGCCAGATTTGACAAATAAATTCATAATTGGTTCAAATTCTGATAATGGAACTAACGTAGAGGGAACTACAAAGACATCCGGTGGAAATAAAAATTCTGTTTTAGTTGCACATAATCATGATTTGTTTTCAGATACTCAAGGATTTGATGAAGGTACTCATCAACATGGTGTTCAAATCGATGATTCTGGTCTATTACAGTCTGCAGGTAGTACCAATGCAGATACAGGATCTCATAATCATCAAGTTAGTACAACTCAAAATCCGGCACCACATGTTCACCAAGTAAAGGTAGTTGAAGTTCCGGATCATTTTCACGAATATACCTTTACTAGTGATGCCCAGGGTCAGCTAGAATTTGGCGAGACTGAAAAAGATGGAGATACTAAAAAAAGAAATACAGAACCAGCTGGTGGACATACCCATACAATACAATGGGCACAAGAAGAACAGATTGCTACACATGGTCACTCTGTTAATATTCAAAACACAGGGCAACATCAACATGCGGTTAGTGTCACAGGAGCACAGCATGATCATGAAGGTACTGTAACTGGATCTGGAACACATTCTCATGCAGTAAGTACTGTTGGAAAGAATAATTCTGGGCAAGACGCTAATTCTGAGACTGGAGTGAATATGAATCTTCCACCATATTATGCACTCTATTACATCATGAGAATACTATAACTAAATACTTATAAAATCTATAAAAGATGACCAATATCAAAAAGTCTTTTAATTTTAGAAATGGTGTTCAAGTTGATGATGATAATTTTATCATAAACCCTAATGGATTGGTTGGAATTGGATCTACAGTTCCAACTGAACTTTTAGATGTTGGTGGAAATGTAAGAATAAGAGGTATTTTATATGCAGATTCTATTTCTGGGAAAATAATTAAAACTTCTGCCGATGCAATAGGAAATTTTGATAGAGTAAATATTGGAATAACATCAATATCTTCAGGAATTATCACAGCATCAACTGGAATTGTAACTTATTATGGTGATGGATCTAAATTACAAGGACTTCCAACATCACAATGGATAGATGCTGATCCGTCGATAAATGCATATACTAGCATTTATTCTGCTGGTAATGTTGGCATTGCAACTACTAATCCAATTTATACTCTTCAAATTGGTGGAAACTATAGTATAGAATCATTTGCTAACGGGGTTGGTATTTCTAGTGATGGAGACATCAAAGCAACTAGAGATGTAACAATTGGAAGAAATTTATATGTTGTAAGTGGAATAAGCACGGTTGGAGTTTTAACAACATATTCGATCAGTGGATTCGGAACAAATATTATAGGAATTAATGCATCAAATATATCTAATGGTACACTAAGTAATGATAGATTACCTGATAATATCAATAAATTATCCGGAATAATTACAGCAAGTCATTTTCATGGTACTTTAGTTGGAATTGCATCGACCGCAAGAGGTCTTACCAGTGATGCAAATATTGATATTATTTCAATCAACAGTGATAATTCTAATCTTGGTATAACAACATCATCTTCTTTACACGTTAGTGGATCTGTTGGAGTAGGAACTAATAATCCCAATTCTAATATTCATTTAAGACAATCTAGTAATGCTAAACTTGAAGTAACATCAGATACTAATGCATCAAGAATTGTCATTGGAAGAACGGTTTACAATGATAATTTAAATGTTTCAAGTTCATATGGAATTATAAGATTTGGTAATACTAATATAAATGAAAATATACAAAGCACCGAATCTTCTCTTGATATTATAAACTATGCTCCAGGAAATGTCAACTATTATATAAGACCAGAAACAACTCAAAATTTAAAATTCAATTGGATTAATTATTCAACAGATACTATACTTGCATCTCTTACAAATGAAGGCAAACTTGGTATAGGGAAAACAAATCCATCCGAAACATTTGAAGTTGTTGGTACTTCAACAATTACTTCTCATTCATTTGTTGGGGGAGATTTTAAAGTTCTTGGTGATATAAATGGAAATACTTTAAATATCACTGGTTCATCAACTTTAAATTCGACAACTTTTAACGATAAAGTTGGGGTTTTTGCAAATTCTCCTAATTATAGTTTACAAATTGGAAGTACATTAAATGCTGCTGGAACAAGTGGTACTGGAGTTGGAATTGGATCAACAACAGGAAATATTACGGCTAGTGGTACTGTAAAAGCATCTAAGTTCGTTGGTATTGGATCAGAAATAACTTTAATCAATCCAGCAAACATTAATTCTGGAACTCTTAGTAATATTAGTATTAATGCTACTACAGGTATTATAACCGCATCTAAGTTCGTTGGTATTGGATCAGAAATAACTTTAATCAATCCAAATAATATTTCTGGAACTCTTAGTAATATTAGTATTAATGCTACTACAGGTATTATAACCGCATCTAAGTTCGTTGGTATTGGATCAGAAATAACTTTAATCAATCCAGCAAACATTAATTCTGGAACCATTAGTAATATCAACATTAATAATGCAGGTATTATAACAGCTACTTTATTTGATGGCACATTCAATACCAATAATTTTCTTTTAAGTAATGTTTATCAATTAAATGTTGGTGTTGGATCTTTTAACGCTTCACCTGGAGTAGCTTACACATTAGCATCTTATGATACACCAATAGATTCAAATTTTTATAATTTAGAATATTCATTATTAATTACTAATAATAACACAAGTTATCAATCTCAAGTTATATCCATAGTTGGAAATTCTAATGTTGCAATTTCTACTGAATATGGAATTGTATATACTTCATCTAAAATAGGATTCTGCACTTCTGATATTGTATCAAATAAAGTAAGACTTTACTTTACTCCAAACTCTGGAATTACTGGATTAACATCATTTAGATATGTAAGAAAAAGACTTTTATACTCTCCCTTGACATAAAACCTAAAACCATGTAGACTACCTTTGTCCCGGTTGAAGATGAGAGTTTAGCTTTCTTTAATACCTTCTAAAGTCTTTCCCCGTTAAGGGGATTTTTTATGACCATAAGTAGGGATTCATGGATTTGGAGAGTCCTTGTGACACTTTGAGGACTGTCACCCACCCATTGACACCCCTGCCATTCCGAGTTATTCTTGGTTCATCGGTTGAGAACACCAGTTCAACCAATCGATAAAGGCAAATTGCCATTACACTGTTCTTTCTGAATTAATCATGTCTTCGATTGTTCCCTTTCTTTATTCTTCCAGTTCTTCCACTATCACTAGTTGGGATGAACTTCTGAAGAACAAGACTTTTAAGTGTCTTGAAGTTCCTTCCTTCCAATGTCTGGACTTTGTGGGTCTGGAAGTTGTTGAGTTTTCTTCTTTGAATGTTGTACAACAAGTTAATGCTGCTCGTGCTGGTGGTGTTGACTCTAACAACATCAACGGTTTGATTAACGAATTTCGTCGTGGTTATCGCTCCGATAAACTCCCCCCAATCCTGGTAATCCACTCTTCTGGTACCAAGAAGGATATGTGGGATGGATACAACCGCTACTGTGCTGCAGTTAGTCTGGGAGTATCAAGTTTTCCCTTCCTTGTTTACGAACTGAAGAGTGAGTGGCAAGAAAAGATGGAAGATGCATATGATATTGTATCTCTTGGTGCCAACAACCATGCACAAAGTAAGCCTGCCACGATTCAAGACTTTGTTCTTCGTGGTGTAAATTGGGTTTCACGAAACGGAAATGACAAGACTAAGGATGAGATTCTTGCTTGGATCAACTCAATTGATCATTCTTTCAATGTAAGTCAGGTTGAAACGATTTCAAAGCGCATCTATCAGGAAACCACGATTGCGGTAAACATCACTCCTTATCCCCATCCCAGAACTGCACAAGCATGGGTTGGTAACTATATTGATACTCAGTCTTCTACTAACCCTGTGGTAGTTTGCTGCAAAGAATATGGTTATGTTGAACGTGCCTTTCTTCAAGTTATGAAGAACTATATTGGTTACAACACAGAACCTGATGGAAGTATCAAACTTGTTCCTGAAAAAGAAATCGACAACACTGAAATCGTTCTCTACACTAAAGGATGTGAAACCGCAGAGCAAGTTGTCTCTCAACGTGAATTTGCAATCAAGTACATCAATCAGTTGGATGATTTGGTGATGCAGTATGCCGTTAAGAAACTTAAGAACCTTAAAAAGGCATATCAAATCACTGGAGCACTTCCTCAACTGAATGGTATTGAAGATTTGGATGAACTTGTGAATCTTTCTGATTCATAAGATCTATTAATCTCTTTGAGGGGTGCTTCGGCACCCCTTTTTTGCTATAATACTGAGACAGACGACAAACCACCATGATTCCACTTCTTCGCCCCCACCAAGACCGTGCTCAGGGTGCCATGACCAAATACCTCAAAGGTCAGGTCATTATGCCCACAGGTTCTGGTAAGACACTCACAATGATCTTTGATGCGATTCGTGAGTTTTCTGGTGATAATTATAAAACCATTGTAGTTGTTGCTCCACGGATTCTTTTGGCGGAGCAACTGTCTGCAGAATTCCTTGAGCACATTACTAATACTCATGTGATGCATGTACATAGTGGTGAGACTCATCACTTTAGTACTACAAATCCCAGTAGAATCTTTGCTTGGAACTATCATAATAAAGGACACAAACTGATCTTTACGACTTATAATTCTCTGATTCGTATTCAACAGTCTGATATCAAAGTTGATACAATCTATTTTGATGAAGCACATAACAGCGTAAAGAAATCATTCTTTGAATCTACTCAATATTTTTCTCAGAATGCTCATCGTTGCTATTTCTTCACTGCAACTCCTAAGCACTCTGCAACTATTTCTAAACCTGGAATGAATGATGGTTCGGTATATGGACAAGTGATTTGTTCAATTCCTGCACCTGAACTTGTGGAGAACGGTACAATTCTTCCTCCTAAGGTTTCTGTCAATAAGATTGATATGGTTCGTGACAAGGATTATGGTGCAGAGCGTGATTGCATGACTCTTCTGGATACGATTGTCAATGAGGATCATATGGAAAAGGTTCTTGTTGCAGCACCAAACACCAAAGTTCTGATGCGTATGCTTGCAGAAACAGAATTCATGACTGAGGTTCAATCTTTTGGTTATGATGTTCTGTGGATTACTGCTAAGTATGGTGCATTTATTAACGACAAAAAGGTCTCCCGTGAAGTGTTCTTTGACACTCTGACTGAGTGGGGTAAGGATTCTGAAAAGAAGTTTATCATTCTTCATTACAGCATTTTGTCTGAAGGAATTAACTGTCCTGGTCTCACATCTTGCATTATGATGCGTAATATGGATGTGATTCAGATGTGTCAGACAATTGGCCGTGTGATCCGTGTTGATCAACGTGATGCTGCTAGGATTCGTAGTGGAGAACTCATCTCAGGAGACCTTCAGAACTACTCCAAGGCGTTTGGAATGATTCATGTACCTGTTTATGCCAACACTGGAATCGGCACCGCCAGGCGTCTCCAGGAGGTCGTAGACACTGTTTTTGTGAAGGGTGATGCTGCCATCAGCGTTGCCAAACGCTGAGTTTTCTGCTACACTATACACGTACAAAAGGAATCCACCAATGCGCTGCAAAGTCCAACTCTACGTCGCTGGCAAGGTCTTCGATGAGATTGTTGAAGCAAGGGATTATGATGATGCAAAACGTACTGCTCTTGCTCGCAACCCAAGTGCAAAAGTGATTGGTGTGACTGCAGTATTTCGATGAATATTGAGAATGAATCCATTTTGGATGCAACTCCAGGACATCCAAATGGATATGTATCTAAAAACATGGAGTGGGCAGCAATCCCTTGGGGTAAGAAGTTTATTATTGTTCACAAGGGGCAGCAAGTTCATACTGCAAACAATTACAAAACTGCAGTGTCATATATTCAAAAACAAGTTAAACTTCTCAAAAACAACAAACCTGGTCCTTTAGACAAATTTGTATGACAATCATTTTCAAACAGACTTCAGATGAACCCTATGATCGTCATGATTATGAGATTAACCTGACAAGTGGTAAGAAAGTAAAATTTGATAACTGGGAAGATACCTGGATGTATTGGTATCAAAATCACCAGATTCCAGATTTTCTAAATTACATTGTGGTAAAAGATAAACAAAAGGTTAAGAGCAAAGGATTTACTCAATAAATATTTGAAGAATCGGGAAACAATATGATTAGTCTGTTTCTCACAACAACGATCACTTGTAGTCAAGCAGTTCAAATTATAAACCGTATTCAAACTCATATTAATCTACCTCAACAAGTTAAAGTAGAACTTATTGAGACTATTCGTAAAGTCATTCCAACAATGGAAAATGAATCTCAAATTGATAAATGGAATCGTGGTGTAACTCTTTTTGAAGAAAGTGTATTAAAACCCGATGTAGAGTTGAGAAACTGTGCTCATAATCAAAAATGTTATAATGAACTCATGGCAGTAAGAGAAAATGTGTTAGAATATCTGAAAACCTTAAGGCAATGACTTCTACTTACATATACTTTGTTATCTTTTTTTGTATTGCTTACTTGATTGTTACCGATCAATCTGTAGCGAGGGCATTTTATATGCTAACTCAACTAGCAAGAGTGCAATATGAAAAAACAAAGTGGTGGATACTTCACAATCCGGCTAATCCTATTGTAAAGTACTTTATGTGGAGAAGGGCAATTAAATTAGCAAAAGAAATTCAAAAAGATTTTTTAAAAAAATAAAATGAAGAATTATATTATTAGAAAAGTTTTGAATGAAGATGAATTAAGTGAGATAAAAAAAATTTTATGTCAACTTGAATGGAGAGATGGATTAAAAACTGTAACCGGAATTAAAAAAGATACAAAAAACAATCTTGAAACTTCCGATGCAAAAATAAATAAAATGATTATGAACTCTATGGATAGAGATCATCTTTTTCATTCTTTTGTGATTCCTAAATCATCAAATTCATGCATTTTAAGTAAAATGATGACAGGTGGTTATTACCATGTTCATCATGATTCTTATGAAAATGGAGATTATAGTACAACAGTTTTTCTTAATGAACCTAATGAATATGAAGGAGGTGAATTATGTTTGTTTATTGATAATGAAGAAGTTTCAATTAAATTAAATGCGGGAGAAGCGGTAACATATCCTACTGGAATTTTTCATAAAGTAAATGAAATTACTAGCGGTGAAAGAATAGTAGCGGTCTTTTGGACGCATACAACCTTAAAAGATAGGTTTATGAGAGAAGTTTATTCAGATGTAAATAAAATTTTAGATCTTCTTGCAAATCATGATTTAAAGAAAGATGTTAAAACTTTAGAAGAAGCAAGTAGTGATCCATATTTTATTACAAGGGGATTATTATATAAAATTAATAGGCATTTTAAGTCATGAATGATATAAAAGTTTTTAATAATTTTTTACCAAAAAAAGAAATTTGTGAAATTGCAAATTATGTTAAAAGTATTGTAGCGTGGGATATACAGTCGTCAAACCCAAAAAGTTCAAATCAGTTTTTGTATCATGACGTTTCTAATAATGAATATTTTAATAAACATATTTTTAAATATATTCAAAATATTCTAGATGAAAATTATGAAATCCAAAGAATTTATTTTAATGGACAATGGCCTGGAAGAGATGGAGATCTTCATGAAGATGGTTGTAAAAAAACAGTTTTAATTTATATTAGTGAGTATTATCCTAATTGGGGAGGATTTACTCAATTTGTTTTTTCAGATAATTGTGAATTTATTGTGTCTCCAGTTCAAAATAGATTAGTGTGTTTTCCTGGTAATATTCTTCATAAAGGATATTCATTTTCACATCAATCGTGTCCTATGAGAGTTAGTTTGGCCTTTAAATTAAACTAAATACAAAAATAAACAATCAAATTATGCTTTCTACTCAGTATAGACTCAGACTTGAATTTATTTGTAAAAGAATTGCAAATCATGAAGAAGTGAAATTAGAAGATATGATTTGGGCAGAAAAACTTGCAAAGGCAAATCGATCAGCAGCAACGATACTTCGCCAAGCAAGAAGAAAAGCAGAAAATCCAGATATGCAAGAAGGAGATATGGATGATTTCTTGAATCAATTGGATATTGGTGGTTTGGGACATGAAAGTAAAGGAATCTTCAGATTTAATAATGTGGATGAAATTATAGATTTCTTTACAGAAGAAAAACCAGATGATTGGAGACAGCGTGACTGATCTGATACAGTTTGCGTCTCATGAACTTTTTTTATTTGTTGCTTTTATGAGTGGTCTTGTGCTAGGATACGTCGTAGGTAAACGAGAGGGTAATGACTGAAAAAAAACCCAACGAACTTGGCAAAGCACTACAAGAATGGTGGGATTCTGATACTTTCAAACAAATACAAAAAGAACAAAAAGAATCAAAAGAAAGAGCAATAGGAAAGTATTTTATGCTTTCCGAAGAGGATAAACTTGATATGATTCAGGCAATCTGCTATATTATGTGTAAAGCAGAAAGCGAAGGAACTAGTCATCGTGGTCTTATGGATGCCTTAGGAGTCTATCCCTCTGGTTTCTGGATTGACAATCTTATGGACGTACATAACGCCTTGTGGTCTTATTATCACGATAAAAAGCAAGAACAAGAACTCAAAGATGATCTTGATGCACTTGACAATTTTATAAGTAAAAAAGATGAAACCGAACTTTCGTAAAGTATTAGAAATGGCTCTTGAAGAAGGTGTCCGTTTTGGTTATAATAGAGCACATAAACACGTAGAGAATCCACACGAAGATGCTGTGGTTGATTGTATTGTGAATGATGCTATGAATTCTTTGTATGAGTGGTTCGAATTCCCAGAGGAGAGTGTTCAATGAAAATCTTTCAAATTGCAAAATGGTATGTAAGAGAAGATTACGGTAAAGAATATTGCCTGACTCTTTTCTTTAATGAAAGACAAGCACTTCTTCAAGTTGCAGTTGATATTGGGGATTATGGTTCTTGGTTTGACTGGCCCTATCTGCAAATTTCTATGGGATATGGAAGGTTGTTTTCATTTCTATTTTCTCTTGGTAAAATAGGTTTTACTTTTGATATTGCTGGTCGTAACTGGCGTGATGAATTGTTTTATGTTCAGGAGGTAAAAGAATGACTATTTCACAAGGTTTAGTAATGGAAGAGAATGAAGAACCTGGATTTGAAATCATTCATTTGTCTTTTCGCAAGAAACTATCTGAAAACATGTATGGTGGTCCAGTAAACTACTACATCGGTAATATTGTATTCCGTTTGACAGATCCAGATGCAATCAATCGAATGAAATATTACATGGAAGATAATGAAGACCTCAGTGTAGCACCAGATCTAGAGTTGTTAGAAAAGTATTACGAAGGTCTTCACTTTGTATTTGAAAATCCAGAACATGCAATTCTTACTGATGATATTCCAGAAGAAGAAAGGTATGCACCACTTGACATTCGCAACAAGAATGGCATCAAATATGAAGATGTATTCATTCGTGCATATCGTCGTAATATGGCACCACTTCATGACTTTATCGAATATAATGAAAAGTTTGATTGTTACAGAATGCACGAATACTTTCAAGACACACCAGTTGTTCGTGGCATAATTCAGTACTTACAAGATATGAAGGATGGCAAACCGAATCCTAGCCGCACTGTCTATCACGAACAGTTCATCAACACCCTTGAAAACCTCTGCTGGTGGTGGGATTGATGAAAGAATTTCCAGATAAACTACAACTTGATATAATGTGGACTGTTGCCACATCGACCAGTATTGAAACTGGCACAAGACCTCAGTACGGGTTCGCCCGAATGTTGTATGATTACCTTGTAGACAAAAAACCCCGCGTTCAACTTGGCGATGACCTACAAAGCAACCCTCAAAGTTCAGTTTGATACTGAATGGACCTCCACCCATTACAGCAGCGGTTTTGATGATATAATGCTCCCCGAGGAGCATTATACGTTTCAGATTCCTGCCGAAGACCTTAACACTTATCAACTGTTTAACTTTTTTGCAACCGTTGCCCGTGCAATGGGACACGATGACATCAACATTATGAAAGGTGCTTGTGGTCTTGCATTCGGTGAACACCGCAGAGAAGAAGATATGCGTAAGGTTGCCGATGAGTTTGAATTGACTTTGGGTGAAGACCTGAGGAAGAAGTTTGATGATATGTTGGAGGCAGAAAAAGAGTGGGAGCGTATCAAAAAAGGTCCTATGGGGACTGTTCTAACTGATGAGCAAGAACAATGTGAACAGTGACAAAATATGAACTACCTTTGCCTTGTTGATGGTGTTGTTGAATATGGCAGCACCAATCTCTCTGACTTCGCACACTACCAGTTAGTGTATGCTGAAGAGCACCGTGATGCTAATGTTCAGTTTCTTACTCTCACTGATGAAGAGTATGATGCTATGTTCCCTATTGATGAGGATGATTACGAATGAGTTTTTCTAAGACTATTTCTGTTGTTGCTGCACTTGCAAGTATCTTCAGTGTAGGTCTTGCAAGTTGGAAGATTTCTGAGGACATTAAAAATGCACAAACTTCACCCTTGGAACAGAAAATCCAAGAGCTTGAAAAAGAAATAGAAGAAGCAAAGAAACCAGTTGAACAAGTGTCACAACCTCAAGTGCAGGAAGTTCAACAACCTATTATACTACCTCCTGTAGCACCTCCCCCACCATTACCAACGGAGACACAACCATGAGCGGCGGACATTTTGGCAACTGCGGTTATGATTACTACAAGGTAGCACAGTTTGCTGATGAACTTGAGGAAGAAATTCTCAAGAATGGTCAGAAACGTGAAGATACTGGATACTATGGTATTGATTATTATCCTTCTTTTGAACCTGAAGTGATTGAGTATCTGAAAGAGCAACTGCCGAAGATGCGTAAGATGGCAGAGATTATGCGTCATATTGACTATCTTTACTCAGGTGACCATGGTGATGATAGTTTCATGGAACGTGTAAAAGAAGTAGAGCAAAAGTATAGTCCTGTTGCTTTGTGGCAAGAAACTGGAGATGGTGTATGAAACTATTTGATTATGAAACTTATGAGGACTATGGAAAAGAATGGTTCCTCCAAATTATCACCTCCCGCAAGTTTGCTCTGTTAGATATTACAGTTCAATGGGATGATTTTGGTTCCGATTCTATCCTCCCAGAATTTTCTTTGTGTATCAACTCTGGTACGTTGCTTGCATTTTTCATCCGATACAAAAGATTTGAATTTGATTTGAGTGTAATTACTGCACGACCAAGAGATTTGCAATGGTATCGGAGGAATCGTGATGACTACTAGAGCACTGCAAATCTTGGAATGCACGATGGAACTCTCTATGAGACCCAAAAGTAAAGATAGGCAGAAGTTGATTGCTCGTGTAATTAATGAAGTTGCTGATAGGTTATGTACCGATTGTGGAGAACTTGAAGACCCCGTATCTGTGTTGCGTGAAATTGCTGATGAGATAGAAGCATTATGAATAGAAAGCACAGGGCACAACAAGTAATGAATGAGTATTATAGTAAGTTGGGTCCAGGTCCATATTACTATGATAATTCTGCTGTTGCTGCTGCTCTTCGTGAAGCAGTTGAAGGTCTCAATATTGAACCAGACCCTGACCGAGAGTTGAGTATTGAAAAACATCATTTCATTAAAGGACAAAACTGGGTAAAGGATGCTATACTGCGTCTTGCTAATGAATTGGAGGACGATGAACTCTAATGGTTGAAAAAGTAAAATTCAAACAGGTTACAAGAACTATTGACCCTAAGACCCGTATTCATTATCTGGATGCGATTGACGCAGAAGGTCAGCACTGGTCGGCAGAAATGTCACATCAACAAGAACCTTGGTTAATTTTCACCCGAGTATGGCACAAAGACGCACAACAACCTCTTGACTTATGACCGACCTAAAACTCTGTAAAGATTGTAAGTGGTATAAGAAAGATTGGTTTGAACACCTTACTGGTGCTGGAACTATATTTGATACTTGCCACAATCCAGTATTAAGTCAAAATCTGGTGACTGGAAAAAGTAATGGTCGTAAATTCTGTGATAATATGAGATTACCTTATGGTGGATGTGGTGAGGAAGGTAAGTATTGGGAGGCACGGAAATGACTGAAAGACTAAATCATAAACTTAATGTAGATACAATCAAAACAGTTAAAGATGTGAAGAATGTCTTTTATACTATGGAGTTGGTTGCTTCTATTGATGTAGATAATCCAATATATGAAGTCGCAAAGGAATACTTTACCATTCCTTATGTTCCACCTGAACTAACATTCCCAGCACCACGCAGGAGTATTGAAGAAATCCAACAAGAGTTTGATGAGAAGATTGATGCTCTCATAAAGACAACAAAAGAAAAGTTTGAGTGTTCTAACTATTTTGCTGGAAAAAGATATAACGAAAAGTTTGATAGGATTATTCAGGACTTTGAGTATGCGAAGGAGCACGGAAGTTTTCCTAAAATTCAAACACTTACTCTTGATTACTCCCAGTTTGTTGCGACTGGTAGTTCTGTGGAAAGTTCTTTTGTAATCAAACAGGGAAACAAACACGAAGGTTATTATACGAATGGAAACCGTAGATATTTGAAGTATTATATGCCTGATAAACCGAATATGATTGTTCGTTTCTTTATGAGAACTTGTCTTGGATTTTATTGGGTTGATGAGAAGGACGGATGAGATACTATGATAGAACCTACGAGCACCAGTGTGATTTTGATGCTAAAAACAGAGCAGAAAAAGCATCACAAGATTACTACAAAAAATGGATAAATCTTCGTAAAGAAGTAAGAGAACTGGTAAGAACTCAAAACATTTCTATTACACCTGAATTTGCTAAACTGATTGGATTGAAATGAATAAAGAAGAATACTACAAACACATAGAAGAAAATGATTTTTACCCAGAGCATTCTCATAAGTGGATTGTGAGAACTTTTACTGATACAAGTGATTTCAATCCTAATGAGTTGTTCTATCGCAACTTTGGTCCATTTGAAACCAAAAAAGAAGCAAAAGAGTTTATTGAGAATTATAAGGTAAAATATACAACCAAAGGATTTATTACAAGGTATAGTATTCAGGGACTTTGTGAGGTATTATGACTAACCCACTCCTACAAAAATACGAAGAACTCTACGGAAAGAAAGAAGAACCAAAACCACAAAAGACACACACAGAAAAACT
>Ga0222713_10002903_pt1 | contig 17974 bp, 21 predicted proteins | sample C33_649DmetaG_FD_165061 | JGI IMG/M metagenome (GOLD analysis project Ga0222713, IMG submission 165061) | Estuarine water microbial communities from San Francisco Bay, California, United States - C33_649D | ecosystem: Environmental > Aquatic > Marine > Unclassified | place: USA: California...
GCCCTTAGTGAAGTCATAAGAAGGATACCCAGAAGTATTCGTATTATAATTTTTTATATTAATATATCCATACTTTGTATCTCTATAAACTCCATAAGATAAGTCAGATATAATAAACTTAAAATCGCTATATGTTAAATTACTTGTCCTTACAAAAGAGAAGTATTTAGCCCATGAAGGCGGCGTATGATTAATAGAGAATTGGATATTAGGCACTACAAATTGGTCAGTACCTAAAGCGCTAGATATAGCCTCTCTAGTATTAACGACCATTGTATCGTTAGTAACTACTCCGTTTGTTACGCCATACTCATCAAAATAAACCATACCAAATCTATAAGTAGAGTTTGGCTTAAACACGGCTGTATTTACATCTAATGGGTTTGTATTAGCAGAGTATGTTATTGTATATGTACCTGTAATTAATTTAGAAATACCGCCATCAATAGTAAACCCTTGCCCACTAGCGTATGACACATCAGATGTTGTTAATCCAGGATAAGCATTTACTAAAGCTTTTAAAGCTGTATTTACAGAAGATAAGGTATCTCCGCTAACAACCGTATAACTGAAAATATGGAAATAAGTTGTACCTGCACCCTCATCAATGGTAACCTTTAAGTCTATGACATCTCCAGGTATAGGAGAGTTGAATAGAACATAAGTCCACTTTCTAGCACTAGCGTAACTAGATATTGTTAAAGGGTATGCATTTTGGAAGTATGTTAAGTTTTTAGATACATTAAGAGACGTGTCAAACGTTACGCCTTCTGTAATACCGCCATATGATAAAATGTTACCATTTAAAAGCTCTTGAGTATTAGCCTTCTTTGGAACATAGTCAAATAGTTGTATACTTTCAGATTTACTAGCATATTCATAAGTGCTATCATTATAGAACTTGTATGTATACGACACATCATCTCCTATTGCTAGCTTCTTTTTATTTAAACTATACACTATAAACCTATCGCTAAAAGCTCCTGCCAATACGCCCCTAGCAGAGAATTCTACACTCAAAGCGTCTTTTGGACCTGTGTTTATTAAAACAGATATGTAGTTATTTACAGATGGATTTGTCTCAATTGACAATGTATCTATCTTATAAGGAGCAAATGATTTACTCCATGGACTCCATGTAGATTTAGTGTTATCCTTATAAACCCATCTATAACTAAATTGGAATAGGTTACTTTTTAGGTTATTTATAGTTTTTGTAAGGTCATCTCCGTAAGCGCAAACAGGAGCAATCAAAGGCATCTTTCTAGAAACCGTGAGATAATCCTTCTTCCAATCTGACGCATAGACGGTGTCTAATGCATCTTTTATATTCAGTTTCATTGGTCTCTGATTTCTATCAGTCCAATGGAGTATATCCCCTTCTTCCTCTGTTCTGTATAAAATATTTACACTAGCGATAGGGTAGTTTGGGCTAAAATTTAATATATCTGTTGTGCTATGAATCAATGAAACAAGCAATGGCTTAATGGTCTTTGTCTTTATATCATACATATAAATACCATTGTAGCCGTCTGAGTTCCAGTTAAAATAGAACACACGATGCTTTAACTCGTCATAACAAGAACCTATACATTGATTTACTGAAGCCATTTATTACGCAGTTAAAAAAACCATTGTTAATGAATTCGTACAAGATGTTGTGCTTGACTCAACCTTAATTTTGTACGCAGTATCGGGTACATCGGCAAACCTTTTAGCAACATTCTGAATAAATGTTTGAGCTGTTTTAGGCCATACCCCTGAAACAACAATCTCAACATCTGCACTTGTAAGCGCTCTAACTGTGAAATTGCCCGTATCTGCTCCTATAGCTGTTAAGGTTACGTCTACTACTTGGGCCATATTAATTAATTTTTATTATCAAAGATACAATTTTATTAGTCTAGCAATCAACTGATGATATATCTACTGCTGGGTCACTGCAGCTAATTACGCAAGTTGAGCATATATCAAATGGGAATCCTACATATGCTCCTTGAGTACACATATCCAATTCTACTGCATTGCTTCCAGCTGGCACTACCAATGTGAAATTCGCATAAAAGAAATTCTCTAGAGTACAGGTATTGCCGCTATACACATATTTAACTTCTAATTCAAAAGTAGTATTTGATACAACTATATTGTTCAACCCAATATACGCTGTCATGTACTCATTAATTGTGCCGCCTATACAAGCACCAGAATATGCACCAACACCTGTAACAGCAATATTAGGGTCAACAACAGTTACCTTAACTGAATTACCAAGTAGCGTACAATCTTTAATAATCTTAACAGCCGTTCCCGTGAAACCACATTCTATTCTTCTAGCAATACCTCTTATGGTACAATTGTTTGTTATCAATTCCTTATTTGCAGACTCTTGGTTGCCTCTAATTGTCTCGTACCTATTGTACGTACCATTACCTCTAAAGACGCCGTTTTTAGCCTCCCTATGATGACTAGGAGGGAATACTTCCCTTGGGTCATCTAGATTCATTATACCCGATAAAGTCTTCCTTTCTGTTTTCATATTATATCTTAACTGCTAGTTTAGCACCCATTCTGATAACCTCGTTAGCGTCCCATAAGAACATAGGAGTCTCTCTTAGATTAGCATTTCTCTTTTGGTTGTAATATTCCTTACGTCTTAGTTGCTTGTCTCCAAGACTAGCTTTCCTTCCTAATGGCAAATGCTCGATATCTTTCCATGCAATAAATGCCAAAACGGCCTCTCTGATTTGGATAGGTATCTTGTAATCAGGATCACTAGCAGGAGAAGACATGTACTCTAAAACAACGTAATTAAAATCAAAGTCGTTGCCTAGGTATATTAAGCCTTCTTCTTCGTCTATATCAAACTCCCCTGCATTATTTAGAACAGAGCCTACACCGAATATATTTACATACCTAGCCCCATCAAAGTAATTAACATAAGCTAAATCTTGTAATCTATATGTGTTGCCTGTTGTGTTGTCTGTATTGCTAGTAAGTCTATCTGATTGAAGGATTTTATATGAACTAAGTCCAATGTTTCTTCTTAAAGAAGCAACTTCTCCTTTAGCATTAAAAACGCCCACTTTAGAGAACCCTATATAGTCAGAAGGAAGATTAACTGTTTTGTTTGGATTGATTGGTAATTTGACCGTTCTTGGTGTAGAGTATACATCTAGACCCATCTCTTCTACTCCTCTAATACCTATAGTCCATAGTCGTCTGTAGTCTGCGTTAGACATTCTAGCCTGATCTATGTATTGGTATACAATTTCAGATAACGGAACCCATTTTGCTGTATTCTTTGCCATATTATTTAAGCTTTATCTGCACCATCGTTAACTGCTTCCTCTGGTGTTCCTTTTCTAATTTTTAATTGATTTAATACTAAGTTAATCATATCTGAGATATATTCTTGAGGAACATTAATCTCAGCAGTTAAATCATCATTTTCAGAACTTACCATTCTAACAATAGGAGCTTTACCAACTAAGTTTGTATAACTCTTGAACCAAAGTTTTTTACCTTCAGCCCAATAGAATATTTTACTAGGAGGATTCTTTAAGTTATCCATGTAGTCCAACTCTCTTACAGATATTGGTATTGGAGCTTTTGCTAATCCTGTAGAAGTAGGGAACGTAACTGTTGAAATGCCATATCCTCTAGATAACCCTAAAGGTACTTGAGGTAATTCTGTGTAATAATACCCTGTGTCTGTATCTAGCAACACGGTTAAGTTCTTAAACGTAGCATAAAAAGAATCTGCAACAGTTTCTATACCATCTAACTTAATAGCATCTGTATAGTTGATTTTAGCCATATAGGCTATTGCCTGATTCAAGTATACATTTATTTCTTTTTCAGAAACACTTGCATCATCATTTGGCACTCCGCCATATAAGATACGTCTTATCTGTTCTATTAATACTTTTCTAGTCATTATTGACCATCGTTTTTAACTGTTAAAGAAGCTCTTACTAAATCGCCGTCTTTTAAATTTATTCCTACAATACCTATTGTTCTATAGATAATATCATTCAAATCATTTTCAGGCCACTCTAATTGAGTACTAGCCGCATTATCATAATTTAATGTCCCCGTTACAGGCACCCATGCAGCATCTACAGGTTTCTTGAAATATACAATCTTAGCTGAAGCTAATGTACTTGGGAAGAATTTTAAATTACTTCCTATTTCTGTATATATAGGCTCTGTTATTGTTGGAGCATCTATTGGATTATTTACATAAGCGTATACCTTATCCGCACCTACTTTTCTTATAGAGAAGTCGTCGTTAGTTGTTCTCATAGCAGATATCTTATAGAAGTCTGATGGGTAGGTAGCCAATTGACTAGATATAGTTAATGTAGATTCTTTTAAAAATCCAGACAATGACCCGCGAGTAACAAAAGGCTGACCTGTGCCTCTACCTGTTGTTTCTAGAGTTTCTTCTGTCAGGAAGTTCAAGTATTGCCTTTGGGCCATATTGATGGCCATGTTGAAATCATCTGGAGATAAATATGTGCCTTGGTATTTATCTACCAAATATGATACAAGTTTATAGATGTCGTTAATATTCATATTGCAAATATAAATAAAAAAAGCCCCCTGTAGAAACAAGGGGCCCTAACCAATAAAACCATAAAACACGAAGCGTCTTAGGAATTAACCATATGTTTAATCTGAGAATAGAATTCCTTTCCTTTTTCAGTTAAGCAGAACTCTGATAAGAACTCAACAGGACTCTTACCATCAGGAATTTGAGCAATAAACGATTTGCTATCGCCCCAAATTGCCTGGCCTTTAACCGAGCTTGTGTCTACTAACCCAGAATTCATAGCCTTCTGTACGATGTACTGAATCTTTACTAATGGATTATTGTAGGTTTTAATAAACATATCAGACTTCTTATCGGCTATATCTAAGTAGTCGAATCTGATAGCCTTGTCCCCTCTTTCTACGTTTTGGCTGTTTGTGAACTTTATACCAAGATATTTAGCATGAGGAATCATCATATCTAATGGAGCTTCCATGGCAATCTTCATAGCCTGCATTCTAGTTTCAGCCTTCTCTAAGTTCTTATCTTCTTCAGCTTGGAAATCAAGCAGCTTGTACAAAGACTTGGTGCCTGCCATTCTATTCTTGTTGCTTTCGTTCATGTTGCTTTTCATCAAGAACTCAAGTAAAGACGGCTTGTTAGCTGGTACTCTTAAGTATCCGTTTACAAATCTAATATCTGGTCTAGAGCGTTTCTTTTGTTCAGACAAGTGTTCTTGCTCATCTTCCCAAATTGTGCTTACGCCCTCTAAATATCTAATGTTTCTTTCTGTGCCTGTTTCCTCATCATAAATGATGTCAGCATTCTTAACAAGCCAATTTTCAGGGTAAGGTAACTTACCTGGACTTGTTACATAGAATTTCTGTGTTAATTGGAAAACGTAGAACTCTGGCTTCTTAGCCTGTTTTTTAGGAGCCTCTACTTTAATATCGGCAACCTCTTCAATTTGAGTTGGCGCTTCTAAGATATCAACGATATCTCCGTTAGCGTCAATAGTTTGTTTTTTCGTGGTTTTTGACATAATGGTTTGTTTTATGTTACAAATATAATAAAAAAAGAAAACCCCACCGCTAAACGATGGGGTCTCTTTATAATCAAGTTAAAATTAGCTCTTAACGCTGATGTATTGATTTGCAGCAAACACTTGGATACCGCAGTATGCCATATGGTGTACATTCAATTCCATCTTGTCAGAAGTAGGAACTTTAGCTAAAGCACCAGTTTCCCAAACTTTGATTTCTTTACCAGCTTCAACTTCATTGTAAACGATACGTAATGAAGGGATTTTGTCGCCAGTCTGAGCATCTCTACCGTCTTTAACAGGGATTAAGATACCGCTATTCTTGTAGTACTCTGTAGAAGGAGCAACACCATAAACAGCTTCAGCATTGAAAGGTAAGTATTTCTTTAAGTGGAAAGTAGTACCATCAATCTTTAATGAATCGAAACCATATTTGATTGCAACTTCGTTAGAACCACCAACTGCAGCCCATTGAATAGCGCCGTTAGTGTACTTGTTGAATAATGCATCGTCAACAACAGTTCTTAAGTAAGAATCCATTAAGAAATGGTATTCGCTAGAACCACCGTTGAAGTCAGCAAGACGAGCAAGAGCATGGAAATCATCAATAGTGAAACCGCTAGAAGAAGCGTTCCATTGGTAAGTTTGACCACCAGCCTCGATTTGAGGAACAAGACCTGTAGTACCTACAGTTCCGCTGATGTTATCAGAAGGCTTACCGAACATTAATTTGAATTCCTTATTGTTCATGAAACGACGAACAGCTTCATCAAGACCTTTGTAGGTATAGTAAGCTTGACCGTTTACTTCAAAATAAAGTTCTTCAATTTTAGCTCTATCAGTGATAGAGAAATCTTCACGGATTTCAGTTGTGTAGAAAGTCTTTCTTTCTGTAAGACCTGTTAAGCTGTTGAACTTAGTAGATGCTTCACCAGCTTCTGTAAGACCACGGAATAACAAGTGTGCAGTTGAGTTAGCACCTAAATCTGTGTTTGCGTCGATTGTAGAATCTAACGGCTTGATTGTGCAAGCAGTTGCAGAAGCTACCGCAGTGATTTTGTACTGAACGCCAGTTGCAGCGTTTTCAACTACTTCACCTACGCGTAATGGGCTTTTACCACCACTAACGAAAGCAGAGCTAATAGCTACGTCGATTTGAACACCTGCAGCTACGCTAGCTAAAGCACCACCATCCAACTGAACAGCTGAATGTAATTTACCTTTTGACTCAAAGTGGAAGAATTCGCGAGAAGGAACTGTAGCCTTCATACCTAAAGCTTCTAATAATTGAGTGTAGTTCTGAGAACCATACTTCTCAATGAATTTGTCATAGTACTGTGGTTTTAAGATAGATAAGTCAGAAACGAACTGACGGGCTACCTGACCACCTGTAGGCTGTACACTGCCTGGTTGTAAAACTGCCATTTTAAATTATTTTAATTTGTTTTTTAAATATTAAACATTGCATCCACCATCTTATCGTAGTCATTAGAGCTTATAGCTGCCGATTGTCTTGGAGAATTGCTATAATCAATATTCTTCATACTCTTTAACAAATCTGCTTTCGCTTTGCTAACGGCTTGCGTTACCATAGAGTTCACAACTTTGTCTCTGTTCTGTAAGAAGTAGATGTCTTCTGCAAGTTGCTTGGTATCGTACTTACCTTCCTTGTAGTAACGATTACCGTAGAAAGACTCTAAATCGAAAGCTTTCATGGTGTCTTGAAGCTGGGTTCTCTCTTCTTGCGTTAAAGAGAACTTTCCGTCAAACTGAACATCCTCGTCCTTGTAATTGACGTTAAATCCATCAAAACTCCTCAAACCATCTTCAACGCTTTTTTCAAACGTCTCCCTAGCTTGCTGATACGCTTTCGTTTGCTCTTCTTGTTGAGCTGTCAAATACTGATTCACGTACTCTTCAGGATTCACATTTTGCTGTGGGGCCTGTTGGACTTGACTCAGAATATCTGGAAAACTAATGTCCTGTTTTAGCGTTTGCAAGTAATCCTTAGCCTCTCTCACATCTTTCTTAATCTCTCTTGCAATAGCCTTTTGCTGCTTCTCGATTTGTTTTTTCTTCGAAGCAATTTCTTCATCAGTAAGGAGTGAATCATCAAAGTCTGAATCTACAGAATACTTTGAGTGAAACTCTTCCTGAATTTCATCTGGAGTCCAATCTGGATAATCATATGCCATTTTAAGCATAAGAACCTCGTTTTCATCCATCTTATCAAGTTCTGAAAGAACTTTCTGTTCATACATAATATCCGCTAGCTGAGAAATATCTCCACTAACAAGGCTATCATATATAGTTTTAGCCATATCATTGTTCCACTCAAAATTGAATGGAGTTGGATCTTGGCCTTGAGCCTTATTTTCTTCCGTTTGCACAATTGGTTGTGCAGGTTCGGTATTTGTTTGCACATTTTGTTGTGCAGGTTCGGTATTGTCTTCAGAAGGAGCAGGGTCTTGCTGTGGCAATTCTGTGCCTTGTGATTCTTCTACTACCGTGGTGGTATTTGCTTGCGTATCTTGCGTTGAATAGCTAGACACGTCAAACGGGTTAATGTTCTCTTCGGTCATATTGTTTGGTTTTATGTTGCAAATATATAAATATTATCACTCATTTGTTATTCAGCCTCAGGCTCTTGCATTCCTTCCTCATTCATCATCTCTTCTTCACTCATCATTTCTTCTTCAGTAACAGAAGGTCCGCTTCTTTCTGATTCTTCTTTAGCTATTTGACCCGACTCTTCTTGAACTTTCTGATCAAGTGCTTCTGCCATAGCTTGCTCTTCTTGAGCTTGAGGGTCTTGTTGCTGTTGTGTTTGCATCTGCTGCATCATAGCTTGCTGCATCATCTCTTGCTGTTTCTTGGCAAAGTAAGAACCTACGATTTGCTCTAACTGAGGACTTAATGGTCTACTAAATTCAAAAGACTTAAGAAGCGCTAACTGAACAAACTCCTGTTCTGACAAATCTTTCTTCATTGTCATCTCTGCACTTACAACAGATAACTTTCCTTGACTCTGTATCTGCTCTAGTTGAGCATCCATTTGAGCCTTCATTTGGATAGATTGTTGTTGAGATTGAGCATTCATTTCTGAATTCATTTGAGCTTTTTGAGCTTCGTCTTTCTGCTTTTTCTTTTTAGCTTTAGATAGATACATCTCAGATAGTTTAGTATTCTTGATACTCTTAATTCTGAAAGCATCTTCAAATTCAATCATTCCAGCAGATAGTGCAGTTTGAATCATTTGCTCCATAAACATTTTTTCCTTGTCGTCTGGAAGAACTTCAATTTTCACGTCAAATGACTTACCTTCTACATTCTCAGGATTGAGGTAGTTTCTATATTGCTCACCACCATATAATACTGAATCATATAATAGTAAAGAAATCTTAAATGCTGTTTGTTGGTATATATTTAAGTATGCGTCATATAAGAAATCGGTAGCGTTATTAGATGCTTGTATTTGAGCTTGTTGAACTCCAAGACCTAGCTTTGGATTAACTCCAGAACCTTCTCTGTATTCGTTAACACCGATTTCATCACGAAGTCTATCTAAATAATGGTTGTAAACTAAAATCAATTCTTGAATCTGACCAATACTTCCGTTATTTGGAGCTTCTTGTATTGGAAGGCCATTTGTTCCTTCTCCATCTTCCGTTCTTCTCTTATAGTAGATATTACCAGTTTGGTCGTAAACCTTTTGAAGCTCTAATGGATTCAATGCTTTACCCTGACCAATGTTAATATCAGATAATGAGTCGATGTCTATGATTAAACCTGACGGTCTAAGTTTTGCTACTAATTGCTGAATCTTTAAATGAGCCAATGTCATCTGTCTGATAGATGTTTCCATTCTTTCAGGGATAGCCATATTCTCCAGGTCAAGATTCTCAAACATATATAAGCTGTAGCTGAAATAAGCATCTGCCATTTCTTTTGCTACAGATGGCTTAATCATATTCTTGGCCACACCCCACTCTAGCATAATTTCTGTATTAAGAACATATACACCACGATATATAACATACATATCTCTAGTAAATAGTTCTTTATTCTCTCCTAGTCTTTGAGGTGCTTTTTCTTTCTTCTCTACAATAAGATTACCATACTTATTAGTCTTGAACTGATACATCATAGTATCAATAGTCTTGATTTCGTAGTCTATTACATCTACTGTCCAATCGTCGTATGGTCTGTCAATTGAATATCTAAATCTATCTTCCCACTTAACAGTTTGAGTGTATTGCTTAGAGTGCTTAGATAGTTCGTATATCTTTTCTTCGGTCATGCTAGGGTAGTTGTTTCTAATATCTACAATCTTCATAGATATAATTTCCCCTATAAAAGAAACATCTCTAAAGTCGTCGTATTGAGAAAACCCATAAAATAGATTTTCAGGAACTACTCTTCTAACGTTAATTTTACCTGTATTAGCTACGCTAACCTTTGTAGCACCAACTCCTGTTTCAGAGATATCCTCCAAAAGCTTTCTTTTAATTACCGGCCATCCATTGTCATGGAATACATAATCACAGCCTTTTTCAAATAAAATCTCTTCAGGTAATTGATATTCTAAACCAAAATATAATTCTAGCTCTTCGTAGTCTTCAGGAGTAAATCCTCCGTCCGCCATTAACTTAAGCCCAACTTGTTCTTGTATTAGCTTTACTTTATCACTATGGTTCATTCTGAACTCTGCGTTCTCTTTATCGTAAACTTTCCTATCCACAGACACAGGATCAACAGCAGATGCTCTAACCTTTTCTTCTCTCTTCATGAAACCACCTATAATAACCTGCATGAATTTAGGAGCGATTGCAGGGGCTTTCATATCTAGATTCACGAATGCTTCTTTACCATCAACATTCAATAAGTCTAAAAACTCTGCCATCGGCTGTCTACCTCTTGAGAACTTTCTATTCTTTTCGAACTTCTTGTTCCTTCTACTGAAGTAGCCACTATTATATGCCTGTTGCAAAAACTTAGATATCTTTAGGCCTTCTTTTTCATCTCTCTTCAGCTTGGAGTTCCCAAGGTGAAAATTAAGTATTTGTTTATTCTCGCTCATAATTATAGCAAAAGTACAAAATTAGATTACATCTAACTTGTAGGTTCTTACAGGCAATGTCGCCAATTTAACTTCTGTTTTGTTGTTTTCCAAAGATACACCAGAAAGTAGACTAATCATAAATGAAACTGTTCGGTCGAACGGAGTTCTATGCTCGTGGTCGTACTTTAGCAACTCTTCCAATAAATCAGTGAAATATATCTTCTCGCAATGGTTTTCTACATATGTTATACATGTGTCTAATTGCCTAGCCAAGGCAAAAGCATCTGATGACGCAACGCCATACTTAACAGGTCCTTGTCTTCTCTTGAACCTATCTACTGCTGATTCTGGAGTTTTCATTAAGTACCCTTTATATCCTTTGTTTGAAAAATAGTCCACAAAGTCATCGCCTACGTCATTTTCATAACAAGCTTTATACCCCCAAAATATAGCAGCCTTTAGCATCTCTTCGTGAAACAGACTCTTTAATCTAGGTCTGTCTACGTATTCAGCTATAGGCATACATGTATTCTTTGGGTCTTTTATATCAAGTCTTTCAAATACGTAACATGCCCCCATAGACCCTTTGCCACTAATAACAGAAGATTTGAATGGGTCAATTCCGCTACTATAAATCTCCTTATTGGCCGGGACTCTAATTCCGTTAATTTCTACCCACTTATTCTGCATGTCCTTTTCAGGGAACTTGTAGACTAGCCATGATCCATTAGGGTCATCAGCCCAATCTATAGTTTTATCGTCTTTCCAAAATAGTCTAACCTTTCTAAGTTTAACTCTTTCTTCTTTTAAGAAATCTAGTTGGTCGTATATCTTATCGGCATTGAAGTAACACTTCTTTGCATCAATCATAAACGCCTCTTCTTCAGTAAAAGGATTCATACGAACTTCTTCTGATAGAGCCTTTTTATCTGTAATGATTCTTCTTTGGTTTAAAAGATAATCTTTGCTTCCTATCTCTATCTTTAATCCATATCTTTCAAATATGTACTTCTTCTGCTTCTCTGTAGGCGCATCTATTATAGACATCCCGTATTCGTCAATAAAACCTTCGTATCCGTCATACGCGGGGCAGAAGTATCTATATAGTCCTGTTGCTGTAACAGACTCTTCAAATTGATTGCTCCCATCAAATAGTTCCTTGTATGGTTCTCCACCAGACTTAGCATCATTCGCTGTTGATGGGATAAGGCAGAATCCAACCTTAATAGCCCCTCTACCTAATGTCTTTTTAACGATAGGCCAATATTGGTTTACAGGAACTTCTTTAGGCCATTTACCTGCCTCGTCCATTAATAGTGCACTAACACGACCAGAGTCGTATGAGTTAAGCGCGGTATTCTTAAAGTTTATTTTAGATTCTAACCCTATGTCGTCATTGAATACTTTACCCTTCTCTCTAGCCTTGCTCTTTCTCTTGTCTTTCTTCTTTTTAAATACAAGTTCTGTTTTAGTCTCTTCGTCTTCAGCCCTAGGCTTAAAGAATATAGGCAAGTTCCTATATCCGTTCATAACCATGTATACGAATGCATCACTAGCATCCTTACCTGTCTTAGATATAATACCGCAGAAAGACTTTCTTTTGGTAATCGACTTCCATACTAAATAGCATGTAGCTTGAGATGTGGCACCCTCACGACGCTTCTTGATACGTATAATACCAAAGCATTGTGGGATAGATTCGCAATAGTCCTGAAAGTAATAGTACCTTCTATCTACATCCCTGTAGTCTGGCGTATTGCCATCCTCTAGTGTCCAATATGTTAAATAGAAATAATGTAATCCTGTGATGTAAGTAGGAGTCCCGTTATTGTAAAACCAATATCCATTGTTTACCTTGTTCCACTCCTTTATTACAAAATCACGCTGCTCGTCAGAGTATAAAGCATTCTCGTCTTCATCAAATTCAAGGTCTTCAAATATATCAGGCAGCTCTAGCTTGTAGAACTTTTGGTCCTCTTCGTCCATATCCCAATTATCTATATCTTCCTTCTTTGGAATATTTGGAGTCTTATATTTTATTCCGTATACCTCTTCTTCTTTATACATCTACTTTAAAATGCTTTTTAGTAAACCTATCAACCTTATTAAATACATCTAGCCCTAGCGCAGTCAATGCATACCTTTTAATAGTATTGTCGCTAGATACAGATATTATAAAGTTATTCTTTTTGCCGTACCCAATAAAATTAGTAAAGCTATAGCTTTCCCCTTCAAAGTCTTTTCTAAAGTCGTCTCTAGTAAAAAAGGTGTACCTGCCAGCCCATAGGAAAAATGCACACTTGTCTAGTGGCATCTCTAGTATTTTAGATACCTTTTCTATCTGAAGCAGAAAAGAGTACATCTTGATAATAGCGTAGTCTTTGGTTCTAATCTTGCCCTTACCTTCTTCTATACCTAGTTTCTTGTATTTGTATTTAGCATTGGCAGCAAACCTTTGAACATTCTGTAAGTGCTTGTTTAATCCGTAGTTTAATTGGTAAGACTTGAATAGCTTATATCCAAGTTCTCTTATTTTGCCATTCTTTTGCTTACGTACTTCTGATACCTTATCAGCGTTCTTTTTATTCAAATGCTTTTGGGCTTTAAGTAGTTTCTGAGTCTTTATGTACGCATCATAAATCTCTTCTTTGGTAGAGTCTTTGGTTATATATGCTACGTTCATTTTACTAGCTCTTCGATTAGTGGTTTGCGCTTTGCCCTATCCTTGTCCTCATCTCCTGTTAAAGCATTGTCTATCTTCAACTTCTTCATAGCATCATTGATATCTCCAACGCTATTAAAGAATTTCATAACCCTCTCTAGCGTACCATCGTCTTTATTAGACATGTCAACTTGAGTTAAGTCATTGTTATTCAATAACTTAGTTATTTCATTAAGCTTTCTATTCAGTGCATAATAAGCCCCTAGTATACCATCTTCTTCGTAAAGCTTTATTTTCTCTTTGTCTGTCATGTTTAAATTTCTTTTGCTAGGCAGTCTGTATACTTTAATCGAATAAGTTTCTTTATTTTGCCACCCACATTATGCGTCATCTCATAGTCAGAATACTTGTATACTACAGCTACATCATCAATATCATAGTCAGTTATAGACTCTGGTTTACCAATTATCTTAAGCTTGTTAGGTATTTGCTTTGGTTCACTCGTAAATATTAAACCTGACTTGGACTCAGGAATTGGCTCGTATATCCTTTCGGCTAACATATAGCCGTCTATACATATAATATTATCTCCATCTATACCAAAGTATACGAATGTCTCGTCGACTGCGAAGATTTTTGAAGTGTGTGGGATACCTGGGTAATCCAATTCGCATTCGTCAGACATACTATTGTGGTGTACCAATACATAGTCTCCTGCTTTTAAGTTTTTATAATCTGTTAATAGAACTCCTTGTGTAAAGTTTGTAATACGACTATCCCATGAGTAGTCATTGGCGATATACAAATCAACTGATTTGCCGTCTTCTAATTCTATCTTGTGTAAGTCTTTTTCTTGGGTATCTACGTATACGATAACCCTTTTGCCAACAGGCTTGATTTTGTTAAATAAGTGCTTCATTCTTATTGGTTATACGCAAATATACGTAACCTACTTGAATCTCTCTCCTTTGCCTGAACTTTTTCCTGAGCGGTATACCTGTGAGCTTTTAGACCATAGGTGATGATAAGCCCACCAACCTGCAGTTAGCTTGGAAGAGTTGGCTTCTTTTGCATGACGCTTTCTATATTGCTCTCTAGCTTCTGGGCTATAGTTAGAAGAGTATCCTTTGGCTCCGAATCTAACTAGGCGTACCTTATCTCCTTCTTTTGCAAGAACTACCTTTTTGTGTACGCCATCTGATGCGTCCTTTGGCTTATTGTAGCCACTGAATTTTTCACCACGATACTCTATCATAATTATCTACCTTGCCCCCTATACCTCTTAGGTCTAGGAGTATGTTTATTAAATGCTTTTTGAGCTGACCCTAATTTTCTTTTACCAAAGCTAATCTTCCTGCTATCTGCTTTTACCTTTGCCATTTTATTTTTCTAAGTTTTGTCTCATTACTTGTTCATAATCTATCCCATAATAACCGCCTATCATTCTATCGTATTTAGTTTTAGCTCTTTTTGCTAATTCAGGAGGAAGATTTTGGTATTTTTTACCAGGGCCATAGTTATTGATATCAGCAATAGACTGATAATTATTTAACATATCTTCAAAAGTGTACTTGATGATATCTTCTCTAGTTATATTCTTTCTAGTCTTACCGAATATTATATTAACATTCTCATCTGACATTCCTTTTATTTCTTTTACAGAATTATTTATGTTATTATTTAATTCTTCATCAATCTGAGCGTCAAAAGACATGTCAGCAACCCCGCCTGGTTTGTATTGTTGTTTGTCAAAATCATAAGAGTCCTTAAATAATCTAGAAGCGTTCTCATCGTTCATTACAAACACATTGAATTTTTTATTTTTATATGCTTCTGCATATGGATTCAATGTATATACGTATCCGCTTTTATCTCCTCTTATTTTAGCAGTACTATGCTTGAAAGCATTGTATACTTGATATGTTCCGTCTTCATTTGATTTTAATACAATATTAGTATGCTCTGGGACTCCCTTGTCATTATAGTATTGTATTAGCATACCAGGAGCTAATTGTTTATTCTTAGCTAATTCTGCTATTTCATCTGTACTTACTGGTCTGCCTTTTAGTTTTTCAAAACCAGCTTTAGCATAATTCTTTTCAAAAGTCGGATTGTATTCTACAACTTTACCTCCTGTTCTAGATTCTCTTACTCCTTCACTTTCTCCACCAAAACCAGAAAAATCAACTCCAAAGTCTTTATAAATATTACAAGCTCCTCCTATACATGTTAAAGCTGGGTCTATGCCTTTTTTAACTGCACTTTCAGCTAACTCATATGGCTTATCTTGTTGAACAGCCTGAAGAGCCTTTCTAGCAACAGCGTCTCCAAAAGCTTTTTGATTTAGAGTCAATGGCTTTACTGGAGTATCTGGAGTAGGATCCGGTTCTTTTTTAGATGGGCTACCTCCGTTGTTAGCAATGATATTTAAAATGTTCTTTAGTGCCATTTTATTTCTTAGTCTTGCCTTTTATTTTCTTCTCTTGTTTTAGCATTGCCGAAGTTGGCTTCTTTTTACTTCCGACATTGGCACGGATGTTGTCCCACAACCCACGTTGTGAGACAGAACCATCCTTGCGCTTAATCATTTCCTTTGCCATACTATTTAATCTTCATGCTGCTAGCCTTTGCTTTCTTTGTCATAGGCAATTCAACAGCTTTTTTAAGACTAGGTTTGAAGTTATTAGCTTGATTTTCTGGACGAGACTTCCATTGTTTTTGCATAGCTGCCTCATACTTTGCTTTTGAGACTGGGTTAACCTTATTGAGTCTTTCGGCAACTGTTTCTTTTTTTACAGGCACTGCTGCTTTTTTTGCTGGCATTACTGCTTTTTTTACTGGTGCTGATTTTTTAATATCTTGTGGCATCTTATTTCTTTTTAGATTTTTGTTCTTTCTTTTCTACTTTCTTACCTTCTTTCTTTTCGTGCATAGCTTTAGCAGCCTTAGAAGCATATACTTCTTTACCGCCGTACTCTTTGATTTGTTTTTTCACTCTTTTTGGTTTTTTAGTTTTGAATAATTCCATATCGTCAATCTCTTGTACGATTGGTGCTTCTTCCTTTTTGAAAAGGGATTTTAAGAATTCTATTAGTTTTTTCATAGGTACAAAAATAAGTTACTTTTGTGAATAAAAACGTACCATGTGCTCTGCTATATCTTCAGGTACTTTCTTGTAGTTTTTCTTGAATGTGCTAGATGCCATAGCTACTAGCTTATTATCTGAATATATATCCGTAGGGAACTTCTTTAACTTGTGCATCATGCCATAGCTGTATAAATAGATATTAGCCCTTTGTATATACTTACCTACGTTAATAGGTAGTCCCCACTTCTTAATCTTCTCTACAGCCCTCATCTCACAATCTTTCTCTAGCTCAATCATATCATCAAGCATCTTAGACACCTGGGTGCGGTTCATAATCTTCTCCCCTGATAGCCATGCCCACATACTACTACACGATACACCCCACTTATCCCACCTGTCGTCACTCTTCCACTGATCCATATGAGATGACTCATGTACGAGTATCTCTACCCACTTATCAAATGGCTTACCACAGGCAACTACCAAGTCCCTATTGTCTCCATCGAAGTACCCGCCACACTCTGTCTCAAAGTCATCTGTTACTACGACCTTCCTTGAGGGAGATAGAACTAAGTCTACCTTGTAATCCCTGCATTGTCTTTTAACGCTATTTACAAAAGGTCTGAACTCTTTAGGGATATCGTATTTCATACGCAAATTTATCTGTTATTTACATAAGTTCTTATAGTTGCAACATTGTTGCATTTATCAAATTCCTTGTACTTCTCGAACCATGAAGACCTAGACCCCTTATACACATAGTCAGGATTGATATAGTATATATCTGACCCTACACCCTTAGCTATTACCTTCTTGTCCATAAGCTCTATGATACCTTTATAAACAGTATTCCTACTTCCTATGTTCAGTTCACTAGCTATCTGCTGTACATTAAGTAATACAGAATCCCCATTCTTAGGCATCTGTTTAAAGATATTGGCAAGTATCATTACACCTGCAGGACTCATGGTAAATAGTAAATCATACATATCCTCGTATATACGGACATGGTTCTGAAAATCGGCTACCTTGTACTCCTTCTCGTCCCTAAGTACCTCCCCCGTGTCGGAAACGACTTTCTCCTTCTGAGTGGGTATGTTTCTGAAATAATCTCCGTTGACCCTAAAAGGGTTGTAGTTGTAGACAGGATAATCTTTTAGCTTCATAGCTTGTATTTTATGGTTTATTGGTAGTGCAAGATACCAATGTTCATTTTATTGAACAAATTTATTTCATTGCAAAAGTTCATTTTTATGAACAAATGGTGCATATTTTGTTCAAAATAGTGAACACGATTTGTTGATACCATTGAGTTGTAGAGGATTTATATATATATGGATATATAGGAGGTATATAGAGCTGTATATGGATACGCGGTTTTGGTGAAAAAATGGGAGGTATGTAATCTCGTAAGGGTACCCCTAGCCCAGGAAAAAAAATCGATCCGGTGGAAAGCCAGATCCTACTACCGAGTACCCTAACTTTCTAAAACATATTTCAAAAAATACTTATATAATTTTTTCCTTATATGTTGTAAGGATAAATAACAATTAAAAATATATGCAACAAGGTTGCAAAAGCAGGAT
>Ga0222713_10002905_pt1 | contig 17968 bp, 14 predicted proteins | sample C33_649DmetaG_FD_165061 | JGI IMG/M metagenome (GOLD analysis project Ga0222713, IMG submission 165061) | Estuarine water microbial communities from San Francisco Bay, California, United States - C33_649D | ecosystem: Environmental > Aquatic > Marine > Unclassified | place: USA: California...
TCTCCTACCGCAGTTTGAATTGGCAATCTATGGTGACACAGGGTTAATCCACTTGCATCAGAGTGTGTCGAGTATTCTATTCCTCTATGAGCAATAGAATTAATTCTCTCTTCAGAGGGATTATGAGCTATAAGTATTCCGCACATTATTTTAGGTTCTTAATTATAGTTTGAAATGCGGAGAGGGATTCAGCATCAAAGCGATTTTCGATGGTTTGGATTTTAACCCCCCTCTCGGAAAGATATTCTGTGAATTCTAAGAAAAGAGCACTTTCCTCAGGAATCTTCTCGTCCATATAATCCCACACATCCTTTTCCCTCTTTTCATCTGATGTCCCAGTAATTAGAAAAAAGAATGTGTTTTTAAAAAGTCCATTCCAAAGCATATAATCTAGTTCCTTGTAGACAGATTTCTTGCTTACCCTTTTGTTTAATACACCCCAAACTGAATTGGTGATAACACCCCGGTCCATCATTAAATCAGGAAGAAATCCGTCCCTATTCAATTGCTGAACCATCAACTCTTTACCTAGACCAATATGATGAGTCTTATCTCCATTGGCGGGTAATTCTAAAGAAGTGTATACTCCATTAAAATCAAACTTAAAGACTGGGATCCAGCTTTGCGAGCTAACAAAATGTGTCTTACCTGACTTTCTAGCTCCTTCTATAACAAAAAGGGACATAAAATTTATATTTTATATCCCCAAATGTACTTATGTTTCGCGAAACTGCTACGAAAGAACCGAAGCAAATTTCTTTCTAAAGGTGTCTACCTCGGTGTTTACTGATCCGTACCAGGTAGAAAGCTTATTAGCCAAATGCTTATCTAAGCTCTTACCGTAAGTAATTTTAAATGCATTATTTAGAACGGATATCGTTGATTTATCCCATGCCAGATAAGACTTACATGCATTTGCAGTGTCGTAATTAAACTTAGCGAATGCAACAGCATATTTGTTAGGTATTCCATTTTTCCCAAGTACAGATAATTTATCTTTACTGCCATCTTTTCCAATGAATTGGTCATTTTTAACATCATATGTCCCCATCATCTTATCAAACAATCTTAAAGCTGCTCCGTTAGCATAAAATCTTATACCTGTCATTGTTGCAACTGCCATCTGCCCATCCTTTCCATAGTCTGGGTTAACCTTGGCCCCAATAGTTTTTAATTCTTTAATTGCTAATTCCTTGTTCCATTCTTCTTTTGCTTTTGCTAAAGCGTTATCAATTTCCTTCTTAATGGTATCTGCAGAAACCTTAGGTGCTGCATCTATGATTTCTTTTGATTTATCTTTTAAATCTCCTTTAGCACTTTTAACATCATCCTTTGATATTTTTTTTGGACCTGAACCTCCTCCACCTTCACTTCCGCTAGATTTATTATAAGCATCCATATCAAACTCTTGCTCAAAAACAAAAGATTCATTCTGTGCTGATAATTTATCAACCAATTCTTGTGTGATATCAGAAGATTTATCATCTAATTTTAATCCAGCCTTTATTTTAATAATAATAGATCCGGTAGATCCTCCGAATTTACCATCTGCACCGAATTTAGCAAATTTCTTATATGTTTCATCATTAGCTAATTTGGTCTTCATCTTTTTGATGATTAGCTCCTGTACTGCTTTAACCTGATCTCCTTTGGTACCCTTCTTAACTGGCGAAGCTATTTTAATGGTTGATGTAGCTGTACCAGCTGTACCAGCTGTTCCTGCAGTACCAGATGCCGCAGCAGCAGGTGGCTTTGCCATTTCTTCCGCAGCCATTTTACCTGCATATAAAGAAAGAGATGCTAATGTTCCAAATACTTGATCGCCGTCTGATATTTTCTTATTAACACCTGGGGTAGCAACATCTAAAGTCTTAGAACTTTTTAATGCACCTTCCTCTTTAGAATACAAATCTTCATACTCCTTTTGTTTATCAGTAAATAATGTTTGTGATTTATCAAAATCCATTCCTAATTGATCTAAAGGAAGATCTGCCAAATCTCTTCTTGGTTTTAAACCTCCTGAATCGTCCGTAATTTGTGCTTTAATATCATTAATATCAGCTGCGATTTGACCGAAAGCGGATTTCATCTGAAGAGATTTAAAATCCTTCCTTCTCGGATCTGATTCTCTTGCTGCTAATTGAGTTAAGATACCATTAATACTTCCTACAGTCGAATTAATATCTGCTAATAATGATTTTCCTTCTTTTTTAGCTTGTCTTTTAGTAAGCTTTTCCTCATTAACAATAGTACTGAAGGATTTAAAATCTACTACTACTTTTTTGTCAATTAATTTTTCAATGACACCCATATTACCTGTTGCAGACTCTCCTGTTTTAAGGTATCTAGAAACATTCAATGATTCTAATTCTTTACCTGCGGAGAATACCTCTCTTTTTTTTGCTTCCTCCTCCACGCTCGTTTTGATCGATGCTAAAGAATTTGAAAGCATTGCAGTTATTTTAGGATCGAAAGTTCCTGTGTATTTAGACATGTACTTAATACCCTCTTCGATTCCAAGCTTATAATAATTAAAACCATCTCTTAATGCGTTTCTCCACTTTGTTAGATGTTTACCATAAATACCGTCTGCCTTAGATTGACCTAAAAAATCATTCAGTTCTTTAGTGACTGCTGCCAAAAGAGCATTCATTTGAGCATTTATGTTATCTTGTGGATTAACAGATTTAGCTATTGCATCAATTTTACCTGCAATTTCAGTCATATATTTTTTCTTGAAACCAGTCTCAGGGTATCCAGCAACTGCATTTATGTAGTTTTCTACTAGCTTAGATCCTATTGTAGTCAGGGAAACTGCAAAGTCTTGATAAACTGCTCCTGAAGGTGCTTTTCCTGAACTCTCTTGCTCGTCAAGCATTCCATATCTATTGGCTTTAAATACCAGGCTTTCAAAAAGCGGGTTGTTAAAATCTTTCATACTATTTTATTTTTAATTTATTTTTTAGAATTCCAATCTTGCTATCTATTATAAGAATTGCTTTTTTAATAGCAAGTTTTGTTTGATCAAATTTCTCCTTGGAGGCTTGAACCATTACTGGATCTTTTCTCATGCTGGATACTTTTAGATTATTAATAGCAATAGTGTATTCTTCAAGCTTACTTTGCAACACAAATTTAGTGTCTCTAGCTCCAGATAAAACCTTAGAAAGATCCTGTTTAGAATAGTTATTGATCTCGTCAATAAATTCGGTATAAGACTTTCCGTAAATTCCAAGACTATAAATTAGATCAGCATCTGATTCAAAATCAAAATTAAGATCCTGGTCATAGGAATCCCTATAAGTAGGATCAGGGGTATTTTGAAATTTTTTAGACTTATCATCCAAGTTTTTCCATTGATTATAAAATTCGTTTTCATATTCCGAATCTTTAAATCTCTTTGCCTTCTCGTAAGCATATTTAGCTATGCTAGCATCAGCAGCAACTTTCTCTTTTTGATAATGGTTAATTAGCTCTGGATTATTTTTACATAATCTAGAAATTTCATTAGCTAACATATTGACTTCTGAATTCTTTGCAATTCTAAGAGTTTCTATTGCTCTTTTGCTCATGATAGACTTTTGTCTAATAGAAGTCATTACTTCAGAATCCTGTGCTTTTCTAAATTCAGAATTGAATATGTTATAATTTAACTCATCAGATTTGTCAATAAAGTCCTTCTCTAAAGAAATCATCTTTTCAACGTTCTCCGAAATTTTCTTCTTGTCCCCTCTAATAAAGGATCCTACCTTTTTAAAAAAGTTAGGGATGAAAGCTTCATTAACCTCTTTTGAAATAAATTGTTTATATGTCTTCATGCTATTAAGCTGCCTTTCTTGCGCTTTCTATTGCTTTATTAATAATGCGATCAATTTCATCTTTTTGATCCTTTAAATCCTCAGATGGCCAGATATAGTAACTTAAATTTTTAACATCTGACTTAACATCTACTAAAATTTCTAATGCTCCATTTTTCTTTTCCACTTTATCAGGATCCTCAACTTTAATGTCAGAAACAAGGGTAACTGCCTTTTGGATAAGATCCTCAGCCTTGTCAACCTTTTTGTCAAATAGCGATTTAAGTTTTTGATAGTCTTTCTGATCCATCTTTTGTTCTTTTTCTAGATCTTGGATTTCTGTAAAAGATGATTCCGAGTAGTCTTTAACATCCTGAAGACATGCTAATATTTCGTCGTGATATGTTTTTAAAACATTAGACACTCTTTCTTCAGAATTTTTAGAGACTTCTTCACCAGCTCCTAGATTCTCTTTTTCTTTTGCTAATTGATCTTTTGCTTTGGATAGATCAGCATCTGCCTGTTTTGGTGTTCCTAATATCTTTTGAATATTAGCAAGATACTCATTATCCTCAACGTCTTCTATTAACTTTTTCTTAAACTCTGCTCTCATCTTTTTAGTTTCCACTGAATCTTGAGCTCTTTTTAAATTATAATAATCAGATTTTCTATTGTTCTTTTTGGTAATAATATCAACTTGTTTTTCTAGGTCGTCCATAATAGAATTATGGGATTTAACTAGATCCTTAATAAACTTTTGAAGATTAGTAAGTTTTAATATAATTATGTTTTGTTCGTCTTGGCTAGCCCTATCTCTTTTCAATTGAGCCAATGCTGATGAAAGCTTATAAAATTTAGATTCAGATTCATGCTCGTCTTTTACAAATCTTATTTCTTCCTCCTTCATAGCAGCAATGATCCTATCAAGCTTTCTGACATCACCCCCCAATTTCTTGGAAAAAAAGTTTAGTATTTTGTCTCCAAGGGATTCTTTAATGGATAATAGATTCTCTTCGAGGACATGATCTTCTATGTTTCCGTATTTTGATCTTTTAAGTTTGCCTTTTGCAATTTCTACATCTCCATAAGATTCAATGATTGCTTCTTTACAATCACTATAGAAAACAAAATTTTCGAGAAGTTCCATGTTCTTACTTTTTCTTTATATATCTACAAACCCTCTAGGAAAGAGAATAAAAAAACCCCGATTGCTCGGGGTTTTTTGTATTAAAGGTTACTTAATTAAGATTAAGCGATACCAGTTGCAGGTACTTCTACGTGGAAGCAGATGTACATTGTTTGAGGATGGTGTCCAGCCTCTACTAGAGCGTATCTAGATTTTACTGCTACTTTTGGTGACATTGTACCTTCTGAGATAGTTGAGATTGACTCAGCCATCATGTAAGGCATAAATTTAAGACCTGGTTCGTCATCACCACCTTTTCTTCCTACTAACACTCTTGTGTCTCCGAAAGACATGTTCTGATCAACGTAAACTGTCATACCAGCAAGAGAACCTACTGGATAAAGTGTACCGTTGTTTTGAGTTAACGTGTTAGTGAATGGAGCGAAAGTGAACTGAGAGATATCCTGTAAAGCAGAAGCGATTTGAGAGTTTGTAACAATAAAGTTAGCAGGTCCTCTTCTTCCTCTGTTTGCAACTACGTTAGCAGCAGCAAGGATTCTAGAGAATAATCTTCTTTGAATAGTTGATTGATTCTCGTAACCTCCAGAAGCGATTTCAGATGCACCAGCAATAGTAACTTGAGCGTTAGCTTTACCGATGTATACTTTGCTTGAGCCAGAGCTAGAACCGAATTTAAGGTTTAAGTTAAGGTTAGTACCTTCTGTAGCCTTGAACTCAGCGTGGTTAGACCATCCTAAAGCAAATGCTCTAGAAAGGATGTGCTTGTTAATAGCCTGAGAAACCTCGTTAACAAGTGCGTTCTCGATCATAGAGATTACGTCGATACCGAATTGCTTGTTAAGATCTTGGATTTGCTCAGTTGTCACAGAAGCAGCAACTTGGAAAGTACCAGCTTCTACGAATTTAGTGAATGTAGAAAGACCTAATGACTTGAAGTAAGTGCTTTCAGCAGTTCCTCTTGACATTGGATCATAAGCTTTTGTGCCATCTACATATGGTCCTTGGAAATCACCTGTGTTGTCTAAGCCAGCACCAGTAATACCTTGAATGTGATCTTCAAGGGTTTTAACTAATTGAGCAGCACCATCGCACCATCCAGCAACTGATGGAGATGTGAATTCGTTGTTTGCAGAATTCCAAGTACCAGAATGGATAACTGCAGATGCGCTAACACAATCTGAAACTGATTTACCACTACCGATTGCTACGATTTTGAAGATTGGGAATCCATCGATACGAGAGTATCCAACGAATGAACCAACTGCATAGCTAACTGAGCTGTCCATGTCTTGTGTAGAACCTGTAGCAGCACCAATTAAGTACTCAGTGCCTACTGTTAAACCTGTAGCTGGAGAAGCTGCAGAAGTAGGAACTTTGATAAGATCTGGTGTGTTTGCAGTGTATGGGGATACACTATCAGATCCGGAAAGTTTACCACCAGAGTAAACATAGTCTAAGTATGATAATACTCCTGTAGGACCGCTCATTGGGATAACTGGAACGATATCAAAACCTACTGTTTTAGCAGCTACCTGAATAGCTAAAGGTAAAAGAGAAGGGAATTTATCGCCAGAACCAAGACCAGTTCCTGCATAAGAACCACCAGCATAGAAGCCAGCAGGACCGCCAGATAGACCTACGTTAGAAGCAGGGGCTACTTGACCCATACCGTTTAATACACCTAAAGAGTTGTACGCTCCGGCAGATTCGTTTAGTGAGTGATAGTGGCAGTATTTGGTTAACCAATCTAACTTACCTCTATCTTGAATACCTGTTTTGCTCTCAAGTACTGGAGCCCAGGTTTCATAGATTTCATGTTGATTAATAAGTTGCATTTTGTTTAAAAATGTTATTTTTTAAATCTCGCATCCAACGCTTCTCCCAAGTTAGCGATGTATTCTCTCGAAACACCCTTAGGTTGTGGAGTGGAGATTGCAGATTCATTTAGGGATTCGTCTATTCTTTGAACACTTGCCTTAGGAACTGAAATACCTCTTGTGCTCCAGAAGTTTTGGATCTGGTAAGGGGTATCTAGTCTGTAAAACTTGCTCTGAGCAATGATGGAAGCTTTTTGACTTTCGTTCATTGTTTCCCAAACAGTTTTAATTTTTTCAGGCATTAGATCTAAGAACTTTTCTCCAGATTGATTTTGCTCAACCAGAGCTTTACCCATAATTTCAATTACTTCTTTTTCGGATGAGTAATTGTTTTCATTTAGAGCTTTAACGACCTTTTGTTTTTGGCCTTCGTGCAGAGCTAAAAATTCATTCTTAGCTTGGTCATTCATCATGCCAAGGAAAGGATAACTTTTCTTTTCTGCTATTTCCTCTGTCTTTTGTTTATTGACAGTGTCTAATAAGTTGTCTATTTTTGAAGAGATTGCAGTGTAGTTTCCAGCAAATCCAGAAGTGTTTGTATCTTCTGAAATAGCTTTAGCTACTGCCTCTTTCATTTCTTTTGTTCCGTTAGTGGAGTTAATAGATTCAGCAATGTATTCAGCGTAACTAATATTGTTAGCTAATTTTTCTGCTAGATACTCACTGTAATGTACAGTCTTATCTAAATTTTCTCCTAGGTAGTCTGAATAAGCTAAACCTTTATCTAGGTTTTCTGCAAGATACTCAGAATAAGAAATGTTCTTATCTAGGTTCTCCGCAAGATATTCAGAATAAGCTAAACCTTTATCTAGGTTTTCTGCAAGATACTCAGAATAAGAAATGTTCTTGTCAACATTTTCTGCAAGATACTCAGAATAAGAAATGTTCTTATCTAGGTTCTCAGCAAGATATTCACTGTATCTGATATTCTTATCAAGATTTTCTCCTACATATTCAGAATAAGCGATAGATTGATCTACTTTCTCACTTAGAGATTTAACTGCAGTTAAACTATTGTCAACGTTTTCTGCGATATACTCAGCATAAGAAATATTATTATCTAAATGCTCAGCTAGATACTTACCGTAAGAAATTGATTTATCAAGATTCTCTGCAAGATACTTAGCATAAGAAACAGTGTCTTCTAGATTTTCTGCTAGGTATTCACCATATTTAATAGAAGCTTCTAGATTTTCTGCTAAATAATCAGCATATTTTTCTAGTTTAATAACTCTTTCTTCTAGAGAAGAAGAGCTTGCTGGTTTAGCGGATTCTTTAACTGATTTAATAGAGTCAATTGAAGACTTGATTCCATCAAGTTCTTTTTTAATTAACTTAGAATATCCGTTCATTTCATCCGCTGTAACAAAGTTGTTTTCCATGATAGAAGTCGTCTTATTTGGCTCCCTGTCTAGAAGCTTTTGTATTTTTTCTTGGTCTTTTATTCTATATATCTTAAAATTTGAATCATTTTCTAATCCAAAGCTTTCATTTATTAGAGGAAGACCGTTTAGGATTGATTCGTTTTTGGTTTTCTCGTTCATGTTAACACCAAAACTTTCATAAACCCTTTCTAGTTGAGCATTTTCAAATCCAGGATCTGCAACTAAATCATAGGTAAAGATCTTCTTAATTTGAACTTTTTTATTCTCTAAAACGTTACCAGCAGCTCTTGAAGAGATAGAAACTGGAATACCTGCATCAACTAAAGATTTTGCTATTTTTCCTGCAGGAGTATCCAAAAGTCTAACTTTGATTCTTAAGGTTCTATCCTTTTGATCGTAATTAAGTTCTTCCACTAAGTGTGAAATATTCTTAAGGGATACATCAAATTCTTTAGGGTGATCTAATTCACCAACCAATCTCTTTTGATTAATCTTCTCCTTAAGGTACTCTAGGTGTGGAAGATATTCTCTTTCCTCGTATATTCTCTGATTGGAATTTTCTTTTCCAAAAACAGCTGCAATACCCTCAAGGAAATAATCATTTCCTGATTTTTCTGTTTTAAGGTTTTGCGAGGATTTCTCCAGGACTAAAACGAACTCATTATTAAGACTCATTCTGCTGTTTTATTTATTTTACTATATATCTGTATTTTCCAGACAATTTTTATAATTTATTAGCTCCTCCCGCTGGTGGTGCAGGGACTGCTTCTTTATCTCCTGCTGCTTTCTCCTCCGATTCATTAACTGTTACTATTTTAATACCTTTTTTAACCTCTTTAACCTCAGCTTCCGTGATGTGTGTAAGGTTTTGAGCTAAATCGTCTTCGTTAGCGTCTAAAGCTGCTACCGCTTCTTCAATAAGTTTTTTAGCATCATCGGAGTCTACTTTTGTACCTTCTTCCATGTTATCTGATTCGAAATCAGGGAAGTTTTCAACTGCTCTAACTAGCATTGTTCCATATTCTCCTTTACCTAATTGCTTATCAATATCTTCTCCTGTTTCCATTTCCATGTATCTTCTCTTAACCTCTCCCCAAGCTGAAACTGGTCTTCCGTTTTTATCAGTCCAAGCTCCTCTTATAAGACAAAGTGAAGACATGAATGCTTGAATATCATCTCTTGTAACATATCCATCATAAGTATTAATCAATCCTCTTGTAATTGATACTACACCAGTTTTTGAAATATAACCATTGAATATACTAATACCTACGCCAGATCTTCCGTCAAAGAAAGAATCTGTTGCTGCTCCTCCTACAGCTCCGAGTCCAATAGCCTTTAGACCGGTTGGAGATGTAACTGCTGCTACTGCTCCCTTAACTCCTTGTCCTTGTGCAAATTTTGTCCCTACGCCTCTAATTACTGAACCTAATCTAGATAATATACCTGCATTAGTTGCTCCTGCCGCTCCTACCTCTGCTGCTCCTGCCGCCGCTGCTCCTACCTCTGCTGCTCCTGCCGCCGCTGCTCCTACCTCTGCTGCTCCAACTGCTGCCGCTCCTGCTGCTCCTACCTCTGCTGCTCCAACTGCTGCCGCTCCTGCTGCTCCTACCTCTGCTGCTCCAACTGCTGCCGCTCCTGCTACTCCTGCCTCTGCTGCTCCTGCTGCTCCTATCGCTGCTGCTCCTGCTGGTGCAAGTGCTCCTGCTGTTGCTACAACAGCAGCAACAAGTACTACACCTATTCCAATAGCAGTACCTTTACTTGCCCACCATTCGCCCCAACTTTCGTCATAAGCTACAGCGTATACTCCATCAGGAAGTGGCTTAAGGCCTTTCCATTCCCAAACCTTTTTATCGTCTTCTTTATCCGGATCTGGTACAGGTACAGGAACTATAGTCTTAGCGCAAGCTGCATCGATAACTCCTGATCCATATGTTTTACAGATACAATCTGCTAAAGATACTGTTGGTGCTGGTGGATTCGCTGCTGCTACCTCGTCCTCATTTAGAATTTTAGCAAAGTCATCAAAAGAAATAACTGATCCTGCGGATTCTGCCTCTTTTTCAAATATTTTTCTTTCTACGATCTTTTGGAAATCCTCTGCTGGAATAGCATAATATGATTCTTTAGCAGCTACTGTTGCAGCGCCTGACATAATAGTATCATACATTGCCTTAGATAATTCGCCACCTTCATTGAATGAAGTTGCTCCTGTTAAATAAGCGTATGTGATATTACAAAGTTTTGCTGTTACCTTACCATATTTTCCATCTGCCCCTCCTTTTTTAGCAAGGATGTCGCTCATACAAGATCCCATGCTCATTAATTTCTCTTGTATAGCTTTTACCTCCTGACATTTTTTACCACTAATCTTAATAGGGAATTCACATCCGCTACTAGGGGTTGGGCTTGGACTTGGGCTTGGACCAGGGCTTGGGCTTGGACCAGGAGCTGGGGTAGGACTTGCCTTAGCAACGCAAGCTTTTTTGTTTACGTCATAAACAAATCCTGCTGGACAAACTACAGGTACATCTTGAACCGGCGGTGTCGGAATATTAGTTAAGGTGTTTCTTAATTGTCTGAAAAGATTTCTTTGTCTTAGAATCTCATTAACTAAGTTTGTTGCAGCTACTCTATATTCTTCACCTTTCATCTTACCGCCTTCGGTTTCAATCTTACCCGTGTTTAAAAATCCTGCTCTTCCCGTAACTGCTAATTTTCTAGCATCTTCTACAAATTTTTGGGATATTTCAGAAAACTTTTGCATTTCTGCATTGCTAGAAAGTCTCTTATCTGTTAAAGCTGATGCTGTTTCTCCAGAGAAAGAAACTGCTGTATCTAAACAAGATTTGGAGAGATTTACCCACCATTTCTTATCGTCTATACCCTCTGCAGGGGATCCTTCGTCTCCTGTTCTTTTTCTTTCTGCAACGTATTTAGAAACTAAACTTTCATTTTGTTGTAATTGGGCTTTTACACTTTGTAATCCAGAAACTGTACCACCAATATAAGAATTCATATCATCGATAACAGATTTTACCAAATCAGCTTTACCACCAACGGTTTGAACTAATTGATCTAAAAGTTGTGCGATATATGTCTTACTCTGTTGAAGTGCCTCAGCTTGATCCTTATCTGCCTGAATTAAACCATCAACCTTTTTAAGGATTTCTGTTTTTATCCCTTCTAGTGAAGTTGATTTTAGGATCTGGTCCATTGCAGCTTTAAATCCCTCCGGGGTTTTAATAGCCTCGTCTTTTCCGCTCATAATTAATGAGGTGAACACATCATAGATAGCTCTGGAAAGGGCAGATGGTTTAGCTGCTTTTGATTCCTGTTCAAATACTTCTTTTTGAAGAGACTCGAAAACAGGATTATATCCTTTGTAAATTCCCGACATTTTATTTGTTTTTATTCATTATAGATTTGCTCATAGGACCTTGATATAAGGTCTATTAGTTTCTCTATATATCCTTCGTTTCTTAATTTTTTAAAGACAAGATTTTCTACGGTAACTTCACCCCTTTCTTCTAGCCCTTCTTTCCTCATTTTCATGATCTTAGCCTTGATTTTTTCTGCGTGTTCGTTGAGCTCTCTTGGAGATACCCCGGGATCAGGATTTAATAATCTAGCCTCTACCTCTTTAATGTCATTAACTAATCCATCGAATTTAAGATCCACATCTTTTTCGTCCACCTGCGGGGGATTATATTCTGGGATCTTAATCCACTCATTATTTAGAAGTGAAAATAAACCTGAAGCAACGTGTTGCTCCCTAATGTCTTGAAGATAAAGCTCGACATCAAATCCTCTTATTACTATGTTATGTCTTAGGTTCCAAATGAATCTTTGACCATCCATAGCTTTCTTTACCAAAGCTAGGTCTGGATTGACCTTAGAAAAATCAATTAAGATATGAACATCTAGGTCCGATTTTGGGGTCCAGTTGTAGTTTGCTAGAGAACCAGTTAACTGGATATCATCAATGGGAATTTCTAATTTAAACGATGCGTAAAACTCTTCAGCAATCTGTAGCAGCTTTGCTCTAACAGATTGATCAAATTCTTTATCTGACCAAAATGTTGGATTAAGTTCGTTTTGATAAAAACGATCCTCGTTTAGACACCAATTTTTAAAACTTTGAATACGAGATCCCACTTAGATATTTTAATTGTATATATCTAATGAGGGGTTTCTTAATTAATCAAATGAGAAGGAATTGAAGCATTCCATGAGGACCTTGACGTCCTTTTCGCAGTATTTTTTAATGTCGTCAATTCTTCCGTCATAGAAATACTGATGTACCATCGATCCGTCCATGTCTTCTTTAGGGGATTCTAATCCCAATACAGCAGACATTAAATCGAGTGATGTGTGTGTTTGACCCCAGCCCCCAAATGAAAAAGCTTCTGAAATATCTAGATAGGGTGATTCCCAGGGTTTTCTATTAAGATTTGCAATAAGGGGTGAAGGATCAATCTTATTGATGATCATTCTCTTTCCGACGAAAGGAATATCGAAATTTTTAATTGTGTGTCCTCCAAGCTTCCATGCTTTTGAGATTGCATTATTAAAAACCTTATTGGTGTTATTTAGAATCTCGTACTCTTCGCCGACAAAAGATTGAATCTTCATTTCATCTCCATGATAAGCTCCGAAGCTAATACAAACAACTTTAGAAAATTCAGGATGTAAGGAAGATTTAATTTTCCAAAAATCTCCGCAATCATAATCCTGGTATTCTTCTCCGGAATTTTGCTTCAGCCACTTACATCTCTTCTCCCAGAGTTTAGCAATTCTAGGATCGAATTGTTGTAATTCTTCAAATGTTGAAGTTATCCCTGCGGTCTCTATATCAAAATAGAGGCATTTTCTTAGTGTGTCTTTACTTATCATTTATCCATTTTTTATCCATCCAAAAATTGCGATCCTGTTTATCCTTAATCGGTTCACATCTTTCTTTATTGAAATAGAATTGCATCCATGCTTGGAATTCTTTGCTTTTCTTTTTCTCTAGGTCTGCTTGGTTGTACCAGTCTTTGAATTGACCTCCCCCAAGAACATAGGATTCAACAATGATCTTTTCTGTCATATTGAAAAATTTTTCTCCTGCCCGGATGATATAATCTCCAGCAGATAGTCTTGGATCTAAATCTATTCTACCCAGAATCTCTGCTCTTAAATAATTTCCAACTCCGTTAAAATATTTCTGATTCATCATCACTTCGTAGATAGGCTTCTGAAATATTTTATCCTTCATTAGGTTTTCTAAAATGTCCTTTTTAAAGAGTTCAGTCTCTTGAACAGGATCGTGACCTCTTTCTGGATTCCAGCTACGCCAATCCCAGCGGGCAAATCTTCTTACATCATGCATTCCTAAAACTCCTCCGTCACAATCAACGATTGTTAGATGTGTATGCTTTGGGATCGAAAAAATATCTTTTGAGTAGTTCCAATTGCCACTCATACCCATAGTAAAAACCAAATTCTTAGCTTCCGTTTCACCGTGGGAAAAATCCAGACCTGTAAATCGAAGCATCAGCTCTTTCCCACGTGAAAAAGCTTTAAGCTGAAAATGTTCAAACGGAACATTCAGATTAGTTTTGCTTTTGTGTTCTGGATTTTTAGATATGCCAACAAAATAATCAACCTTAGAAGCAACATTGTTGATAAACTCTGACATAATTCTTACTTCGCTAATTTCCGGCATATCTAATTGTTTAGTACTAGACAAATGTAAAGGAAAAGATCGTAAATATAAAATGCTATGGCTCTGGCAGCTTGTTATCGAAGATAACATCAAGTTCTAGTCCGAATGGTCTAGTTTGGTCTTGCTCTAATTGGGTATTGCCCGGTAAGTAAATAAAGATAGGGTTGACAGTTCTTTTCCAGGTGGAAGCAGCAAGGAAGAGAGATTCATTGAGTGTTAGATTTCCCTGATTTGTTGGATAGGAAGTTGATCTAAAAACTATTGGGATTTTAATTCGATAAAATACCCCAGGAAGTAAATCCTTTACTGAAAATAAACTTGGCTTTTCATCGTTCACCACTGCAAGTCTTTTGATGTCATCCTCTTGAAACCAACACTCAACCTTTTTACAGAAATCATCCATTGTTCCCCTTCTATCACCCTTTGCACCTCCAATGTGTAAAATGATAGGCATTTGTTGATAATCGCTGATTTCAAAGTTTTTTATAAAATCTAAGCAAAGAACTATTTGGGTATGAGCTTCCCTGATCTCATCATCTGAATCTGCTGTTAAATATCTCTTTCCTTTAATATAAAGGGCTACCCTTATTCCGTCATCATTTAGATAATGATCCATTAGTTCTTTCTCTGCAACGGACACATTAAAATCTAGGGTTTCAAAATCCTCATCAGTTATTTCAAAGATAAAACATTTATATCCCAGGGTAAGACACTCATTAATCTTGCGATTCATGAAATCCGCAAAGGATACACGGTACCCTGATTTTTTTCTCCTTTTCTGAATAAGAGGAAATCTGACTAAAATCCCATTCTTTAACTCGGCCATCCTATTTATAACCTTTAATTCTTAAATTGTTTCGAATTCTTCTAGGGTCATTCTCGGCCAGGATTCAATGACGCTCTCGTTGGAAAGATTTGCAATTCTTATACCCTTTTCTGAAAGGGCTTTACCTAGATTAGCATATTGTTCAAGTACCAAATTAATAGCTCTCATAACTTGATGACTTCCCGTTTCTCCAAAGAAATGATTAAGTGTAAAATCTACACCAATTAAACCAATTTTTCTAGCTCCCATTTGGTATGCTATAATACATGCCATGTAAGGTGAATTGGTAGTGTAATCTATAAAACCATAATTATCCAGATTTGTTCCGTTTGGCTTTCCTAAATTAATTACCACTTTAGAGTCTTTATTCTTTAATGGTAAATTAGGGAGATGTGTAAAAACGTATTCTGAGTCGTTGCTCTCTACGTGTTTCCATCTGTCCCATTTAAACGTGTGAGGCTCATTAACTACAACCAAATATTTACAGGGTATTTTTCTTCCTGCATCATTGACCCCGATAATAACATGCCCGTCAAATTTTTCATATTGATTTAAAGAAGAACCACAACCACAAATTATAAAAGATTCTTGTGGATGACAATTTATAAATTTTTCAAATTGACCCGTGGGCTTTATATGATTGACCTCTGGTGCTTTTTGAAATTCTTTAGCGCTTTCTTCCGGAATTGTTAATCTTCTTCTTATTCTTTCTATCGAAGCAGCCATTATTTATTTTTCTAATAAATATTCATTCATTTCCGGTATCATACTGTCTGCACATTCACCATAAGAAACTCCGTGTTTTTTTATAAAATTCGAGGCGATTGTTTTGTAAGCTTCTTTAAGACCTTTTTTTCTTAAAATCTGAGCAGCCAATACATCCTGAAATTTTTCGTCTATGTTTTGTTTATCTGAAGACATAAATTTAGCAATCTCTAATGCTTCTATAACAATTAAATGATTGTCTGTTAATTTATGGAAGTTAGAATCTTCCTTGTTGATAAAAATTGTTTTTTCCTCTGGAATAGAATAAATGATTCCTACCTTTTTAAAATTTTCTATGTGTTTTTCGTAATCAGGATTTGCTGAATCAATTAAAACTATTCTTACCGAAGGATCTATTAATCCGGGTCTTTCTATATTAGGGCCAGATTCATTTAATAGAATATCGATTTTTAAATTATTCTTTTTGGATTCTAATGATCCCCAAATAAAATTTCCAGCATTGTATTTTAAAGATGTTAAGAACTTTTGTTTGTTTGAAACCGTAGATCCAGTCTTGCCCCTTTCTATATTAACATGACCTCTGTCTTGAGCAAATTCTATAGCATGAACGGGAACAGTATGAATTTTATTAGTGTTTAGACTTCTAATTTTAAAATTCATGCTCTTTCCATCTTCAGATCTGCTAGATGAAACTATAACTGCTTCGATTTTACCCCTTCCCTTACCTGCTTTTAACTTAGCCAACACAAAATCCCCTGGTTGAAATTCTTCACCTTTTACATGATCGTACGGATTAAGTTCTCTTCCTCTGGATTGAGAAAGATCGTCATATGATTTGTATTTAACTTTAAAAACTCCGTTGGAGCTGTTAAATCCATCTCCGGAAAAAGATTGGGCAAACTGTTCGTTAAGTTTTTTAATTTTCATTTCTTTCTCTTATTTAGTTCTTCCAGAAGATCCCTTATCTTACTAGCAAGTACATAATCCTCAGTATCTATCGATTCCTTTAATCTACCTTCTAGTATTAAAGTGTCGTCTATCAGAAAAGGATCCTCCTCTATTTCTATTTCTTCCTTCATTATAACACTTTGAGGAACAAACAGAACTTGAAGTTTAGATTCCATAACAGGAACTATAATTTCTTCTTGCTGTGGTTCTTCTTCGTCGTCCGGTGATAATGGGAATAATTCTGTTATTTCCCATGCTCCATTTACCCAAAGAATCACCCAGGGGCCATAGCTCATTTCAGGTAAATCGTTTTCAATCACAAATTCTAAAACCCTGTATAATTCATCTTTGGCAGATTCAAGATCAACTTTATCTTTTTTAACTACCCCCTTTATTTTAACTTGTTCGCATCCTATTTTTTTATTCAGGATTTTGTAAAATTTTAGGATTTGTTCCCAATCGATAGTTGATATTACTCCGTCAATTAATTTCTTGTCTACTTCTGTTAATTTAGGCATAATGGTTATTTCTCCGCTATGATCTTTTTTAAATTATCTATTTCAATTTGTTGTTCCTTAATCGCTTGGATTAACAAAGAGGTAAGGTTTCCGTAAGCTACCATCAATGTTCCGTCCTCTTTTTTACTTACAACTTCTGGAATAACTTTTTCTACCTCCTGGGCGATAACCCCTGCTCTTCTTTCTTTAGATTCTGAATCTTTTCTTACAAAGGTTACTCCTCTAATTTGTTTTATCTTCTCGATTGCATTTGGTATTTCTTCAATTTCATCTTTAACTGAAATATCAGAATATGCTGCAACGTCATGGCTAGCATAGATCGAAATACCTGTAACGTTACCATCTACCTCTAATGGATAGGCTGGGTTTGTACCTGCTCCAACCCCTAATCTTTTATTGGTATTATCCCAATAAAGTCCGGGATCTGATCCAAGTTCTGTTGATCCGGTAAAAAACGCAACTTGAGTTGATGTACCATTTGCACCTCCAACTCCTGATGTTCCTGATGATCCAGATACTCCAGAAGATCCAGAAGATCCTGTGCTACCGGAAGATCCAGTGCTACCAGAAGATCCAGAGGATCCACCTTCTCCGGAGGATCCAGAGGATCCAGACGTTCCTGTACTACCAGAAGATCCGGTGCTACCAGATGATCCTGTACTACCAGAAGATCCTGATGATCCGTCCATTCCAGCTGTACCAGAAGAACCAGACGTACCAGAAGAGCCAGAAGTTCCTGTTGATCCAGAAGAACCGGAAGAGCCAGACCTTCCCGAAGATCCTGATGTTCCTGAAGTACCCGAAGACCCGGAGGTTCCGCCAGATCCCGATGTTCCATTAGGACCAGCTGGTCCAACTGCACCGTCAAGATTCATAGCCCAAACCTGAGAAGATCCATAATTTGTAGTGCCTTCAACGTCCTTAACCAAAATATCATAGTATCCACTACTTGCGATAGCAGATTGGACTATTCCAGCAAAATAGTTATTAGAATCTACTGCAACAATTACACTTTGTGCTACTGTATAGGA
>Ga0222713_10002913_pt1 | contig 17935 bp, 24 predicted proteins | sample C33_649DmetaG_FD_165061 | JGI IMG/M metagenome (GOLD analysis project Ga0222713, IMG submission 165061) | Estuarine water microbial communities from San Francisco Bay, California, United States - C33_649D | ecosystem: Environmental > Aquatic > Marine > Unclassified | place: USA: California...
TAGAGAGTACGAGCAACAGCAGTTTATTGGTCTTTTGCAGACGCTTGGCCCAAATACTCCTGTGTTGCCAATCATATTGAAGGGTATTTTGTCCAATTCAAGCCTATCTAATAGGTACGAGTTGATGCAAGCCTTGGATAAGATGAGCCAACCAGACGAGCAAGCACAGCAATTGGCACAAGTTCAGCAACAATTGGCTCTGCAAGCGGCTCAAGCGCAGATTGCGGTTCAGACTACTCAGGCAGAACAGAATCGTGCAGAGGCTACCAAGTTGACAGTCGAGGCTCAGTTGATGCCACAAGAGGTGCAAGCCAAGATGAGTGCATCTTTGACCAAAAATCTACCCAATCAGGATGAAGCGGCAAGCCGTGAGTTCGATAAAAGGGTTAAGATTGCGGAGTTGATGCTCAAAGAAGCAGACATCAAGAACAAATCCAAGATTGTTGAGTTGCAGATGGCTGATAAACAGAACAAAGTGCAAGGAATGGAGCAAGACTTCCTTGACCAACTGACAAAACAACTATCTTCAACCCCACCAAAGGGTGAATAATGGATATTGAAAGCCTAGCCAAGGAGTTAATCCTTAAAAACATGAATTCAGAACAGCAACTCGCTGTTTTGGAGGGTATTAAGGCTTCTGTCGCCCAAGCAAAAGAGGTTCAAAAGCAACGCATTGGTGAGAATGTGGGCTTGGTAGTTGATGCCCTCAAAAAAATTGAATCTGACATCCGTTCCCGCTATGACGAAGTGGGAAACGCCATTGAAAAACGAGTTGCCACCATCAAAGATGGAAAAGACGGCAAAGACGGAAGGGATGGACGCAATGGCAAAGACGGACGTGACGGAAAGCAAGGCGTTCAGGGAGTTAAAGGCGAAGATGGTCGAGATGGGCGTGATGGAGTGGATGGTATTGATGGTGTGTCTGTCACCTCTGCTCGTATCGATTTTGATGGTAGCCTTATTATTAGCCTTTCTAGTGGTGTTGAACTCAATGTTGGTGAAGTTGTTGCTCCTGACCTTGCGGAATCCATCAAAGTTATTACTAATGGTGGCGGCACTTCTCAGTCTGTCCTTGATACCCTAGCCTCCCTACAAACCCAAATCAATAACCTGATTCCTAGTCAAACAGGAAACTCAGGTAAGTACCTAACTACCAATGGAACAGCCCTTTCTTGGGCATCTGTCGCTGGTGGACTGAGTTACCAAGGCACTTGGAACGCATCTACCAATACGCCTACATTGGCTAGTAGCACAGGCACGAATGGTTACTACTACATCGTTGCAACAGCAGGAAGCACTAACTTAAACGGCATTACTGATTGGCAAGTTGGCGATTGGTTGGTGTTTAATGGCTCTGTTTGGCAAAAGATTGATCAGTCTGAGACATTACAGTTTGTAACCTCTACGGATACAAGCGTTACTGTAACAACGACAGGCTCAACGGCTGATCTTGCGGTTTATTCTTCCCCAAGACTAATCTCTCAAGTTAGAAATGAAACAGGCGCAACGCTAACCAAAGGCACAGTTGTTTATATCAATGGTGCTTCAGGCAATAAAGCGACTGTAACCAAGGCTCTTGCATCAGGGGACACAACATCAGCACAAACTATTGGCTTGATCTTTGCTGATATTTCAAATAACAACAATGGGTATGCAATTCTTGCAGGAGATATTGCAGGGCTAGACACATCTGCATTTGCCGCTGGTACACAGTTGTATCTCAGTTCTACAACGGCAGGCACATACACTTCTACCAAGCAATATGCGCCAAACCATTTGGTCTATGTTGGCGTTGTCACTCGTAGCCATGTAAATCAAGGCTCTATTGAGGTAAGAATACAAAACGGCTATGAATTGGATGAGTTGCACAATGTGTCTGCTCAGTCTCCTAGTAATGGTCACACAATCATTTGGAACGCAACTACTTCCCTTTGGGAATCCCATGCGTTGACAGCAGGAACTGCAATTAGCGTCACTAATGGGGCTGGCTCGATTACTGTTGCCAATACAGGCGTTACTTCTGCGGTGGCAGGAACTGGTATTTCAGTCTCAGGTGCTACTGGTGCTGTCACTATCACCAATTCTGCTCCAGATCAGACAGTTGCACTAACAGGTGCTGGTACTACAAGTATTACTGGCACTTATCCTAATTTCACTATCACTTCTAATGATGCGTATACAGGAACAGTTACTTCTGTAACAGGAACTTCTCCAGTTGCATCTAGTGGTGGTACTACCCCTGCTATTTCCTTGGCATCTGGATATGGTGATACACAAAATCCCTATGCTTCTAAGACTGCTAACTATTTTTTAGCCGCACCCAATGGAAGCGCAGGAGTACCAACATTCAGGGCAGTTGTTGCCGCTGACATTCCTACGCTGAATCAGAATACTACGGGAACTGCATCCAATGTTACAGGTACTGTGGCTATTGCTAATGGCGGTACAGGACAGACTACGGCAACATTGGGTTTCAATGCTCTAGCACCTAGTCAGACAAGTAACTCAGGTAAGTATCTGACCACAGATGGAACTAACTCATCTTGGGCAACAGTAACTGCTGGTGCAAGCATTAGCAATGACACGACTACATCGACTAACTTGTATCCATTGTTTGCGGCGGCTACCTCTGGTACGCCAACAACAATCTATACAGGTAACACCAAGTATTTGTATAAGCCAAGTACGGGTGAGTTAAGTGCGCCAGCGCATATCTCATCAAACGGCATAAACATTAACTCAGCGACTGTAAGTGCTAGTTACACGATAGCAAGCGGAAACAATGGATTCTCGGTTGGCCCAATAACTGTGGCAAGCGGTCAAGCGGTGACAGTTGCATCTGGTCAGCGTTGGGTTGTTCTTTAAAGGATAAGCATGAGTCAAGTAATTATTGCTGGAGACACAAGCGGAACGATAACGCTACAAGCGCCAGCGGTGTCTGGTTCTACTACGCTTACGCTACCAGCCGCAACGGGTACTGTAATGGTTAGTGGCAATATGCCAGCGTTTAGTGCTTATGCAAATAATTCACAAACAATTTCCGCTGGTACATTTACAAAAGTTCAAGTAAACACAGAGGAATTTGATACAAATTCAAATTACGATAATGCTACAAATTATCGTTTTACGCCTACTGTTGCTGGATACTATCAAGTAAATGGGCAAACCAATGCAACTTCAACATCAACTCTAACTCGCATAATCCCCGCAATTTATAAAAATGGGTCAGGATACAAATATGGTACTGATATTACGGCTACTGATGCAAGGTCTAGTGTTTCTTCTTTAGTATATTTAAATGGTTCAACTGATTACATTGAATATTATGTTTTGCTTTCTGGTACTGGGACTTTAAGTACAGCAATTACGGCAGTTCTTGATAACTATTTTCAAGCCGCAATGATTAGGAGCGCATGATGACACTCTACGAAAAAATAAAAGCCCTATACCCACAACTTGAAGACAAAGACTTCATGGACACCATACGCTTACAAAACGACTCTGACGGCAAAGGCGATTACATAGCCAAATGGGAACATCCAACCCTTGCTAAACCAACTCAGGAACAACTAGCATGACCACAACCCTAAACGCATCTACTGCTGGTGCTGGTGGCTTCATTGCTTCTGGTGACAATTCTGGCGTACTAGCACTACAAACTGCTGGTACTACTGCGGTAACTATTGATACCTCACAAAATGTGGGGATTGGTGTTACGCCTAGTGCTTGGGGAAGTAATAATAGAGCATTAGATTTATATGGAATTGGCTCTGTTAGTTCATTCTCAAATGGAAGCGGTGGTTATGAGTTAGATGTTGGTACAAATGCATATAACTCATCTGGAGGCTGGAAATACAAGATCAGTAGTTATGCGGTATCGTTATATCAACAGGCAACTGGGCAACATATTTGGTACAACGCCCCCTCTGGAACTGCTGGTAACGCAATATCGTTTACCCAAGCAATGACTCTTGACTCAAGCGGTAACTTGCTGGTGGGGACTACAAGTTTAACAAACAAACGAATTGCCTCATCTGTTAGTACAACATCTGATGTTGCTATTTATGCAGAATCAACTAACGCATCGTATGCACAAGCAGTTTATCGTTCTACTACATCATCTTCTGCAAGTACAAGTTGGTCGCATTTTATTGGTCAGTCTAGTGGCTCAACAAATAATATATTTATTTACGGAAATGGAAATATTACAAATACTAATAATAGTTATGGCGCAATCTCTGATATGAAACTTAAAGAGAACATTGTTGACGCTACGCCAAAACTGGAAAAGTTGTGTCAAATTCGCGTAGTTAATTACAACTTAAAGAGCGATATTGGTTATGAGCGACATAAACAAATTGGCGTAATTGCTCAAGAACTTCAACAAATTTTTCCTGCAATGATTGAGGAAACAAATGACAAAGATGTTGAAGGAAACGACCTTGGAACAACTACTAAGAGCGTTAAATATAGCGTTTTTGTCCCAATGCTTATAAAGTCAATCCAAGAACTCAAGGCTATAAACGACCAACAAGCCGAAACAATCAACGCACTAACCGCCCGTGTGGTGGCTTTGGAAGGGCAGTAATATGGCAATGACGCTAGATGGCACAAGTGGCATAACCCAAATGACGGGTTCTATTGTCATGTCTGGTTCTACAAGTGGAACGACAACTATTATTCCAAGTGCTGTGGCTGGAACAACCACAGTAACGATGCCTGCGGCTACTGGAACAATGATGGTTAGTGGCAATATGCCAGCATTTAGTGCTAATACAGTTACGGCACAATCTTTTGGAAGTTCTACCTTTACTAAAGTTCAATATAATGTCGAACTTTTTGATACAAATTCAAATTACGACCCAACAACAAATTATCGTTTTACCCCAACTGTTGCTGGCTATTATCAAATAAATGCTAATGTGGGATTTACTGGTTCAGCCATTGGCTTTTCCATGATTGCTATATATAAAAATGGTTCTTTGTATACCTATGGAAGTGGCATTATTAACAACACAACTGTTGGTGGTTTATGCGTTGTATCAAGTGTTATTTCTTGTAACGGCTCAACAGATTATATTGAAATTTATGCTTGGCAGAGTTCTGGTGGAGCATTAGTTTTACAAACTGGAACAGGCAATAATACTTTTAGCGGTGCAATGGTAAGGAACGCATAATGACACTTTACGAAAAAATTAAAACAATTTATCCTGAATTGCAAGACGCAGATTTCTTGAACACCATACGCTTACAAAACGACTCTGACGGAAAAGGCGATTACATAGCCAAGTGGGAACACCCAACATTGCCACGCCCTACTGAGGAGCAACTAAGTGAGTCCTGACCTCCAAAAATATTATGAGTCCCGCTTTGACATGATGTCAACGGACGGGTGGAAGGACTTAATGGACGATATTGACAACATGATCAATTCGTTGAACAATATTAGTACAATCCCTGATGAAAAAAGCCTACAATTCAAAAAAGGCGAACTTTCTATCCTAACGTGGCTAAAAACCCTTAAACAGGTCAGCACACAAGCGTATGAGGAATTGAATGAAAAGAATTTATGAATTTGTCTGCGTAAGTGGACATCTCACCGAGAAACTCACTGATTATGAGACAGATGAAGTTCGGTGTTCAAGTTGCGGTGTGACAGCCAACCGCATAGTAAGTGCCCCAAGCGTTAATTTGGAAGGGTGGTCTGGTCATTTTCCCTCCTCATGGATGAAATTTGACAAGAAACATCGTGACAAACTAAAGCAAGAGCAAAAAGAGAACTCGTAAGCAGAAATGCCGAGTTTAATGTCCTAGAACCGATAACGGCAGGAAAAAGAAAGAATATGTTGATTGATAAAGAAGACGAGTCGCCAAGTGAGTTAGACATAGTTGAGGAACAAAAACAACTACCTGAAGCACCGACTATCGCTGAACTCCCTGAGAAATACAGGGAAAAGAGTTTAGAAGAAGTCATAAGGATGCACCAAGAGGCTGAAAAGTTGATTGGAAAGCAAGCGCAAGAGGTAGGTGAAGTCCGAAAACTGGCAGATGAACTCATAAAGCAGAACCTTAGTTCTAACAAACAACCTATTGAGCAAGTTGAGCCTGAAGTAGATTTCTTTGAGAATCCAAAAGAGGCGATTCGTAAGACAGTTGATAGTCATCCTGATGTAGTAGCGGGTCGCCAAGCGGCTCTAGACTTCAAAAAGATGCAAATTCAGCAGAAGTTAGCGCAAGAACATCCTGATTTTGGGCAGATTGCACAAGATACGGACTTTCAGAACTGGGTGAAATCCTCCCCTGTTCGGCTAGGGTTGTATGCAAAGGCTGATGGTGAGTTTGACTATGACAGTGCAAACGAGTTGTTATCGACTTACAAGCAACTAAAGGGTGTTAAGGCTAAACAGACTAGCGATGCTGGTGAAACCCAACGCAAGACTAACCTTAAAGCCGCCGCAGTTGATGTAGGTGGTACTGGAGAGAGTTCTAAGAGAGTTTATAGAAGGGCTGACCTTATTCGGCTGAAGATGACAGACCCGAACCGATACGAAGCCTTGTCTGAAGAGATCATGCAAGCCTACGCAGAGGGAAGGGTTAAGTAATTTAACTTATCGTTTTTTGGAGATTTAACATGGCAACCTCATTTTCCCCCAGTAACTCAGTTACTACCACCACAGCGGCTAATTTCATCCCTGAAATTTGGTCGGACGAGATCGTAGCGGCTTATAAAAAGAACCTAGTTTTAGCCAACTTGGTTATGAAGATGAACTTCAAGGGCAAGAAAGGTGACACAGTTCACATTCCTGCACCTACTCGTGGTTCTGCTTCTGCTAAAGCCGCTGAGACAGCAGTCACTTTGATTGCCGCTACCGAGTCAGAAGTTCAAGTATCTATCAACAAGCACTATGAATATAGCCGCTTGATCGAAGATATTGTTGAGGCACAAGCCCTGAACTCTATGCGTAACTTCTATACCTCAGACGCAGGCTATGCCTTGGCTAAACAAGTCGATACAGACTTAGTTCAGTTGGGTCGTTCTGCAAATGGTGGTACAGCAGGAGCCGCCGCTTATGCCGCCGCCTACATTGGTGGTGATGGCACGACAGCGTATGTTGCCGCAAGCAACAACGAGTCTGCTTTGACTGATGCCGCAATTCGCCGCACCATTCAGCGTTTGGATGACAACGATACTCCTATGGACAATCGTTTCTTCCTCATCCCACCCTCAAGCCGTAACACATTGATGGGCTTGGCTCGTTATACAGAGCAGGCTTTCGTGGGTAATGGCAACGCTATCCGTACTGGTGAAATCGGTAACCTTTATGGTATCCCTGTGTTCACTTCTAGCAACGCTGATACGACTTCTGGTTCAGGAGCCGCCCGTGTTTGCTTGATGGGTCACAAGGACGCTATGGTTCTGGTTGAGCAAGTTGGTGTGCGTTCACAAGTGCAATACAAGCAAGAATACCTTGCTACATTGTTCACTTCTGACACACTCTATGGTGTAGCCGCTCTGCGTAGTGCCGCCACTGTTGGAGCCGCTAAGTCTTCAGCAATGTTCGCATTGGCAGTACCAGCCTAATTGCAGTTGCGCCCCCTGCCCCAGTGGTGGGGGGACTTTTTTAACTTAATTAGGAGAAATACATGGCAACCGCATCCGCAGTAACTACTCGCAGAGGTACAGACCAATTCCGTGGTTTGTTTAGCGATACATGGGCTGTTAAAGCAACTTTGAACGCAGGTTCATTGGTTGATGGCGCAGGCGAGACTGATGACATTACGATCCCAGGCGTTGCCTTGGGTGACATGGTTATCGGTGCATCTTTGGGCGTTGATTTGGTAGGTTTGACTGTGACAGGTTATGTCTCAGCCGCAGATACTGTCAAATTCCGTATCCAAAACGAGTCTGGCTCAACTGCTGACTTGGCATCCACCACCTTACGAATTGTTGTAGTTCGCATGGTCTAAAGATTGGGGGACTTGTTCCCCCTTTCTTCATTAAGGAATTAAATGGCTTTGTTCAGATGCAATCAATCAGGTAATGTTGTTGAGTTCAGACAGGACTATGACATTATTGAGATGCGTAGACACCCTCAATACACAGAGGTAGATACTTCTGCTGTTGTGGAGGTTGAGAAGGTTGATGGAACAAGGCAGACACTAACTTTGAAGAAACCTATGGGTAGACCCCGTAAGGAACAATTGTTATGAGTGAAATTGACGCAAGAGATTTTGGCAAATTGGAGGCTCAAGTAGAGGCTCTCCAAACAGAGGTTCACTCTCTTGCCCAAGATGTAAAAGCACTCCTTGAGTTGGCAAACAAGTCAAAAGGTGGCTTTTGGATGGGTATGACCATCGCTTCTATGGCTGGTGGCGTAATTACCTTCATTGGTGGAAAACTACTTAAATAAAAGGAAATCCTATGCCTATGGTCGGGAAAAAGAAGTTCGCTTACTCTGAAAAGGGTGAGAAAGAGGCTAAAGAGTATGGCAAGAAAAAGGGTCTTCCTGTGACCATTATGGTTGCTGTTGGAAAGCCTAAAGGTATGCCTATGCGTGGTCAACGCACTGCTACGAACATGATGAAGAAGACAGGTCGTGGCAAATGAAAAAGACCAAAGCACAAACCAAGATTAGCAAAGTCATGCGTGAGTTTAAGGCAGGTGATCTGCACTCAGGCAAGGGTGGCAAGGTTGTCAAGTCTCAGAAACAAGCGATTGCGATTGCATTATCAGAGGCTGGTAAGGCGAAGAAGAAATGAAACAAGGACTTTATGCCAATATTTGGGCAAAGAAGAAAAGAATCGCTGAAGGCTCTGGCGAGAAGATGCGTAAAGTTGGTAGCAAAGGTGCGCCAACTGCCAAAGCGTTTATTGAGTCTGCTAAAACTGCAAAGAAACCAAAAAAGGTGAAGTGATGAAAACTCCCGCTTGGCAACGCTCCGAAGGTAAAAACCCTAAAGGAGGGTTGAACTCCAAGGGAAGATCATCTTATAATGCACAAACTGGTGGCAATCTAAAAGCACCAGTAAAGTCGGGGGATAATCCTCGCAGAGCAAGTTTCTTGGCTCGCATGGGCAATATGGCTGGTGCGGAGTACAAGGATGGTGAACCAACTAGACTGCTTCTTTCGCTAAAGGCTTGGGGTGCTTCTTCCAAGGCAGATGCAAAGGCAAAAGCCAAGTCAATTTCCGCAAGGAATAAGGCAAAGGCAAGCAGATGACCTATCTAGAGTTAATTAACGATGTGTTGGTTCGATTACGGGAGACTACTGTCTCTACGAATAGCGAAACCACATACTCCGCTTTAATCGGTAAGTTTGTCAATGATGCAAAGCGTCAAGTAGAAGATGCCTATGCTTGGAATGTCCTTGGCACGACAGTTACCCTATCTACCACTTCAGGCACATATTCCTACGCATTAACTGGTGCTGGTCAGAAGTTCCAAGTTCAGGATGTGATAAATGTCACGGGCAATGTTGGTATGAAGAATATCGACTTTGCCACCATGAATCGGTATCAGAACTTCTCCACCCCTGTAAGCGGAATCCCTGCGTATTACGCCTTTGATGGGGTAGACAGTAACAACGATACCAAAGTAACCCTCTATCCACGTCCTGATGGCGTGTATAGCATCCCATTCTCTTTAACAGTCCCACAAGCCACTTTGTCTGCTGATGCGACTGTGATTAAAGTGCCTGACACTTTGGTGGCTCAAAATGCCTATGCAAGGGCTTTGGTTGAGCGTGGCGAGGATGGTGGACTGACTTCCTCAGAGGCGTATTCGCTATACAAAGCAATGTTGTCTGACTACATAGCATTGGAAGGCACTCGTTATCCTGAGAACCAAGGATTTGTAGCAACATGAGCCAAGCAATTGCAACATACAGCATAAGTGCGCCAGGCTTCTACGGGCTGAACACACAAGACTCGCCCCTTGATTTAGCGGCAGGCTATGCTTTGGTTGCCACAAATTGCATCATTGACCAATATGGACGCATTGGCGCACGAAAAGGTTGGTCAAGGGTTAATTCCTCAAGTGGTAACTTAGGCGCAAATGATGTCAAAGTTATCCATGAGTTAGTTCAGGCTGATGGCACTTTGACTGTGCTGTTTGCTGGTAACAACAAGTTATTCAAGTTAGGCGCATCTAATGCTGTTACAGAACTCACCTACGGGGGAGGGGGTACAGCACCTACTATCACTGCAAGCAACTGGCAATGTGCTTCTTTAAATGGAATCACCTACTTCTTTCAGTCTGGTCATAACCCATTGATATATGACCCTGCCGTAAGTACAACTACTTATAGGCGTGTGTCTGAGAAGACAGGCTATGCGGCTACTGTGCCTGATGCAAACATTTGTATATCAGCATTTGGTCGTTTGTGGGCGGCTGATACTACCTCTAACAATGCTACTGTTTACTTTAGTGACTTGATTGCAGGCCATGTTTGGTCAACAGGAACATCTGGTTCTTTGAATGTAAACAATGTTTGGGTCAATGGTGCTGACCAAATTACTGGTTTAGCGGCTCATAACGGCTTCTTATTCATCTTTGGTAAGCGTCAAATCTTGGTTTACGCAGGGGCAACTACGCCTTCCTCAATGACCTTGAGTGACACAGTTGAAGGCATTGGTTGCATTGCTAGAGACAGTATTCAGACCACAAGCACAGATGTGTTGTTTTTGTCCAACTCAGGTGTTCGTTCATTGATGAGAACGATCCAAGAGAAGTCTGCGCCTGAGAGGGACTTATCTAAGAATATCCGTAATGACTTGATGAGCGTTGTGGCTGGTGAAACATTAGCCAACATTAAGTCTGTTTACTCTGAGCGTGAGGCGTTTTACTTGTTGACTACGCCTAGCATTGGTGCTGTATGGTGCTTTGATACCAAGGGCATATTGCCAAATGGTGCGTCTAGGGTAACGACTTGGGACTCAATTCAGCCAACAGCGTTCTTGTCTCGTAGAGATGGAAGTCTCTACATTGGCAAGAATGGCTATATTGGCTTGTATAACACCTATCAGGATTACACATCTTCTTATCGGATGCTGTATTACACAAACCATGCTGACCTTGGCAATCAGAATCAGACATCTATCTTGAAAAAGTTATCGGTTGTGGTGATTGGTGGAAGCAATCAGACTGTGACATTCAAGTGGGGTTTTGACTTTAAGACCAACTACTTGTCAGACAACGATACGATTCCTACTCAGGGCGAGTCATATTACGGGATTGCTGAGTATGGTGCTAATGCTACGACTGTTGCCGAATACAGTGATGGTGTGGCTTTACAGACATTGACAGTATCTGCAACTGGCACAGGAAAGATTGTTCAAACTGGTTATGAATCAGACATAAATGGAACACCATTGTCAATTCAAAAGATTGAGATACAGGCTAAACAAGGGAAAATATCATGAGTGATTACACCAAAAGCACGAACTTTGCTACCAAAGACAACCTATCTTCTGGCAATCCATTAAAGATTGTCAAAGGAACTGAGATTGACACAGAGTTCAACAACATTGCTACGGCTGTTGCGACTAAGGCAGATTTAGCATCTCCAACATTTACTGGTACGCCTACATTGCCAACTGGCACGATTGCAACGACTCAGAGTTCTGGTAACAGCACAACTGCAATAGCAACTACTGCGTTTGTTCAGGCGGCGATTGCGTTGCTTTATCCTGTTGGCTCTATTTACACAAATGCTAGTGTCAGTACAAACCCAGGCACTCTTCTTGGCTTTGGCACTTGGACAGCATTTGGTGCAGGTCGTGTCATGGTTGGTTATGACTCAAGTAATTCTTTATTTGATAGTGCCGAGGAAACTGGTGGTAGCGCAGATGCTATTACTGTAAGCCACACCCATACGGCTACTTCTACTGATTCTGGTCATACACACACAACAACATGGCAGAACGCTAACGACTTCAATACAGGCAGTCTACCTCCTGGCGCAAAACAAAGCCCAGATGATAGTTCTGGAACATTTAATATCACATCAAATAGTGGAACAGCAAACATCACTACAACGATATCAACAACAGGCTCTAGTGGCACAAATGCTAACTATCAGCCATACATAACTGTTTATATGTGGAAAAGAACGGCATGATTGCAGAAGAAGTTATACAAGTCATTGATGGAACATTGGATGACATTGAGGACTTTGACGAGATTGCGTTAGAGCATTGGGAGTATTTTAAGAATAAAAATCCGATGTTTGATAGGGAAGTAATTGGTAACTTTCGTGTGGTGATAGCCAAAGATGAGGAAAAGACAATTGGTTATGCGTTTTACTTGTTTTACAAAAGCCCATACTACGATGAGACTTGCTGTCAAGTTGATATGTTCTTTTTAAAACCAGAGTACAGAGGTCAAGGAATAGGAATGAAGATGTTTAAACTTGTTGAACAAATGGCTAAAAAGAATAACTGTAAGAGTTTGGTTGCAAGTTATAACCTAAAAGAATCGTTAGATATGTTTTATAAGAAACTTGGTTTTAATGCTACTCATGTAGCGGTAGCAAAGGAGATTTGATATGCCATTCGCATTTGCAGGTTCGCTTGTACAAGGTCAAGCCACAAAGAGTGCGGCAGGTACAGCCGCCGCCGCACAACTAGAATCAGCACGAATAGCGGCTGAAGCGGCAAAATTCCGTCCTGTTGGAGTTACAACACGCTTTGGTGCATCTCAGTTTGAGATGAGTCCTGAAGGATATTTGCAGAGTGCAAGATACACAGTATCTCCTGAACTACAACAATATCAGGATCAGTTACAAGCCCTATCGCAACAACAAATCCAACAGGGCTTAATGGCTCCACAGCAGTACGCTCCTCTACAAGGTGCGGCAGGTGGGCTATTTAGTCTTGGTCAACAGTATTTGGCTCAAACTCCTGAACAAGTAGCGCAACAATACATTGCTAGACAACAAGACTTACTTGCGCCTAGTCGTGAGAGAGAAATGGCGCAATTACAAAATAGGCTTTTCCAAACAGGGCGTGGAGGCTTGTCTGTGGGTGCTACGGGTGCTAGACCTAGTGGTGCGGCAGGATTAGGTGCTACTACTCCTGAAATGGAAGCGTATTACAACGCCTTGGCACAACAAGATTTACAACTTGCGGCTCAAGCACAAGAGGCTGGTCAACGGCAAACTGCATTTGGTGCAGGGCTGTTTGGCACAGGTTCGCAATTGCTTGGTCAGTATCAGGCTGGTCAAGTTGGTGCGTTATCACCATTCCAAACATCGCTTGGTTTGGGTGGAACTATTGAATCAATGGGTCAACAAGGATTGGAGTTGGGTTCTGCTCTTGGTGGTAGGTCTGCTACGGCTGGCGCAACTGCTGGAAGGTATTTGCTTGCTGGTGGTCTAGGTGCGGCAGAGGCAATGCAAAAGGCTAATGCTCTAAATCCTTATGCAACTGCTTTAAGTAGCGTTTCAGGGAGTGACTTTGGAAGAGCAACAAACAAATATCTACAAGGTCAAATAAAGAATTGGTGGGAATCTCCTTCTGGAGTTACTCAAGATCAAGGGCCAGCAGAATTTTGGTCATCTTAATTAGGGGAAATAAACATGGCACAAGATTCAATAATGGGTAATTTGTTTGGCGTATCTCCAGAGATATACGAGCAAAACAGACAAGAGCAGACACGCAAGCAAGCAATTGAGTTTGCTCAACTTGACCCCTATGAGCGCACTAATGCAATGGCTTACATTGGTGGAAGAGGACTAGGTAATATTGTTGGTGGCGCATTGGGCGCACAAGACCCTGTAATGATGATGTATAGCCAAAGAACGGAACTTGGTCAGAAATATGACCTATCTACTCCACAAGGCTTTAAAAGCCTTGCTAAAGAACTTCTTGCAAAGAATGACCCTCAAGGCGCACAGATTGCTTTACAAAAAGGTAGCGAACTAGAGTTAAGAGAATCACAGATTACAAAGAACTTGCGTGAGCGTCAAGGTCTTGATCCTGTCCAACAAATTATTAGGTCTGGTAAATATACTCCCCAAAGTATTTCAGAGTATGAGAAAACTGGCGATATTACTAGGTTGGTATTAGTAGAAAAACCAGACAAAGAACAGCGATTTGGCATTGACAGAGAAGCACTTTCAGAAGAAAAGTTTGGAATGTCTTTTGCGTCATTAACGCAAGAACAAAAAGCGACTGTTAATAAGTTAATTGAAGAGCAAAAAGGAACTGTTGCAGACAAAGGTGCTGTTAAGGTTTACCCGCCTGGAGCACCTGTGGCACAAAAAGATTGGATGGACTTTAGAAAGTTTGTAGATTCAAACCCCACAATGAAAAAAACATCTGCTCTTATCTCTGAGGCTCCAAGCGCATTTGACACAATAAATCGTGTAACAGGTAACGATATTGCCGCCAAAGCACTTCCTGCTACTTTAGCAAGATTGACAGGGGAAACAGGGCCGTTATCAAAAGCAGACATTCAGCGTTTTGCTAGAACTGGTGGTTTAGATGACCGATTGGCACAATCTGCAACTGAATTCTTTAGTGGCAGAGGAACAAGGCAACAAAAAGAAGAAGCACAAAAATATGTTTCTGCCATCTATCGTGGTGCGCTTATTGAGCAAAAGAATTTTGTTATCAACGAAGCAAAGCAACTTGGCTATACAAAAAGCCCTAATTACGAATCATTTATACAATCTATTGATGATCAGTTGGGTAAATTTAAAGAATTTACGCCACCAGCCAAAGCGGGTGCTGAAAAACCATCTGTTAGTGTAGAAAAACCATCTGGGCAAACTGGATTCTCAGCAAGAAGAATTAATTAAGGGGTGATATTGTGGCTAAATTTATTGTTACAGCACCAGACGGATCGCAGTATGAAGTAGATGCTCCTGAAGGTGCGTCTGAAAATGATGCAATAGCGTATTTGCAAAAACAATTTGCCGCTGAAAGTGGCGGCCCTGCGGCAACTATGCTTATGGGTGAAACAGAACAAAGACCTCCATCATTTATGGAGTTTGCAGTAGAAAGTGCAAAAAGAGGTCTTACAGGCTTTCCATCTTCTTTAACTGCTGGTGGCGCACAACAAACTGGAACTTTTGCTGGAGCATTTCCAACACAGCCAGAAATGTTAGGTTTGACAACAGAGAACATACAACAGCGTCTTGGTGTTGATACGGGTATGCGTCCTGCTACTACGGCACAAAAGTATGCTGGTGCAGGAATAGAGGCGGCATTTGATCCAACAACAATATTAGGTGGCCCACTTAAAGTAGGTTCAACTGGATTAAGAATGGGATTGGCAACAGTTCCAGGCGTTGCTGGAGAACTAGGTGGAACAGTAGGCGAACAGGTTGCTGGCCCATTAGGACAAGTTATTGGTGGAATTACTTTTGCGCTAGGCACTGGTGTTGGCGTTGGTAAAGCCGCAGAAGGATTGTTTGGCAAAGCAAAAGATCGCATAAAAGACTTTAATGTTGAAGATTTAGCACAGGTTGAAGGCTTATCACGGGCGCAAGATTTATTAGGCGAGGCTTTTAAGGCTGATCCTTCCTTGAAAAATAGACTTGATGAAGTGCAAAAACGGCTTCAGTTTGTTACTGGTGAAAAAAGTGTATTGGGCGTAGCAGGGCTTGACAATATTGTCTTGTCTACAAGATTGAAGTCTCTTGCTGAAAATGATATTGGGTTTGCTTCAGACTTGAAGTCTCTATATTCTGATATCCAATCTGCTGTTAACAAGAAAAGGGCGGAACTTTACCCCTCTCCAACAGAAGAATTGCCATCAGCAACAAAGAAAATAGCAGAGGTTGAAACCGACTTAAATGAAAGAGTAAAGTTTATTGATAAGCAATTATCTAAACTTACATCTAATTTAGATTTGGCTGGAACATCAACACCATTGCAACAAGGCATGGCAATGCAAAATCTTGCTATTGCTAGAGAAAAAGCCACTAGGCAAGCAATATCACCAGAATACGATAGTGTTATTGGGCAAGCCTCAAAGCAAGGAGCAATTCTTCCTGCTAACGAAACAGCACGTTTATTGGCAACTGCTGAGGACTTGTTTCAGTCAGACCCTTGGGGAAGACAGTCAGACTTATTGCGCTTGGTAAAAACACAATCCGATAAGTTTGGTGCTATGCGTTCTCGTATGCAACCATCTGGTGCTGGTGATAACTTGCCTGCCACTACAACTAGCGATTTGTCTTTAGGCATGGACATGACAAGCCTAGACTCTTTAAAGCGTAGGGTTGCAGAGGATATACGTAATGTTAAATCTGATGTAACCAAGGATAAGTTACGCATATTGCAAGACAGGGTTGATGACGCTTTAAATCAAGTGCAAACAGCAAATGGAAATGTCAATGTCAACTTGCGTGGAGAGAGCATGACTTTTGGTCAAGCAATGACGCAACTAGATACTGATTACTACAACAAGATTGGAATTCCGTTTAAAGACGCAACTGCCGTTCAAAAGATAAGTTCGCAGGAGTATGCAGAGCGTATTTCTCCATTGATAGCATCATCACCAACAGCGACAAAACAATTCTTGCGTATTGCTGGAGATGAGGGCGTTCCAATGGTGGAAAAAGCAATCATGTCAAAGTTATTTAACTCCGCAATAGACAAAAACGGCTTAGTTGACCCTGTAAAACTAGACAAGTTAATTACAAAAAATAGCAACAATGGTGGCTTTAGCGACATTCTTGATGAAGTTCCATCCTTAAAGGCAAACTTACAGGATGCAAGAGTAAGAGCAAGTTATTTGGCTGGAGAAAAGGTTGCAATTGATGATGCGGCAAAGTCAGCAAAAGCAAGGCTTGGTCAAAGTTTCTTGAACGACTATGACAACAGAGGTATTGAAGGAGTTGTTAACAACTTGTTGGGTTCTGGTGGAAAAGGATACTTTAATAAATTAAGTGTTGACTTAAAGAAACTTCCTTCTCAAGATCAAGCAAATGTAAACATGGCTTTAAAAGAGGGCATGGTTACCAAAATGCTTGATACACCACAGCCATTTGATTATTTAAACGCAAACAAAGAGGCTTTTATTAAGGTTTTTGGCAAAGACCATGTTGATAAATTAACCGCTTTAGCAGATGTCTCTCAGTTATCGAAGAAAATTGATATAAATAGATTAAACATTAAAGATGTTGCTATTAAAGAAACTTCAGCATTAGAGCGTATGACGGGTGGAGTTCGCCCACAACAAATTGCTGGAATTGCTGTTAATCAAATATCTAGCGTTTTCAATAAAGGCTTTAGGATACTTTCATTGATTGGTCAAGCAAACATTGATAATGCAACAAAAGAGGCTCAAAGAAAACTGTTTTTAGATAAAGATGGTCTAACAGCGATAGAAAATGCTTCTACAAGGTTGATTAGCAAAAGTGGAAAAGATGTAGACATAAAGGGGTTACTGCGACCAGGCGATGTGGGAGATTTTGCTAACGCAATTGGACAAGGTGTTCTGAGGTCTGGCTATTTGGGAGCACGTTCTTCTATGACACAAAGACCTGTTGAAGAAGAAGTTACAGAACCATACTTCATGTATAACCCGTAGGAGCATCCCATTGATCCTTTTTCTCTCCTCATGTTGGCGCAAGGTGCAGTTGGCTTTATTAAGCAAGGCTGTGCAATGCTCCATGAGGGGCGAATGGAACTTGAAGGTGCTAAGAAGACAGTTGAAGGCGTACTTGCAGATGTCAAAGCCATCAAGGGCATTTGGCAGTGGTTCATTGGTCTACTTAGCGGAAAGCCCAAGTCCAAGCCAACAGAAGAAGCCCCAAAGCCTGTGGCGCAAAAGAAAGCCAAAGCAGTCTCAGCCAAACAACAGTCTTACGAGGAACTTGAACTTAAACTTATCAAAGACATTGGTGACAAACTAGGTTTTCTCTTTGACACACAACAAGAAATCAACAACTACTACCATGAACTAGAAGAAACAAACAAAAACA
>Ga0222713_10002914_pt1 | contig 17932 bp, 21 predicted proteins | sample C33_649DmetaG_FD_165061 | JGI IMG/M metagenome (GOLD analysis project Ga0222713, IMG submission 165061) | Estuarine water microbial communities from San Francisco Bay, California, United States - C33_649D | ecosystem: Environmental > Aquatic > Marine > Unclassified | place: USA: California...
AAGTATGCGGGGGCATATGTCAAGGAACCGATTCCTGGAAAGTATGATTGGGTTGTGTCTTTTGACCTTAATTCTCTTTATCCTCATCTTATTATGCAGTACAACATCTCGCCAGAGACACTACTGGAGGAACGACACCCAACGGCTACAGTTGATAAGATACTTAATGAAGAGATAAACTTTGAGATGTATAAAGATAATGCGGTATGTGCCAACGGGGCCATGTATCGTAAGGATAAGCGTGGTTTTCTACCAGAACTCATGGAGAAGATGTATGGCGACCGTGTGATCTTTAAGAAGAAGATGCTCGCAGCTAAGCAGCAATATGAGAAGACGCCTACAGTAGAACTCATGAAAGAGATTGCCAGATGTAATAATATCCAGATGGCAAAAAAGATTTCACTTAACTCTGCTTATGGTGCTATTGGTAATCAGTATTTCCGTTATTATAAACTAGCAAATGCTGAGGCAATTACACTTTCTGGCCAGGTATCAATTCGCTGGATTGAATGTAAAATGAATCAATATCTAAATACTCTTTTAAAAACAGAGGATGAGGATTATGTTGTCGCATCTGACACTGATTCAATCTATCTTAATATGGGACCTCTTGTTACTAAATTTTTTGGTAATCAGTCTAGCGATAAAGCAAAGATTGTGGGAATACTTGACAAGATCTGTGAAGATAAGTTGGAACCATTCATCGAATCCAGTTATCAGGAACTTGCGGATTATGTTTCGGCATATGAACAAAAAATGAGTATGAAGCGTGAGAACATCGCTGACCGTGGTATCTGGACTGCGAAGAAGCGTTACATTCTTAATGTGTGGAATAGTGAAGGTGTTCAATACTCAGAACCTAAACTGAAAATGATGGGAATTGAAGCTGTTAAGTCTTCTACTCCTGCTCCTTGCAGGAAGATGATTAAAGATGCTCTCAAACTCATGATGAGTGGAACGGAAGATGATGTAATCGAATTCATTGAGAATGCTAGGAAAGAATTTAAGACACTTCCTCCAGAGCAAATTTCATTCCCACGTTCGGCGTCTGATGTTGTTAAATATCAGTCATCTGCCGACATCTATGCCAAGGGAACTCCTATACATATACGGGGTGCTCTTTTGTTCAATTATTACATTAAACAAAAGAATCTTACTAATAAATACTCTCTCATCCAGAATGGAGAAAAAATTAAATTCTGCTACTTGAAAAAACCGAATATTATTCATGAGAACATTATCTCATTTATTCAAGAGTTTCCTAAAGAGTTGAATCTTGACAAGTACATTGACTATGACTTACAATTTGAGAAAGCTTTTCTAGAACCGCTCAAAGCAATTCTTGATTCCATTGGGTGGAGTGTAGAAAAAACAAACACGTTGGAGTCATTTTTCCTATGAAGGATCAATATACTGTCGATGACGGTGAATCTAAACAAGACAAATGGAATCGAGGACTTGATATTTTTATTGAGTCAGTTCACAAACCAGATCCCGCACTTCGCCAATGCGCTCACAATCAAAAGTGCTATCATGAACTAATGGATGTGAGAAAAAATGTTCTGGAATACTTAAAAACACTACGCTGGAATTAATGGATCTACCTATCAATGACAAAGAACTGAGCACCATTGTGAGTGCTATGACTCTCGGTGGTGATACCGCTTTGTATCAAAAACTTAAACTAGTACAAGAACTGCGTGAGCAGGGTAAACCTTATAAAAAAATACTTCGTGAACAATATGGGATGGTGGCTTGATGGATTTTCTTAAAGAAATTGTAAAAGAGATTGGTAATGACTTTACCAAATTAGCATCGGATATTGACGAGACTGAAACTTATGTTGACACAGGTTCGTACATTTTTAATGCACTGGTTTCAGGTAGCATATTTGGTGGTGTATCTGGGAATAAGATTACTGCTATTGCTGGAGAGTCTTCTACTGGAAAGACTTTCTTTTCTCTCGCTGTGGTTAAGAATTTTCTTGATTCTAACCCCGATGGTTATTGTCTCTACTTTGATACTGAGGCAGCCGTTAATAAATCCTTACTTGAGTCTAGGGGTATTGACCTCTCCCGTTTGGTCGTTGTGAATGTCGTTACCATTGAAGAGTTTCGTGGTAAGGCACTCAAGGCAGTAGACCTTTACTTAAAAAAACCTGTAGAAGACCGCAAACCCTGCATGTTTGTGTTAGACTCTTTGGGTATGCTTTCTACAGAGAAAGAAATCACTGATGCACTGAACGACAAACAAGTTCGTGATATGACTAAATCTCAACTGGTCAAAGGTGCATTCCGAATGCTCACACTCAAATTAGGTCAAGCAAATGTTCCCCTCCTGGTCACGAATCATACATACGATGTCATCGGAGCTTATGTACCAACAAAAGAAATGGGCGGAGGTTCTGGACTCAAGTACGCAGCAAGTACGATCATCTATCTCAGCAAAAAGAAAGAAAAAGATGGAACAGAAGTGGTCGGCAATCTTATCAAAGCTAAGACTGCTAAGTCGCGTCTGAGTAAGGAAAATAAAGATGTGGAGATTCGTCTTTTTTATGATGAACGCGGTCTGGATAGATATTATGGACTACTTGAACTCGGTGAGATTGGCGGTCTCTGGAAGAATGTCGCAGGTCGTTATGAGATTGATGGCAAGAAGATCTATGCCAAACAAATCCTTAAAGAACCAGAAGTTTATTTCACTCCAGAAGTAATGGAGAAACTTGATGAAATCGCAAAAGGAGAGTTTAGTTATGGATCATGAAGAATATGAGCACATTAACAACGACCCACATGATGGATGGTGGTTACGACCAGAGTATCAAGATATTGAAGACAAAGATAAATGTCCAGAAAGTTGTAGAACAACTTAAAAAATATCCGCAGGATTGGGATCATCAGAAACATCTAGAAAATTCCCAATCTTTAGTTGATAGAGGATTTGCTGACTTGCCAGTGAGCGCACTTCAACTTATAATAGGTGGCGTCAAACACAAAGATGATTTTGTGGGAGACTCGGAGATCAACATCAAGACTCCTGCCTACACTCATCACAGTGAAATCCGAAAGATCATACGCAAGCATTTTAAGAACGCAGAGATTCATAGGTGCGGATTTCTTTCTCTTCCAGTTGATGAAATTGTAGGAGCTCATATTGATGAAGGAACTTACTATCTTACTAGGAATAGATATCATCTTTCTATTCTTGGTCGATATCAGTATTTCTGTGGAACAGAAAGTGTCATTGTAGAACCAGGAACTCTTCTTTGGTTCAATAATAAATTACCTCATGGCACCGTTAACATCGGTAATGAGACACGCATAACATTCGTTTTTGATATACCTCATGGACAAAGTTGAAATCCTTATTCTTCGCAACCTTCTTTATAATGAGGAGTATCTTCGTAAAGTAGTTCCTTTTATTAAATCGGAGTATTTTGAAGATTCTCATCAGAAGATTGTATTTGAGGAGATTCTTAGTTTTGTTCAACAATATAATCAACCAGCAACAAAAGAAGTTCTCTGTATTGAGGTAGAGAAAAGATCTGATATTAATGACACTTCCTTCAAAGAAGTCACAAAGTTAATTAGTTATCTTGATGACATTCCAACCGAATATGGTTGGCTTGTGGATACTACTGAGAAGTGGTGCCGCGATCGTGCTATCTATTTGGCACTCATGGAGTCCATCGCTCTTGCCGATGGCAAAGATGAAAAGAAAGGTAGAGATGCTATTCCTGGCATTTTGTCAGACGCTCTTGGCGTTTCTTTTGATACTCATATCGGACACGATTATCTTGAGGACTATGAAGCACGTTACGAGACATATCATAGAAAAGAGGAGAAGATCTCTTTCGATCTTGAGTACTTTAACAAGATCACAAAAGGTGGTTTGCCTAATAAGACTCTCAACATCGCTCTTGCTGGTACGGGTGTCGGAAAGTCTCTATTCATGTGCCATGTGGCTAGTTCCGTCTTACTGCAGGGAAAGAACGTTCTCTACATCACACTTGAGATGGCAGAGGAACGAATTGCAGAAAGAATTGATGCCAACCTTCTTAATGTTCCTATTCAGGAAATAGTAGATCTTCCAAAACAGATGTTTGACACTAAAGTCAATAATCTTGCGAAAAAAACTCAAGGAACCCTAATTATTAAGGAGTACCCTACAGCATCAGCCCATAGTGGACACTTTAAATCACTTCTTAGTGAACTTGCACTTAAGAAGTCATTTAGACCTGATATTATTTTCATTGATTACCTTAATATATGTGCTTCCAGCAGGTATCGCGGAAACAGCACTGTCAATTCATATTCTTATATCAAAGCAATTGCTGAGGAGCTTCGAGGGTTGGCTGTTGAAGCAAACGTCCCTATCGTTTCTGCCACGCAGACCACTCGCTCTGGTTATGGTAGCAGTGATGTTGAACTTACTGATACTAGTGAATCCTTTGGTCTCCCTGCTACTGCTGATCTTATGTTTGCCCTTATTTCTACTGATGACCTTGAGAATCTGGGACAAATACTTGTAAAGCAATTGAAAAACAGGTATAATGATCCGACCATCCACAAGCGTTTTGTGGTTGGTATTGATAGGGCAAAGATGCGTCTTTATGATTGCGAACAATCCGCCCAAGCAGATATCCTTGACAATGGAAAGGAAGAAGAGTATGATTTTGAGGAACGCAAACCAAAAAAATCTTTTGAAGGATTCAAATTCTAATGAATGATTTGATAGACGAAGATTGGATAAAATATACAGAAGTAAATAATTTTACATATGAGATTGTGGATTTTGGAAAAGTAAAAACTTTAGTTTTTAAAGATTTTTTAAAATATCCTGATAAATTAAAAAATTTAACAAATAAATTAAAAATTGATAGTGATGATATGAGTTTATACAGTTTTAAACCTGGAAAAACTTATGGATTTCATCCAAGTTTGATTAACGTGTATTTGAACTGTATTTTGGAATCTATCAAAAAAATTTTTTTATTTAATGAAGTTTATCCCGTATTTGGTGCGATTAATTACTTTAATGGTAATATGCAATCTCATTTCAATTATCCACATACTGATGCTGGTTTCCCCAGAATAGATACTACAATTGCAGCTAATATTGGACTAACTAAAAATTTAAAAGGCGGAACAGGATTTTGGTCGTATAGAAATAAAGTCAATATGTTAGATTTTACCTCTGATGATATTGAATCCTATAAACTTTTTATAAATGATCAAAAAAAAATTTCTTATGAAAAAATAAAAAATTTGAAAGAAAAATATGATGAATATAGAGAAAATATCGCCTATAAATGGTATCAAATTGAGAATGAAGGTGATTGGAAACTTGAATGTATTTGTCCATTAGAATATAATAGTCTGGTTTTATACTCTACATTAAATTTTCACAATCCATATATAAAACCAGAATGGTATTGTAACGAAGATCGAACATCTGTTTCTGGATTTTTTGATGTAGAAATAAAAACACAATATAATAATCAATTGAATGATCTTTGTAAAATATTCAGATTAAATGAAGTTTATGAAATTAATTCTAAATCGTAGTTGACAATAAAACAAAAAAAAAGTATGATTTTGAGGAACGCAAACCAAAAAAATCTTTTGAAGGATTCAAATTTTAAAATTATGACCCAAAAAGTTGATACTGAAAAATATCTTGAATTTGTTAAGGGAGTGACTAGTGCTCCTAGTCTTGAATATCCCGCACTTGCCTCACGCCTGAGTGAACTGGAAGCAGGTGGAGCTAATGTTACTCAACTTCTTACTGCTGCCTTGGGTCTGACCGCAGAGGCAGGAGAATTCACTGAGGTTGTAAAAAAGATTTTCCTTCAAGGAAAACCATACAATGAAGAAAACGCATTCCATATGAAGCGTGAACTTGGAGATATCTGTTGGTATCTTGCTCAAGCATGTATGGCACTCGATACTACTATCGATGAAGTAATTGAGATGAATGTCGATAAACTTCAGGCACGTTACCCTGGTGGTAGTTTTGATGTTCACTTTTCCGAAAATCGTAAGGAGGGAGACCTGTGATTAGTATTAATATGGATGTAAGAACCGCGGCTGCAGTTAGACATGTTTTGTTCAAAGAACAAGAACGATATACTTATGATATTACTCGTGTACCGACACGGATTATTGAAATTCGTAATGTCATTACTGATCTTGATAAACAAATTGAGGATGAATTGAAAAATGAAACTACTGACGCTTGAGGATTACCAAAGAGCAGGTGAAGAGTTTTGGCCTAAGTATTGGTATGTTGCCAAAGAACTTGGTGAAGACGCAAAACCAGAAGATGTTCTGAAAGTTATGGAAGCAGTTGGCAGTGTTGCTCTCAAAATCAAACTTGAAGAAACTCTTCCTTTTGGATTCAACAAAAAGAAAGAAGAATCTGAGACTCCTTGACGGGGGTCTTTTTTTTTATAAATATTTGAAAAAGTCTTTATAAAAATGAACTACGAAGAAATCAGAGCTCTTCAAGAAGCATATGATAAGGTTTATGCTCCTCAAGAAGTTGATGAAGCAACCGCGATGGCTAAGCGTGGTTATGATGAAGCACCCATTCGCCAAAAGATTGCTAAGTCAACTGGTGGTGGTGAGGCTGCTGATAGAGCATCTAATCTTGAGAAGAAATCAACTTTTGGCGATGATAAGAAAGCAAAGCAAAGACAAGATCTTGCCAGAAAGCAAAGAGGTGATTTCCGTAAGACCACCTCTTCCTCCCCTGGTCTCCATGGTTATGGATACAAGTCTGATGACCCTAAGGTAAAAGCAAAGCAGGCAGCAAGAGGCGCACAAAGAGGTGCTCTGACTCCTAATGAGAAGAAAGAACTCAATAGAGAAGAGTTTGAGAGACTGGAAGCAACAGGTCTTTTCACCGCAGAAGAGATTGAAAGAATCCTTGACATTATTGGCGACTGATAAATAAGTCGGGAAGTTGACATTCTAACCCACTTGACTTTTAGTTGAGTGGGTTTTATAATGTCTTTATTCGGGGTTATAGCTCAGTTGGTAGAGCGCCTGCTTTGCAAGCAGGATGTCAGGAGTTCGAGTCTCCTTAACTCCATTCTAAATACTTAGAAAAGTATTGGGTAAATGGCAGAACTGTCAAAAGCAGACCTTGCTAAAAGAGGGAACGAAGAAACTATTGTAGATAAATTTTACAGTCTTAATAATCTTGTAAATATTTTTCTTCATAAAGACGGCCAATTTAAACCATATGCGATCGTCGTGGTTCAGGACGGTGAAGAGCATCCCTATGAAGCAGATGAAAAAAATACAAGAAATGAACTTTTAGCAAGAATTAGATCTGTTATTGAAAGAAAAAACAATACAGATAAAATATTATTCGTAGGAAAATTTGAGAACACCAATCAGGTTAAAACTGTACCATTAACTGAGATGGTAAAGACGGAAGAGTTTGGTGGCCAAACTGGCGGAAAGAAAATAAATCTAGGAATTAAATTTGAAAAAGATTTCTATCATAGTTTAAGTTGTGAACTTGGATGTGGTGGTGAAAGAACAGTATATTCTAAAGAAGTCAAAGACCTACTTGAAGATATTGGAAAAGTTGAAAAGTGTGGTCTTTCTGATGTTTCTGCTGAAGGAGGTAAAAATCAATCGAGACCTTTAGCAGGTGGTGCTGGTGGATTATATGTTACTGCTGGAGGAACGAAGAAAAAAGATATTGGAAGTACAGTTACTGATATTACCACTTTCTGGGGCCCAAAAAAAGAACCAGTATATCTGTCATTAAAGTATGGAAGTACTCTTACTTTTATTAATTCTGGAGTAGGAAAGATTTTTACTGCTGATGATTATAAAAATTATTTTAATGGATATAGCAATCCAATAGGAAAAGAGTTATTTAAAATGTTTGGAATTGATCCGATTCTATTTGCTAAAACCTTTAATGATTATCCACATAAAACAAAAATGCCATCAGTAGATGTAACAAGTAAGTGTGATAAGGCAGCTATTCAAGATTTACTACAATATGCAATCGGTCATGGATATTGGATGATTCATGGAGGAACAAGTGGTGGAGTTAAAATGTATCAGATTGATGAAGCATATATGAAGAAGGCATCTTCAATTACGGGACAGGTAAAAATAATGTATGGTGGAAGTATGGGTAAAGGAAAGCGCATTGACATTCATATGGAAAGTTCGGTTTACAAGTTTATGTGGAACTTGAGAAATAAACAGTCTGGACTTTATCCATCGCACATTATGTGCGATTATAAAAAGAAATAAATATAGTATAAGGACTAACAATATAGATGAAAAGTTTTTTCCAATTTTTGAGTGAGGCACAATCGCAGGCAAGTATGCAGGCGAAGAAACTGAACCTCAAGAGTGATGGCCACGGAGGTTGGTTAGACTCTCGTGGAGAGTTTGTTGCGAAGACTGAAGGCGGAAAACTGAAGTTCTTTAACCAGAGTCAGAAAGTAGGTCAACAGGATCCAAAGCAAGTAAGAACTCCTGCCAATCAGCAACCAACTGCAACTCAAACAAAACCTCCAACCAAGGAACAAGAACCAACAAAGAAGGCAGAGACTCCACAAGACCAAGAAGCAGAAACCCAAGCAGATACTTTGACTGTTGCTTTTGGTCGTTTCAATCCTCCTACTGTTGGCCATGAAAAACTTTTGAGTGCTGCTAAGAAAGCATCTGCTGGTGGAGACCTTAAGATCTATCCATCCAGAACTCAAGATCCTAAGAAGAATCCACTGGATCCTGATATGAAGATTTCATATATGAAGAAGATGTTCCCAGATTATGCGGATAACATCGTGAATGATGAAGAGATGAAATCCATTTTTAATGTTCTTACCACAGCAAGTGAGCAAGGATATACAAGCGTTAATATTATTGTTGGTTCTGATCGTCAGTCAGAGTTTGAAAATCTGGCAACCAAATATAATGGAGAACTTTATACCTTCGATGAGATTCGTGTAATCTCTGCTGGTGTTCGTGATGCTGATGCTGAAGGTGTTGAGGGAATGTCAGCATCCAAGATGAGAAAGGCAGTTGTTGATGGGGACTTTGATTCATTCCGTCGTGGAACTCCTAAGTCGCTGGATGATGGCGATACTCAGGCTCTGTTTGATGCCGTTCGTTCTGGAATGAAAATCAAAAAGAAAAAAGAAGTTGCTGAGATGTGGGAGATTGCTCCTAAGTATGATTTAAAAGGACTTCGTGAGCAATATGTGAATGGTTTGATTTATAAGATTGGTGATGTTGTCGAAAACTTGAATACTGGACTTATTGGTGAGATTGTTCGTAGAGGGACGAATCATTTAATTTGTGTCACCAAAGAGAACATTATGTTCAAATCTTGGATTCGTGATGTGATGGAAGCAGTTCAAAACTATCCTGGCCCTTGTGGTGTTTCTGCTGATAAGAGAGAGGTTGGAACTGATTCATATCGCGAATATGCGATGAAAATGACAGGAACTGAGGGGATCAAGAATTTCATAAATAAGTATAAGAAAAAGACTAAGTAGAATTAAGATGTCTATCAATCCCTTGAACGATCTCTCCAAGGTCTATTTGGAGAATGTCTCAGAGTCTGCTGTTCCAGGCAAACCTGCTGAAAGACTTGGTGCGGTAACTGGTATCCCCAAGTCTGAGCAGGAAGCTGCTAAAGAAAGACTTCTGAAAAAAGCAGCAGCAAAACGCGCTGCTATGAAGACCGAGGCACTTGATCCCGTAGGACAGGAAGACGCAGATATTGATAACGACGGCGACACCGATAAGTCTGATAAGTATCTCCATAAGCGTCGTAAGGCTATTGCCAAGGCGATGAAGAAGAGAGTAAAGGAAGAAAGAGAACTTGCTGAGATTCATAAGCAGGCACATATGCCGCATGAAATTCCCGACAAGAATCTGAAAAAACTTGTCGCAAAAGCAGTCAAGAGAATTGATACTGATGTTGACGGTGATACAGATCACAATGATAAAGCAAAGGGAGAACTTGGTGAGTTCATTCCAGGTGTAGGTAACAAGAGACTTTATTCGACTACAGGAACAAAAACCGCAAAAGAATCTTTCTCAAACTGGAGACAAGATCTTTCCGAAGTTATTACTGATGAGTCTGATAAACAAATCAAGGAAAAAAAAATTAAAAATAAAGTTGTAATTAATCCAAAACTGGGAGAAGCAGTAGAGGAAATTGGTGGCACTCTTCTTGAAATGATTGAAGTTGATGAGTTTGATTATGTTGTTGAGGAAGTATATCTGGAACTTATTGAAGAAGGATTTTCTGAAGATGAAATTGAGTATGGTATTGAGACTGCTCTAAAAAATCTTGAAGAAGGATATTATGATTCGGCAGTAGCAACATCAGCATCAAAAGCAAAGTCTTCCGAAGAACCTGCTCCTAAGAAGTCTTTGAAGGATAGACTTAAGTCTGTCGCTAAGAAAGCAATTTATGGAACTGCTCGCGCTGCTGGAGAAGTAGTAAAAAAGAAGGAACAAATTAAAGGGGCAGCAGAAAAAGTAAAAACTTATAGCAGCACTATCAAAAAAATTGCCAAGGCTGGTTATAAGTCTGGTAGAGGACCAGTCGAAAAAACGACAACTTATAGAGGTGCTGGTGTAGGTCGTAAGGAAAAGATTGGTGAGGAAGTCGTTGATGAAGGAATCAAGGGTGAAAGAAATGTAATGAGAAAACTTGCTTCTAAGGAAAGGGCAGCAGAGAGAAAGGAAAAAGGTGGAGCTGCTGCTAAGATGCCCGGTAGACTTGGTAAGTCTGCTGGCGATTCTTATGCCGACTATCAGCAAGTCTCTATTGCTGCTCACGATAAGGTAACCAAGAAAAACAAAAATGTTGTTGGACTGGTAACTAAGGAGCAAAAAGAAGAAGAGACACAAACATCTAATGCACCCCAAAAAGTTGATCCACAAACTCAACAAATGCTTGCCAGAAAGAAGCAAATGCTTCAGAAGCAGCAAATGTTAGATAAGCAAAGACTTCAACTCCAGAGACAAGGCAAACTTCCAGTTGGTCATGCTATGGAAGAAGTTGAGCAGGTTGATGAAAAACTCAATCTGAAGAAAGAAAAGATGGGTGATGTCATCAAGGACTTCTATAAGTCTGATGCTCCCCAGTTTAAGGGCAAGTCAAAAGAAAAGCGTCGTGAGATGGCTATCGCTGCTAAGTTGACTGCTGAGCGTGGTGGAAGTAAACTTGGCGAAGAGATTGAAATCGAAGAGGGAATGTCCCTGAAAGACTTCAAAGCAAACCGCAAGAAGAATGAGCGTAGAGCTGCTTCTGCTGATGCCGAGAAGAGAGGTCATGTAGGTAAGGAATGGCACAACACTGGTAGAAAGTATTCTCCAGATGAAGCAAAGTCTCGTCGCGCAAAGATGTCCGATGATGATAGAGCAGCAAGACACCGTGCTGCTGTAGATCCTGATGATGATCGTGATGAGAATACATACTCAGCATCTAAGACTAAGGATCCTAAGAAACTTCGTAAGCAGGCTGCTATGGGTGAAGAAACCATCAATGAGCGTACTCGTTATGCTAAAGAAACTGGTAAAGACTTCACTACAGGCAAACCCTCTGAGAAAGGTGGCACTTTAGGTGGTGATGATCGTCATTCTAAAGTGATGCGTTATATGCAGAAGAACTTGAGAAAGTCTGGTGGTATGATGTCTTCCAGAAAGAACCCTATTCAACCTCAAGGTAAGAAAAAAGAAAAGGGTACTAAAGGTTATGAGGGTCAAACCCCTGTAGATAAAATCAAAGCCAAACTTGCAAAGAAGAGAGCACCAAAACCCGATCTTGGATCGAGATATGATTGATTAAGGCATACCTAGGAAAAATAATTTCTAAATAACTCAGGATACTCTTATTGGAGGACATTATGGGCGCAGTAGTAGCAGTGGTAAAACCACTTCTGATTCAAATTGCATCTCATCCAGCAGTTAAAAATCTTGTTATTGAACTTCTTGAAAAGTATGTAAAATCCACTGATAACACTATTGATGATGTGGTTCTTGTTCTTGTTAAGGAGAAACTCTTTACTCCTGAAGCATGATTACCTGTTTTGTAACTAATTGGGGAGTAACCATTGCTTTAGGTCTGTTGCTAACTGCTTCTGAGTGGTTAGCTAAAACAAAAAGATTTGAAGAGAATGGATTGCTTGATGTTCTAACAAACTTTTTAAAGATTGTTTTACGCAAAAGGGGATGAAAAGTAACATCTCCTTTTTTTATAAATATAATTAGCAAATATTTCAACGGAAGAAAGACATGGCACTTTGGGGGAATAACGATTCCATCCGTGGCGGTGGACAAGTTTATATTAATTATCAAACTGGTATTGTTACTGGTACTGCAACCACTTTTGGTCAGACTGGTGCAATTCAGGAAGGCGATGTTATTCGCTTTGGTACTAGAGACAATGTATATTATGGTGATGCCGTAGTCGTCAGCATTGCGAGCACCACTTCACTGACAATTGGTTCTACTGCCGGATTAAGCGGTGCCATTGTTGGAGCATCTGGAACAACTTATGTTGGAAGTCAGCTTCCTAAGTTCACAGTTCTTGATTCTAAGTATAGTGAGAAGTCTGGTGTTGGTGCTGATGACTCCTATGTTTATGGCGTTTCCACTGAAGGCATTGATAACGCACAAGGAACTTCATATGCTCTGACCCATCAAGGTTGGGTTGGTGTTACCACCTATACTGATAGTGACGGAAACCATAGAGTTAAGACTGAAACTCTTGTTGCGATGTCTGGTATCACCACTGGCAATGAGCCTTCCTTCCCACCATCACCTTCATATGGTGGCCCTGTTTGATAACCTGTAGGACTATATGATTTTTAATGAACTGAATGAGGATAACTTCCTTTTATTCGCTATAAAGTATCATCAAAATCCTCAGGCAGTCACTAAAAGTGATTTTGAAAAAGATTTAAATCATTTTAAGTATATTAAGAGGTTACTAAAACGATACAAAAATACAGGTGAGCTCAAAACTCACCTGTTAGTCAACCACTTTATCATTCTTTATAATATATTTGGGGAAGCAACAACCCCAATGTTATTCTTTAAGATTGATCGTGATTTGTGGCCTTTTATGAAAAGTTTCATTATATTTTTGAACAAGTTTCCAGAGTATCCTAAAACTTACATTCACGATATCCAACCAGATTTGGAATGTATGAAGTCCTTATATCAAATCTACAATGGATCAGAACAAGATTGATAGAGTTATTGAAATAGTAAGGGCAAACCTCTATGAAGAGGTTCCAACAATGGCTCTTGCTCATGGAAACATTGCTGGTACTCCTGAGGCGGGAGACGATCCTCCAGTAAGACTGAGAAAGAGAAAGAAGAAGTATATGAGTGGTGGCAGAGGTTCTAGAAAAGTATGGTTAGATTACCTAAAATCATCCAATGGCAGAACAAGTTAAGGTTGCTGTACTAGAAGAAAGATTGCAAAACTTTGAGGCATTTGTCTCTAAGTTAGATTCTGCTATTGAAAAGATTGCTGAGGTAAATAATAATGTGTCTAGGATGCTAGCCGTCCATGAAGAAAGAATCAGTAAACAAGAAGAAATTGACTCAATATTGTTTGATAAAATCGACAAACTCCGTGATAAAATGGACAGCGATCATGACAGTGTTAGTAAACGATTATCTTTACTGGAACGAAAACTTTGGGTTGGCCTCGGAGTACTGGGAACAGTTGTAGCACTGTCCAACCCCCAAGCAATCAAAACTATTAAACCGTTGTTATCCTCCGCAGAAGGTGTTATAATGGCACCAGCGATAGCCTTTGTTAATGGATCACGTTGATTCCAAATTTATTGGACTTCTATCTCCACGTTTAGAAAAGTTCAAAAGAGTCAAAGCAGATCTTTACAATTTTCGATGCCCTATTTGTGGCGACTCGCAGAAGAATAAGAACAAGACCAGAGGTTATTTGTATGCCGTAAAGGCAAACACTAACTTTAAGTGCCATAATTGTGGCGCGTCGATGTCTTTTAATAACTTTCTAAAACAGATAGATCCAACATTTCATAAGCAATATACTCTAGAAAAGTTTAAGGAAGGACATACTGGAAGAAATTTTTCAGTAGAAGAACCAGAGTTTAAATTTGAAACTCCCAAATTTTCTCAAAAGATTAATCTTCCAAAAGCATCTGAGAATCCAACGTCAGATGGGTATCTGACTGCTAGAAAACTTAATTCATGTCAATTTTATTATGCCGAAAAGTTTAAAGAATTTGTAAATTCGCTTAAACCCACTTTTGATGATTTGAAGTATGATGAACCTAGGATTATCATACCTTTGTATTATCAAAAATCCTTAATAGGCCTTCAAGGAAGAACTCTGGATTTTCAAAATCCAAAGTCTGTTAAATATATCACTGTGATGATTAATGATGACGCACCAAAAATCTACGGATTGGATAACATCAGAAAAGATGCTCCAGTCTATGTTACAGAAGGACCATTCGACAGCACGTTCGTTCGCAATGCGATTGCTATGTGTGGAGCTGATGCTGATGTTAGTCGCTGGGGGATTAGCAATCCTGTGTGGATCTATGATAACGAACCGCGCAATAGAGAAATTGTCAACCGCGTCGAACGTACAATCAGTACAGGAGATTCGGTAGTCATCTGGCCTTCAAGTATTCTTGAAAAAGATATTAATGATATGGTTGTGTCTGGACTGGATATCCAGTCTGTGATAGAATCTAATACATATTCTGGATTAGAAGCAAAACTTAAGTTTACCACCTGGAAGAAAATATGAGTAACGGCACCAAAGTTAAAAAGCGTGATGGAAGAATTGAACCTCTTGACCTAGACAAGATGCACTTGATGGTTGAAGAGGCATGTAGAGGTCTTGCGGGAGTCTCTGCCAGTCAAGTTGAAATGAAATCTGGCATTCAATTTTATGATGGAATTACAACTGGAGAGATTCAAGATATTTTGATTCGTAGTGCTAGCGATTTAATTGATCTTGATCATCCAAACTATCAATTTGTTGCTGCCCGCCTTCTTTTGTTTGCTCTTCGCAAACAATTGTTTGGTCGTATGCGTGAACTTCCTTCACTTTCTGATCACATTACAAATCTTGCATATCAAGATCTTTATGATAAGGATATATTTGTTAAATACTCGATGGAGGAAATTCAAAAAGTTGAATCTTTTATAGATCATGAACGCGACTTCATCTTTACTTATGCTGGCCTTCGTCAGGTAGTAGACAAATATCTTGTTCAGGACCGTAGTAGTGGGAGAGTTTATGAAACTCCTCAATTCATGTACATCATGATTGCTCTGACCATCTTCCGTAATTATCCAAAAGAAACACGCCTTTCTTACGTCAAGAGGTACTACGATGCCATCAGCAAGCACCGCATCAACATCCCAACACCAATCATGGCAGGGGTGCGGACACCAATTCGTCAATTTGCATCTTGTGTTCTCGTTGATGTTGATGACACCCTCGATAGTATCTTTAGCAGCGATATGGCTATTGGCCGCTATGTTGCACAAAGGGCTGGTATCGGCATCAACGCAGGCAGAATCCGTGGTATCAACTCTAAAATCAGAGGTGGAGAGGTACAACACACAGGTGTGGTCCCCTTCCTTAAGAAGTTTGAATCAACTGTCCGATGCTGCACACAAAACGGCATCAGAGGTGGTTCTGCTACAGTTCACTTTCCTATCTGGCACCAAGAGATAGAAGACATTCTTGTTCTCAAGAACAATAAAGGAACCGAAGATAATCGTGTTCGTAAGTTAGACTATAGCATTCAAATCAGTAAATTGTTCTATGAACGTTTTATCCAAGACGCAGAGGTATCCCTCTTCTCTCCACACGATGTTCCTGGTTTGTATGATGCTTTTGGCACTGATGGATTTGACGAGCTCTATGTGGGTTATGAACGAGATCAGTCTATTCCAAGAAAGACTGTCGGAGCTCAAGAACTCATTCTTAATCTTCTAAAAGAGAGAGCAGAGACTGGTCGTATCTACATCATGAATATTGACCATTGCAACTCCCACTCTTCCTTTAAGGACAAGGTAAACATGTCCAACCTGTGTCAGGAGATCACTCTCCCCACAGATCCCATCAATCATATTGATGATGAACTGGGGGAGATTGCTCTGTGTATTCTTTCTGCTATTAATGTTGGTAAGGTAAAGTCTGATGAGGAACTTGAAGAACTTTGTGACCTTTCTGTTCGCGGTTTAGAGGAACTGATCGATTATCAAGGTTATCCAGTTAAGGCAGCTGAGAGAGCCACAAAGGCACGTAGATCTCTTGGGATTGGTTTTATTGGTCTTGCCCACTACCTTGCCAAGCTGGGTTATAATTATGACTCTCAAGAGGCATGGGATGCTGTTCATGGACTTTCCGAATCTTTCCAATTCTATCTCTTAAAGGCATCCAATCAACTTGCTAAGGAGAAAGGACATTGCGATCAATTTGGTCGCACTAAGTATGCGGATGGTATTTTGCCAATTGATACATATAAGAAAGATGTGGATGAGATTTCCGCTCACAAGTTAATTCATGATTGGGAAGGTCTTAGAGCATCTATCTTGGAGCACGGTCTCCGACACAGCACATTGTCCGCACAAATGCCTTCAGAGAGCAGTTCCGTTGTGTCAAACGCAACCAACGGAATTGAGCCACCTCGCGACTACCTGTCCATTAAGAAATCCAAAAAAGGACCTCTCAAGCAGATTGTTCCACAATATGGAACTCTTAAGAATAATTACACGCTTCTTTGGGATATGGAGTCCAATCGTGGTTATATTAATGTTGTTGCTGTGATGCAAAAGTTCTTCGACCAAGCAATCAGCGGCAACTGGTCTTATAATCCAGAAAACTATCCAGACAACGAAGTCCCAGTGTCCATCATGGCACAAGACTTTTTAACTACATATAAGTACGGATGGAAAACATCTTACTACCAAAACACTCACGATATGAAGAATGATGAGGTAGTTGAAGATACTAAGTCCGAACTTCACAATTTAGTAAGTGAATTAGAAAACATAGAGGAGGGGGAGTGTGAATCCTGTGCAGTTTAAAATTTCTTCCGTGGAAGGATTAAAGACGAATGTTAAAGGCATGACTGTTTTTAACACTGAACAAGTTAATACTAAGAAGCAGCCTATGTTTTTTGGATCTCCTCTGGGAATCCAACGATATGATTCATACAAATACCCAGTTTTTGATAAATTAACCACCCAGCAACTTGGATACTTCTGGAGACCCGAAGAGGTGTCTCTTCAGAAGGATCGTGGAGACTATCAGACACTTCGCCCAGAACAAAAACACATCTATACTTCTAATCTGAAGTATCAGATTATGCTCGATTCTATTCAGGGTCGTGGTCCTGGTATGGCATTTATTCCATATTGCTCTTTACCAGAACTTGAGGCATGTATGGAAGTGTGGGGATTTATGGAGATGATCCATAGTCGTTCATATACTTACATTATTAAAAACGTCTATTCAGATCCTTCTGAGGTCTTCGATAAGATTGTGACCGATGAGCGTATTCTAGAGCGTTCTAAGAGCGTTACAGAAGCATATGATGACTTCATTAATTCGGCACATCAATATGATAATAGTAATGACTGGATTTATGCTTTAGAACAAGTTCCACAAGCACAAGAATCAAGATATGAACTTAAACGAAAGCTCTACAGAGCAGTCGCAAACGTTAACATTCTTGAAGGTATTCGGTTCTACGTTAGTTTTGCTTGTAGTTTCGCCTTTGGTGAACTTAAGCTTATGGAAGGATCCGCTAAGATCATCTCTCTTATCGCAAGAGACGAAAACCAACACTTAGCAATCACACAGAACATCCTGAACAAGTGGAGGGATGGTGATGATCCAGAAATGAAGC
>Ga0222713_10002917_pt1 | contig 17918 bp, 14 predicted proteins | sample C33_649DmetaG_FD_165061 | JGI IMG/M metagenome (GOLD analysis project Ga0222713, IMG submission 165061) | Estuarine water microbial communities from San Francisco Bay, California, United States - C33_649D | ecosystem: Environmental > Aquatic > Marine > Unclassified | place: USA: California...
AATATCCACTTCTAAATTATTATAATTGAACAATTTACTCACAGAATGGAGTTAAACGTCTAGAATCAAACATAGATGAGAGGCAACCAATTTAAAGTAACTCAATTCCATCTACAAGTTGGGCATTGAATTACACCATTTCTACAATGACCACAGTAAGTGACTCCTTTGGCACTACAATATCCACAGCGTATAGTATTGCCTGCATAATATTGGTACCCACTACCACTGCACTTGGGGCACATTCTTTCACTCTGACCTCCACAATAGTTGCATGTTATAACTTTTTGATTATTACATGTTTGACAAACTCTTGAAGACTGAACAGGGGCCAATTGAGGGGACTCCAACATTCTCCACTGAGATTGACCAGCGTTTGAATTGCTCCGTGTGGCATTCGAACTATTTGATATCCCATTTATCATATCAAGTAGCATCTGCCTAACATCCGATGGGCTACTATTTGATTGTAAAGCCGCCATTCGAATTTTCTCTTTTTGACGTTGATAGTCAGAAATCAAATTTTCGGCATCTGAATTCCCATTTTCAACAGCCATATTTGCCCAATACATGCCAATTTCTTCATCTTTAGCCACTCCCCCTTCACCATATAATGACCACTTTGCAAGATTGAGTTGGGCTCGAACATTATTTGCTAGAGCGGCCGAATATGTGAATTCAATGGCGCTATCAATGGACTGCTTAAATTCCCATTCTCCTGCAAAGTATTTCTCACCAAGGACATATTGACACTCTGGATTGCCCTTAAGTGCTCCTCTATGTAACCAATTGGACGCACTTTGAAAATCCAACTCAACTCCAATTCCATTACCATAACATAGTCCCAATTCTAGCATTGCAGGCGGGTATCCGGATATAGCCGCGCTTTTTAAAAATTCTATAGCCCTATAACTCTGGTCCATTTGACCTGATAAGTCACAATAATCCAAAATCAACTTGGCAACTAGATACTTCACATACCAATCTCCATCAACCGCTTCATCCTCTAATTCATCAAAATCAAAATTTTCAATTTCCCAAATTTCCAGAATTCCCAAACCCATGCTGAGCATACGCTTATAGTTTGCAACATGTTCAAAGTCTTTATCGTCCTCCGACGCCATTAAGAACCAATATGCCGCATCTGAAGAATCGCCTCTTCTTAGTATTGATTCCGCATATACAAATGTTGACATCGCGTGCTCAGGATGTCCATACAATCCCAAACTATCAAGTAAATTAAAATTCAAAGAATCTGTCTTTCGAAATAGCTCATAACTAGGCTCAAACAATTTAGAAAGTTGGTAACGACGGGCTTCACGAGGTACAATTAGAGTTATAATAAGTATAGCCGCAATAACGAAAGAAATCAAGACTCTTTTATTAATACGAGAAATTCCCATTAGTTTATTCATCTTTTCTAGGTCTATTATTTAAATCCTGAATATAGAAAATCAACTCGAAAATATCTCTACATAACGAAATATCCAAACACAGTGTTTAGGTTAAACGTCTTTAGTCCTAGCACAAATAATCTCCGCTCTCTTTTTCTAAGAGTTGTACAAACATTACTTTTAACTATATCATTGATTATCAACGAATTTAGAACGCCATGTACTGACTCAACGCTTCTAAATCAAGATGTTAAATATCTTTATATTCCGTTTCAAAGCTCGAATTGCTTGTTTAGTACTAACAGAGGAATCATTGGAAGGACATGAAGTGAACAGGCTCTTGTTATCAAACAAATAGCATCTTGTACACGATTTTGTACAATCCAACGAAAAATCCACTTCTAAATTATTATAATTGAACAATTTACTCACAGAAAGGAGTTAAACGTCTATTCTATCCTTTGAACTACAGGGCCTTGACAATCAACAACTTACGAGAATACGATTGTACTAAAAGTGCACAAAAATATGGGTCTTGCTCAATAGTGTGCTCAATCGAAATTCACGTCACATCTAATGGCCAGTTTTCAAATTGAACCCAAGGGTCATCACTTGTAATGAAACAGTTTTCTGTAACCAGAATTGAATCTCCATTGTACACATCACCGACATACCATAGTGCTGACCCGCACCAAAACTCCTTTTTTGGAAAGAACATGATTTCGTAAAACGACTCAGTCTTGAATTCGTATTCTTGGTGAAGACTGTCTATATGGCTTGCTGAGAATATTCGATATTGTTCCAAACTTAAGTCTCTTTGAGGGGTCATGAAGGGATGTCTACCATATCCATTATCCATGTAGCTAAGGTCATCCGCCTTAATTTCACAGTCGTTAGATGTGACCAACATAGTTTCAGGGTATAGTTCATTAAACGATGCCTTCGCTTTAGCAACAAGCTTCTTGTTCAAAGGAAGATATCCAAAGTACCAAAAATGGGAATTGTGTCCACGGATTATGCAGACAAGCTGCTTATTTACTGTATCTATTCCAAAAAAGGCATTAGAATGTTTACCATATGATTTACCACTTGCGTTCCCTTTGAAGACAACAGGGGAAAAATTTTTGGTGTATTCATCTACTAACCCAAGCTCTATAGACGAAACTGGCTTAAAATCAAAGAAAGCGTATTCTTCTCTCGCTGAGCGCTTGGTTTGATGATAATTCTCCCCAAAATGTTCAAATACAACTGAAACACTCACCTCTGCATTAATTAATGCAGTATCTACACCTCGTATTAACCTAATTCGACAACTCCCTATGGCGTCACCAATTCTGGAATCTCCTGAGAAATTCTGACCAACCTCATTTTGAATATTTGTAATTACAGCAAACAAGGCGCTATCAGCTTTGTATCGCATTTTATACTTGTCCGATTCGTGATATGAACTTTCAACACCTGAGCAGCCGGATAAGGAAACGCATAATGATATAAATGTGGTTAACCTTAGCCACCCTATCGAAACTGAGTTCATGAACTAATAAGGGATAAATAAATTCATACACCGACTTAACGCTTCTAAAAGTAATTACAAGGTTGGCATATCCTCAACTTGAAGCTGCATCACTTCCAATCCGCGCAGATAAGTAAGTGACACTTGTAGGCTGCTATGACCCATAGCTTGTTGGAGCTTAACAAGGCTGCCAGTCTGTTTGAATACCTGAAGACTACCACTATGTCTCCAAGAGTATAGGGTCTGATGCTTTTCTAATATTTTCGAATGAATCTTGAATTTCGACCATCGATTACTGAAGTAATATGTATTGAATGGGAATTGACTTCCAGAAAAGATGTTCGTGTCAAGGCTATACTTAATGGGTCTTAATTCGAGTATGAACGGTTTGACATAGGGTGGCACTGGTACAATCCTGTTCCTCTTGCTCTTATTCCGACTACCACTCAGATAGATAGTTGTCAAGTCTTCAGAAAAGTCACCCCACATCAATTCTCGAATTTCTCTGTGCGGTCGAAGCAAACAACCGTAGGCAATGATGCAACATAGATGTAGATGCTTATCATACTCGTAGACCTCATTTAGAAGACCTCTGACATCTTTAATTGGCTTATGAAGGACTTCGGGAGAGCGGGGTAGTTTTATCGACTGGAAAGGGTTCTTTAGGTTTCTCTCCTCATAGTGTGGTTTAAGAACGGCTGACAAATGGGCCTTGTGGTTTCTTTTGGTGCGAGATGAGTTAGGTCTCGAGTTCAAAAACTCCATGATTAACCCCTTGGTAAGTTGATTGAGTTTAAGGTCTTCTTTCCCCCCCATTTTCAAGAATTTCTCGAACATCTTACCGATTGATACCAAGTCTTTCTTGTAGTTATACGAATAGTCCGAATTCAGTTTGACCTGAATAGAGTGGTTAAGAACTTCAATCACTCCATCCATTAGGTCAATAACTGGGGATGAGTGTTTAATGGGGGGTCTCCAACCTGACCGTAAAGCCAATACGAATGCCGATTTCAGAGCCTTCCCCTCTTTAACACGCGCATCACCTGTATACTTGTTTGGGTCAATTGAATGACCTATTAGTTTCCCGTTAGCAAAAGAATGGGACTCCCCATCTACAATAACAGAAATGTAAAGCTCTCCATCCTTCTTGTATCCTAATCGGACATTGTCAATGAGCCTCGCCATGAAGCAATGTACAGCTTCTGCCTAGAGTCTGCGCCGCTTCTGATAGCTCGAATTTGCTACATCTTTAGCAATCCCATTGTCAAACCGAATATCCATGTACTCTTTAGTCGACTTATAACTGGCATGATTAAGAGAGTGTTGGATTTCTTCAATCGAATATCCCAAGGCTTGGAGTTGAGCGGTCCACGTATGACGCGCTGTATGAGATGAAAAATGTCTTAAATCCAATGCTTCTGCCATTCTACCTAAAGACCTATTATACTTTTTAATTGCTCGTCTAATGATTGCCTCGTGCTTCGGGCTATAAGACTTATTGACCCAGTCAACCCCTATAAAGTCCTCCTCTTTCAAATAAGGGAAGACAAACTGGTCTGGTAGTTTCCGAAGTAAATCGAAAAAACGTTTGGATGCCGCATCTCTCATTTCAAAGACGAGCTCTTTCAATGCATTCCAAAATTCTAAATGTTGTTGGGACCTATCCCATCCTTTTACCTTGAGACTCTTCACGTATAGTTCGAGCTGCGATAAATTCATGACACCTATGGTTTCAATGAAGCCAGATTTAGAAACGAGATTGTATATGTCTTGAGCTTCAAGAGCAATCTCTGCAACCTTAACTTTATTACACGCCTCGGTAAATTGTGTGGGGTAAATAAACGATAGAGCCTCTGCAATCTCGAAATTGAACACCATCTCATAGTCCATTCTCACTTTCTTCACCTTAAGTAGAATAGTATATCCCGGCTTGAGATTCGACGTCCTGAGTGGAATTGCATCCGATACTCGTTGTCCTGAAGCGGCTAAACTGAACAGGAACAAAGTCTTTGCCTCTACCTGCTTTATTAATCTCCCTGTTGGATTGTAGTCGCGGAGTAGCTCAATCTCGTCATGAGTTAGAACTCGCGCCTTCGCCACTTCCCTCCTGTTCCATCGGATTTTAGCTTGTAAGAACATCCCGACATCATTCACTCCTCTGCTTTGAGCCCAGTCTCTAACCACAACCTTTAGAACACTGAGGTAATTGCTTGCAGTTCTTAGTGACCTATTACCTTCACCATTAACCTTCGTCAGTAGGACTTCCTTTAACTTTCTGACTGCTTCTTCATCTTTCAACCATTCGAATGGAAAGGTTTTGGAATTGAAATGTCGCTTTATCCCCTTCTCCAACACTACTCTTATCTTGTGATATGTGAAATAGGTATTATTTGCCATCGTCCCCTCCCGGAAGCTCTTTTCCACATACCAATTGAAGTATTCAAGAAGGCAGGACTTATAGTCTCCCCCAATCTGTCGAGGTCCAGTATCTAATATGTCCTGTAGTGCTCGATTGATGGTTAAGTGGTTCGGGTGTTTATTCGAAACCTTTGGGTTCTTCCAGTACTTCTTAATTACCTCAATCCCCGTAGAGTATCTATCTGTAACATTACCACCAACTCTGGTGACCACATAGACCATACCCTTACTCTTGTCTTTCAACGGACTTAGGTATAAACCGAAAGTTGTCTTCATATCCGATTTGCTAGGATAACGCCGAGACCCTTTGCCGCCAAATAGTCTCATGCTGCAACTTCAATTTCATTGAACGAGGGGAGTTCATCATCCCCAACTACAATAACCTCCATGCTATTTTCAGTTGGATGGAGTGCCTTAAACTTTAAGAGTGTCAATAGACCGCATACTATTTTGCCTTCTATATCCACTTTGACGGAGTGTCCTGCGTCAGCCATCACTTCATCCAATGAAATCTTGGATTTGGGCCATTCGACTTTTTTGAATCTCAAGACACGCTTGGAAACTGCTCCCCTTATGGCAAATAAACCATGGGCATTACCTTTATCTCTCATAACTAATGATTCCCTTCGTTTTTTATGAAAGGGGGTGTCGGACTGCCATCCGACACTCCCACTCTCGCCTGGCTAGAATTTTTAAGAATTTGTTTTTTTAAGCTTTGTCTTGTTCTTCTGCTACCATGCTGAGATAGATGAGGAAATCCGCGAAGTTGCGTTTGCTCATTGGTTCGATACCTGAGACTCGGTTCAACATCTGACTAGCGATACTTAAGGATTGAACACTATCGAGTTCGATTGAGAGAATTAGGTCATCGTCGTGATAGAGATGATACATAATACCTCCACAGCCCTCACAGGGATAAACCCAATGGGATGTTATGTCATTTGACACTTGGAACTCGGAACCCTTTAGGTTGTCCTCAAGTTTTTGGATGAGATGATGTTTCATTTTGTTGGTTTTGAGAATTAGTGTTTATACGGGGGTGTTATCAGACCAATTAATCATTCCCCATAATTTTTTACCCAATCGTGAATAATCTCTGCGTGTTCCCACCCCCACTGATTTGGGGGACCCGCTTGGTAGAAGTCGTCTTTTTTCTCCTCCCACATTTTAGTAAAGATTTCATCAGTTTCTTGGCTCGTCCATATCTGTAGGTCACCAAACTCCTCAAGGAAGGATTCAAGGAAAATTCCGTACAGGTCCTCAGTGGTAATTTCACACCTATACACCACCGCTTGAGGAATGTTACTATCTTCCGAGAATAGGGTATGAAGTAGTTCTTCCTTCTTCATTGTCTGAGAGTTTTTGAGTTGTCCGTAGTCGTCAAAGTTGTAGGTGTCGCTTAGTACCTCCATGATATGTCCTTCGTCCTCACACCATTCCCAATCTATGTCTCCCGTGTCTTCGTAAGAAATGATGGGGTCAAATTCTTTTGAGAGTTCATCGATGGTATTGAAGTCAGGACATCCGTTTAGGATAAGGTGTTTTGCCCACTCCTCGGGTTTATTGATTGTAACCCCAATCCAGCGGATACAATTCTGCGGTAGAACACTGAACTCAAAGTAGTTTTCAAGTTCATTTTCAGTCAATTCGACGAGGGTCTGTACTTCCAGTGCAGAAGCCTCTTTTTGTTGGTTAATCGCCATTTTTCAAAGGGTTTTCGGCTTCATGAAATAGGTTTTGGTTTGTTTCTGAGTCATTAAAGATTTTACTCCCTCTGAGAACCAGCAGAGGGAAAACTGGTCAAGCAGCCAACCCTTGACTTTCAAGGTCATTGACTATTTTCTTTAATCTGACATTGGATTGCATTGCATAGCCCCTGTTCACTTCGTAGCCGATGTATCGACGACCACCTCCAACTCTAAGGACCCCTTCTCCAGTTGTCGAGGTTCCGGCAAAACAATCAACAATCAAATCACCAGGCTCCGTACAGGACATTATTGCCACCAAGGGAAGAGTAATAGGAAAGGTTGCGGAGTGGGTTAATCTAATCCCCTCCTTTTTACACTCTTGTGCTAATGCTGAATTGTTGGCTATGGCACCCTTAATGACCCCATCGCGATAATCAACTATCGACCTAAGCTTAACACTCCCTCCTTTTTTTCCATAGGTAAATCCACCTCCATCGTTTTGAACATAATCTCTCACCCAAGAGTCATTGAACTTAACAAAGGGGTTCTTCTTGAAAATATAGATGTACTCGTGGACAGGGATGGAGCGGGGAACATCATGCCATTGGGCATTAGTCTTTAACCAAATTTGCTTGTCATGCAATAACCACCCTCTCTCAACCATAGCCAATACAAACTTCTCAGGCACCAATTGAAAGTGGTAATCTTGAGATGTGTCCATAAGGTTGACCCATAATGTCCCATCTCCAGCCAATGCCCTCTTGCAATCCTCAAAATGGTCAGCGAGGTTAGTAACAAACTCATCAACCGTTTCTTCCTGACCCAATTCGGACTGTCCATTCCCGTAGACCCTCATTTGAAAATAGGGGGGGCTCGTAAAAATCAGATTCACTGAGTCATCTTCAATGCCAATCAATCGTTCTGAACTGGCGACCTTGACTTCAGCATTCGGGATGACTTCAAATGTGAACCCTGAACTAACCTTGTCATTGAGTGACTTTGCAAGACGATTCTCTTGAGATTTGAGTGCTCCCGATAAGCTCTTTGCTCTGTCTAAAGATTCAATCTCTCTGTGATAAACGTCAGCATCATCCTTTGAAAGTTCCCTTGCCCTCTTATCATAGGTGCGGAGTTGTTGACTTACATGCTTTCCGCCAAGTTCAGCATCAAGTACCTCACGCAAGTCTCGAGCCTTTTTGACCTCTTCATCATCAGAGGTCTTTCCCTGTTTAAGGTGCTTCCCGTATCGGTCATAAAGAGCCTTAATCTCCCGCAACTGATGCGAACGAAGTTTGACCCGCTGTTCTTGGTGTGCTAATACGAGGTCGTCATCAATCTCTACGGGCTCACAGATGACACAGGGCACAACTGGCAATCCAAGATGTTTCGCTGCAGACAATCTCCGATTACCAGAAACCACCTGGTACTTCTTTTCTTCTTGAACCAAGAAAACCTTTAATGGCTCAAGGACGCCAAACAACTCAACTGACATGACCAGCCGAGTGAATTCCTTATCAACACCGTAGATGGACTGAGTTCGGCTATTGGGTAGCAAAAGTGCAATGGGGATGTTTTCCATACCCCAAAAGTGCAGAGAAAGAATTACATATGCAAGTAAACACTTAAAAAAGTGTTTTATTAGTTGTAATTAATTATTTCTTACCACCTTTCTTCTTGATAATCAACTCAATAGATTTCTGTTGGGCAAGTGCTAAAAGACCATCATCCTTCAAACCAAAGGGATAATCCGACAGCTTTCCGAGATGGATGGTTGTGATTTTTTGTCTATTGCTCCCTTCTTCATAGTACCTAACCGAGCCCCTCACGTAGCGTTTTCCTGACGTCTTGTCATTGACTTCTATGATTGAAACATTAGGTATGTACTCTTTTCGAAAAGCCTCCAAATCAGCTTCACGCACCTTAACCTCTTTTGATATTGGCTCTATTTTACGCTGATACTCCTGTAATATCTCGTCTAACTCTGATTGCTTCTTTATCAACTTTTCTTGCAAGTCACCAAGTTTGTTGATAATGTCTTCGACCTTCATATCTAACACGATTACACATTAAACAATTTATGTACTAAAGTACAATCTTATCTCAACAAATGCATAATCTCATTGACTTCACTAAAATCATATAATCCTCTATGTCCGTGAGATTCAATCAACACCTCAACGAGCGATGGGATGTCTTGATTACTGATGGCAGCAACATTCAAAAGATTGAAAGACTCGCATAGTAAAAATTGAGCCCTAATCTTATTTGTTGAAGAGTGAATAAACCTATTGTTCCAAGTGGTTCTCACAATATCCCTTGTTATACCCTCTCGATTCCCTAAGATTATTTCCAATAAATCAAATACAAGTCTATCCTTACTGAATCCATCGATTGCCCGAATTTTATCTTCACTCAATCGCTTACTCAGCAGAAACTTTATCTGGTCAGGTGTTAAAGCCATGGATGAAAGTTAGCCAATAAGCAGATAATACATTGAATATGTAAGGGGCGATAAAAAAAGGGGGGGGCTTCATCATTTGGCCCGAAACACCCCCCCCCCTTCAGGACAGCCCCCTCCGAATCCCCCTCCCTAACCCCATAAACAGACCCCTAATTCAGGTACAATCCCGTACTTAAAAGGAAAATTTTTGGGAAATTTTGTTCCGTTAATGACTTTTTTTGCTGGCTTTTTTCAAAGCACCTCTTTATGAGTATCAAAGCATTCAGATTTCAATAATCTCAATGATGATATCGCCAAGGGTCATTCACGCTATCTGGGTCGTTCAAATTCCACATTAAAAGGACTATCCCCCCTGTAACGCGACCTTAAAAACTTTAAAAAAAGTGGGGGTTGTTATTGAGTTGGTTCAAAAAGCTCATTCAACAACCCTCTGGTTCGTTCGTCTCCAGCTTCAATCATGGTAATCCAATCCGTTTGATGTCTGCGAGAGCCACGTTGGTTCGTTCCGAAATCTGTCATTAATCCACCATGCCCATCAGCATATTCATAACCCACACAAATCTTTTTAATAATCTGTTCTGGTCTCCACTTCTTCTTCTTGAGCGGCATTGAAGTTGGGCAGTAAAATTTCACTGAATACGCAGTGATGAAAGTGAAAATCTTAAAGAAGGCTTCAAACTCTTTAACGTCTTTATCAATTTCATTCCTGACTTCAACAGATAGGTGACCATCATCCAATACTTGGATGAGATGAATGATTATTCCCGCATTTGAAGTTTGCCATTCCAAATCAAAAAAGTTGGTCAAGACCTTTGATTCAGGATGTAACTGCTGATACCATTGAAAGGATTTGACGATTGCCAAACTGCGACGATTCGGACTCCACATAGCGCTTAAATATCCGCTCAAATTCACGGATTCGCAGCATTCAACGCTCAACTGAAGTCAAGAAAAGTATAATTTTTACTTTCTCAACAAGTGGACCGACCCTTTAAAAGGCTTGTAATGTTATTAGCTGATTAAAAAAGTGAGATACGCAAATTCAGAACTTAATAATTACCACCACTACTTGCTTGTTTCTAGTGGCTAGTTACTAGTTGCTAGTTGCTAGTTACTAGTTGCTATTTATTAGTTGCTATTTATTAGTTTCTATTTATTAGTTGCTAGTTGCTAGTTGCTAGTTGCTTATAGAAAATAAATCCTTCAAGAAAAAAGTAAATAGTAAAATTTTGAGGTAGGAGAAAAAATCTCCCACCTCAATGAAAAAGCTCTGAAATCCTTAGTCAAGACTTGAAATCTTCCAAGAACTCCTTTAGCTCCGCTTTATGGACAATAAACTCTTGAACGACTGAAACAACCTTGTGTTGACATCCTCGTTCACAATTACAGTCCTTGACAATGATTCTCTCTTCCATTTCAATTGATTTAGGTTAGAGGTGCTAATTAATGACCACCCCAATCTTGTAGTCGTACTTAAACGACCATAAGTGTTTACCACACTTACAAATGGCTTGTCAAGAGGTACCGTTGAGCTAAATTCACCCAAACGAACAGATTTTATTTTTATCTATTGGTGTTCATGAATCGCCATTTTTTATTTTGTTGAATTTTCGATGATGGCGATTTCATCTTCCGTCAACTCGTATAGCTGATAAACCAAATGGTCTATTTGATTTTCTAAATCTGCTGTGACTTTGTTCTCTTTCTTCTTGTCAATAACATTTTGAACAAGTTTTGAAAGTGATTTTGTGTTTTTAAAATTCGGAATCGGAACAGCCTTAACCCTACTTGGTTTTACTTGCGCCAAAATTCTACCACCTTCTTGCGAAATTTCTTGATAGAAAAAGGTAATTAATTTTGAATTTAATATCCCCAAAACTGCCAAGTTGAAGTCTATATCTTCAGATTGGAGTTTTACAACATTAACTGTGTCTATTGGATAAAAACCAATTTCATTATCTAAAGCTGCAATAATTCTATCTGCAGTTTGGCGAACTAAAATTTTAGGTGTTACAAAATCACTTTCTTCTCTTGCCCTAAACAAAATATGCCAATCTCGTTTTCCTTGTTTCTTTTCAACTGAACTTTTAATTAATAAATCTTTATTCGGTTCCAAATACGCGACCGTGTTTGGCACCTCTTCTTTTATAGTGTCTTTTGTAATGTAAACAACATAATCATCAACGTTATTATCAATAAAATACTTGTTGAAATTACTACCCCTTATTGTGCGTTTTGCAACCCACTTTTCAATTTTATTAATATTAATTGTATCGCCATTTACAATATAAACTTTATCGCAACTTGTGCTAATTCCATTTGAAATAGTAATTGAAATGTTTTCCAATGTTGGAAAAGCAGTCATCAATTTATTTACTAAGTTTGACTTTTCAGAACCTACAACATAAATCTGATTGAAATTAGCCTTTAATGACTCTGAACTAACTTTTACTAAATCATTTGGATTAACGAATCTGTCTTTAATTTGTTCTCTGATGTCTGCCATTAAAACAGAATACTTTTCTTCTGCTTTGTTTTGGATTTCAAGGATTGCTGAAGAAACAACAGCATCTTCAAAAACGTTGTCGCCAAGATTTACAGCAGAAAGAACTTTTTTTTCTGTCAAGAAATATTTTCTTGCTTTAGTCATATAAATTTGGAACATAATTTCATTTGGAACTATGTAGTTCAATATTCCGTTTTGCCGAGTAAGTCTTAAGCCTTGACCAATAAAATACAAAAATGAATTTCTAATTCTCTCAACCAAAAAATCAAATTCAGCCTTCAAAAACTCTTTTTCTCTTTCACTAAAATCAATCCCATAAGGCGGATTTCCAATAACCACATCAAAGCCTACAAAATCGCCTTCATCATTCAGCACTTCGGGAAATTCAAAACGCCATTCAAAAGCGTTTTCAAAAATCTTATTGGCTTTTATTTCGTCAATTTCGGTTTCAAGTTTCTTGGTTTCTACGGTCAGCTGCGTTACTTTCTTGTTCCAATCGGCTTTTTCCTTTTTGCTCAATTCGAAAAGTTGCACCTGATTGGTCATTTGAAATAAGTCGCCTGAAAGTTTTCGCAGCTTCTTCACTTTCGGGTCGTTCAACGAAATTTCACTTCTGAAATCCGATTTTATGTCGGCAATCAGTCGTTCCATTTCTCTTTTTTGCTCCTTGCTTTCAGCGTTTCGGTAAGTGTCAACGGCAATTCGGTAGCTGTCAATTGTCCACTTGCTTTTTTTCAAGGCTTGTTTCAAGTCGGCATCAATGGCAAAACGGCTCACCAAAGAGTTTCCGCATTTTATGTTGATGTCAATATTTGGAAGTGTTTCTAATTCGGTATCGTTCTTGTAATAAGCATTTTTCAAAAGCTCAATCCACAAACGCAAACGGCAAATTTTTAAGGAGTTGGAATTGATGTCCACACCGAAAAGGCAGTTTTCAATAATTGTTTGTTTTTCGTGGAAAAGCGTTTCTTGTATCCGCTGACTTTCTTTATTGCTTGGGTTATATTCAAAAAGTTCGCCTTCTTCGTCTGTTACAATCAATTCATCATTTACCACTTCAACCTGATATTCTTTCAGGCGTTTTCCGTCTTGCCCTTGCAGAATTTTCAAGTCGTTTTTTACAGCAATAATTTCATTGAGTGCCGAAACTAAGAAGTGACCTGAACCAACGGCAGGGTCGCAAATTTTGATTCTGTTTACAATCTTGTTGGCTTCTTTTCGGTCTTCAATTTTGTCGTAAAGTTCTTCAAGCGTTGTGCAATTCCATTTTTTGCTTTCGTTGAATTTCTGTACAACGGCTTTGCGAATGGTTTCACGGCACATATACATTGTGATGAAACCGGGAGTGAAAAATGAACCGTCTTTGTAGCCGTTTATTTTCTCGAAAATCAAGCCGAGAACCGAAGCGTTTATCAGTGTTTTGTTGTCTTCCTGAATTTCTTCTCCGCCTTCTGCTCCAAAGTCGTAAGCATCTAAAAACTCGAATAAGTAGTGAAGCGTGGAAATATTTCCTGTCCGTTTTTTGCCCTGCTGGTCTTTCAGAACGGTTTGCGAAAAAATCGGAATGGTTTTATCGTCTTTCAGGTTGCTGATAAACAAAGTAACCTGCTCAATGTCGGTCGGCTCGAAAAGCGATGAATTGAGATAAGGCGTTTTTTCAAACGCCTTTTTTACATCTTCGTTTCGCTCGTCATACTTGCGCGCCAACACCTGAAAAAATAAGCTATTCAGGTCGTCATAGTTCTTTACTTTGTCAAGGTTGAGAAAAGAAAAAGATTTGTCGCCTTTGTGATAAGTGATGAGTTGGGCTTCCAACAACTTCAAAAACAAAATGCGGTTTATCCAAGTAATCGAAAGTTCAAGTGCAACATTAAAAAGTCGTTCCTGTTGTGTGTTGCCGAATTGGTTTGGTTTTTCCAATCGGCTCAATTTATCTAAGCTGTCAAGCTGAATAATCGCATCTTCAAGGATTGTTCCTGTGTGTCTTTCACCTGTTTTGTTTCGTTCAATCAGTTTTTTGCTTCCTTCTTTGGTTTCGGTCAAACCGATGATATGCAATAATTCGCTGTAAAAGCGTTTGTCAAGGCTGTTGCTGTCATTGGTGAATGGAAGTTTTAAAAGATGCTCAGGCGATAAAAGTTTGAATAAAGCAATCAGGGAATTGTCGTCTGTTTTGTCAGTATTGCGCAACGGTTTTTGAAAGTCCTGAATATTGAAGTAAGTAAATTCAATTTCTGTAGTAATGTTGTCAATAAATGGCTCAGCAATTTGTTTGTAGAAAAAATCTGTTTTGGTGTCCGCCAATCGCCCATCTTCAAAGTCGTGGAATTGCTTTACCAAATTTTTATTTTGAGCAAAAAGTCTGTCAAATAGGGTGGCGTCAAAAATGAACCATTCATTGATGTTGGTCGCTACCAAATGCTTTACTTCAAGATTTTTGTGTGTAATTCTCTCTCGTAAGTAATATAAAACCAATTCTTGAAATGCTTTTACATTCAGTTTTTTGGTGGTAATCATTTCCCCTTTGTTGGTCGGCTTTTTAGCTTCGAGAATTACTCCAACTGTCGAGTTCGCATTTTGTCCGTTATGAATAACAAGGTCGTTTCGACCTTTGGTATTTATAAAATGGTTTTGCTTGTAGTAAGTGTCTTTTAGAAAATCGGAAACCAAGTTTTTATGAAACTCTTCGCTTTCCGTGTCATTTGTCCTGTCGATTAAAGTAATGAGATTAGTCTTGAAGCCTTCAATTTCAGTCCTGTTCGGTTTTACTTTTAAAAAAGCTCTGTTAAGTGCCTTTCTTGGTTTCAATTCTTTTAAAATCATCTACAAATGATATTATTTATTTCAGTCGGTTAAGTAAGTTATTCGGTCATCCTGGCATTGGGTGGTGTCAACATGTCTACTTCTATCCTTTCCACCTAAATCATCTTTGAAAGGAAACTCATCCCACATCCAAACATTCTTAAACTGACTGGCGTACATCGGGTCAGTTAGCGAATACGCTTGCATCAACCTTTCGAATCGCTCTCCTTTGTCTCTTTCTGAAAATGAAATACTGCGATACTTCTGAAGAATTGAATTGAGGCTCATAAAGACAGATTGGAATCGGTCGGTTGTAAAGTTAGCCTTTAGAATTGAACCCCTTTATTTGAGACATCAACAATTATCAAAAATTTAAAAAATGTTTAAGATGCTGTAATACAGTAATATGCATATTGCATATTAAACGTTTGACAACCGACTATTTGTAGCTCGATGTCATTAATTGCACTCCTTAATCAAAAATTATCCTTTTCATTGTTTTCGAATTACGGGGGGAATACAGCCCCTCTTATATTACCTCTCCTATAAGGTACAATTAACGGTTCAAAGGTTTTGCTTGTAGCACTTTTAATCAAAACAAAAAATACCGCATATGAGTTGAGTATGAGCTTTGGTAAACGTTTGTGCCCATTGAGGAGTTGTTGTAATTTTAATCTTGCAATAAAATTAAAACAAATGAAGGTCAAGTACAACAGGGTTAGCACCATCAATCAACACGGTCACCGGAACGAACTGGACAAGGAACACTATGACCTAATTCTCTTTGATGTGGTTAGCGGTAAGGTCAAAATGGACGACAGGCCTGAAGGAAAGAAGCTGATTGCTTTGGTGCGTGCCGGAAAGGTGAAAACCCTTGTCGTTGAAGAGTTGAGCAGGTTAGGCCGCAATGCCTTTGACACATTAACAACTCTTAACCTGTGCAAAGAGTGGGGGGTGAATCTCGTGGTACGCAGCCTCGGAATATCAAGTCAAGTTAAAGGTGAGCCAAACAAGCTCTTTGAACTCATCGGAACCGTCTACTCTTGGGTTGCCGAACAAGAACGCGAAGCAATAATTGAAAGGACTACTCAAGGGAGGCTTATGGCACGGGCAAAGGGGGTTCGTTTTGGACGCCCCATCGGAACAAATGAAACAGTGCGTGACTTCTTGTGTAAGCCAAAAAACAAAAAAATTACGGAGCTCCTCGAATTAAATAGACCGATTCGCGAAGTAGCTCGGGCGACAGAATCATCTACTAGGACTGTTCAGAAGGTGAAACACCATTTAGACAGATTCAATAATAATTGAGGCAAGCTCAAACACAACGTGGCGAAGTTGAAGGTATTGGTCGAGCGTTAGTGAAAACCCGAGTTGTGCCTAAAGTTCCTCCTGAGTCAAGTATATCTGTGTCTCATTGAGTGTCATGAAATCTTCAATTAACATTAGTCAAAGGGAACCACTGAAGCTATCCTCTTCTGCTAATCTGTGAGATTGGCTTCTTGAACGCCGACTCAAACCTTGGGACAACATCGCACAACCATTTAATCATCTTAGTCCAATCCTCTTCCTTAAACACGCTTACTCCCTGAAGTTCAAATTTTATTCGACTCATTCGCTTTTGGTCCATACGCTCCCACACCAAAGGACTTCCAAAGTCTCTTTCAATTTGTTCTGACTTCGTTTTCAGAATATCGAAGACTCTCTTGTTTTCCTCTTGAGACTTGCCCGAAATTGTCAATTCAACTCTAGCATAGTCACCAGTTGCGATACTTCCGTAAGTCACTCCACTTATCCCACTTCCTGCACTAATCCAATGTTCCTTCCCGGGACTTACATTACTATAAAGAGTTGAGACTTGATTTATTTCCTTCAAATACTCAGTCCAATACTTCCGGCGTATAATGTGCCGACCCTTAAGTTCCTCTTGTATTCCGACCTCCTCTCTTGATTTATTCGCCATACTAATTACAAAATCCTCAGCCTCCTTAACTGGTATAATTTGCTCAAGATTTAAGAACAGCTGCTCATTTAGTTTGTAGGGAGTAGCCTTGAAGCATTGAACCCTTAAACCATAATTCAAAAGCCAAAGTACGGTTGAGGTAACCTCTTTTCGAAATTCTCCGGCAATCATGACGATTCGCTGAGAATTACCAATATTCAGTTTTTCACGATAATCGTCTGACTCCAAAAACTCTTCAAGAAGTTCCTCTGCATTTTCTGCGCTACCAATTTTCTGCAAATACTGTCTGAAAATGGAAACGATTTGGGAACCATTTAAGGTGGAGCAATAAGAAGCATACTTTAGGACTTGCCAAGTAACATCCTTACCTGTGTCGTCCAATTTGTTTTCAATAATGACCAAGTTCCCCTGCTTATCCAAAGCAAGTAAGTCGAGCCGCTCAGAAGTGTCCATGAACCCATTGAACTCCTTTTGGATTATCAACAAATCTTCATTCAAACACGAGGGATTATTCGCAATCCACTCTTGAAGATGGTCGCGCTCCTTGAATCCCAACTGCTTAAAAGTCGCAGATTCAATCTTCTCAATCCTATTGGTGGACTTATTGATGGTGTACATTGGATTTACAACTTTCAGTTTTAAGGATGAGACGGTCACGCTATTCTCGCGATGTACAAGGTAAAGTGGAAGCCAAGTTTGAAAAAAGTAGAATTTTCATTTTCCAATCAATTAGCAAATTTGGGATTCCTAAAAATACGGGGTATACCTAATTGGCACATAAAAAAGGGAAGGTGCGCTTACTGACACCTTCCCTTTGGTGAGACCCATCAACCTCAACGAAATCTTTGAATCTAAGGTCTCACATCAAACCATTACAATGTTACTATTGCAAAATGAACGTTGCAACATCATTTATTCTCATAAAATCATTCATTTACAATGTTTTGAGTCAAATGAAACAACAAAGGGCACTCTCGATTGAGAGTGCCCTTGTTAAAAAACGCACTTAATTGGTTTGGTGCAAGATTTTGTACAGTCCAACGTTAAAACCACTTCTAAAGCATTGAAATTCAACTATTAACTCACAGAAAGGAGTTAAACGTCTAGAATCAAACATAGATGAGAGGCAACCAATTTAAAGTAACTCAATTTCATCTACAAGTTGGGCATTGAATT
>Ga0222713_10002923_pt1 | contig 17894 bp, 14 predicted proteins | sample C33_649DmetaG_FD_165061 | JGI IMG/M metagenome (GOLD analysis project Ga0222713, IMG submission 165061) | Estuarine water microbial communities from San Francisco Bay, California, United States - C33_649D | ecosystem: Environmental > Aquatic > Marine > Unclassified | place: USA: California...
CGATCTTGCAAGAAACATGTGACCGGACCCAGCTACTGAGATCGGTAAAACGCGCAATAATGGCCTCGCTGTCTGGGACGGCCTTGCGGGGGTTCCAAAGGGGGTCCATAGGTTCTTAAATTCCTTGTTGTACGAGCAAATACTTGTTCTTAATGACGCTCGGTAGGCTCTATCATTGCATACATGAGCACACAACTTTTCTTAGACAAAACCATTTTGGTCACTGGGGCCTCATCGGGGCTTGGGCTGCATTTTTGCAAAATGCTAGTGGCCAAGGGTGCACAGGTTATTGGCGTGTCGCGCCGAGCACCCCCTGCGGGCGTTGTCAGTGAATTCATAGAAGCCGATCTTAAAGACCCTTTAGCATTGGCAGACGCATTGAATTCAAAGTTGCATACAAGTTCGACCTCCCCTCGCCCTATTTACGCGCTTGTTAACAATGCGGGGCTTGCCTCAACTGCTCCTCTGCTTCAATCCGACCCTTTGAGTGAATTAGAGATCATTAAAGTCAATCTGCTTGGGCTTATGTCCATGACCCGATTGATTGCCCCACATTTAATTGTTAATGGGGGTGGCGTTATTGTGAATATCGCTTCGGTTTTGGGTATTCGGCCACTGAAGCACGTCTCTACCTATTCTGCTTCGAAGGCGGCTGTTATTCAGTACACCCGGTCATCGGCAATCGAATTGGCCCCACAGAAGATTCGTGTGAATGCCCTTGCACCTGGCTATATTCGAACTGATATGAATGCAGATGTGCTTGACGGCCCGGCTGGAGAGCAGATTAAAAAGAAGACGCCTCTGCGTCGGTTCGGCGAACTGTCTGATCTTGATGTGCCTTTATTGTGTCTGCTTGATCCCGGTAATTCTTATATGACTGGAGCCGTTCTTGCTGTAGATGGCGGAATGAGCGCAGGACTTTAGAAAATAACAAAAGGATAGTCATGAACTTTGATAGTCCCTCCGATGTTCTGCCCTTAATGAAGGCGGTCGATGAATTTGTAGAGGCTAGGCTACTCCCCCTTGAGGAAGATCCCTTAAGCTTTGACAGCCACGAGAATATTAAAGAAGACCTTCTCGCGAAGGTTCGCCAGGAGGTAAAAGCCCTTGGTCTTTTCTCTCCTCAACTCCCAAAAGAGTTCGGTGGCTTAGGTCTCACCCCAGTTGGTCAGGCATTGCTCTACGAAAGAATGAATCGCTCTATTTTTGGGCCTGTCTGTTTTAACTGCGCAGCGCCGGATGACGGCAACATGACCGTCTTGGCCAAGGTTGGAACCAAAGATCAGCAGGCACGTTGGCTTCTTCCTATTGTTAAAGGCGAAGTGCGCTCCTCCTTTGCAATGACCGAACCTCATCCGGGTGGCGGCTCAGACCCCGGCATGATTCAGACGCGGGCCGAACGTCACGGCGACCGTTGGCGTATTTACGGGCGCAAGTGGTATATCACCGGCGCCCAGGTAGCCTCTCATTTCATTCTTATTGCAAAAACGGGGGAGGGTACGCGGGATGGCCTCACAGCTTTTCTTTTTCATAAAGACGACCCGGGCTGGTCGATTATTCGGCGAATCGGAATTATGGGACCCGAGGAGCATGGCGGGCATTGTGAGCTTGAATTCAACGGACTAGAAATTCCCGATGAGAATCGGCTTATGGGCGTGGGCCAGGGGCTTAAGGTAACCCAGATTCGCCTCGGTCTTGCCCGTCTTACACACTGCATGCGTTGGTTAGGTCTTGCTCAGCGATGCATGGAAGTTGCCTCGGCTTATATTTCAAAAAGAGAAGGCTTCGGAATAAAACTCTCGGAACGTGAGAGCGTTCAGATGCAGATGGGTCGAGTAGCCATGGCAATTGATACGGGACGGTTGTTGACGATGCGGGCTGCCTGGAGGTTGCAGGAAGGACAAAAGGCTCGACCGGACATCTCCATGGCGAAGATTCAGGTGGCCGAGACATTGCATTTAGCTGCTGACACAGCCATACAGCTCTGTGGTGCACTTGGCTACAGTAAAGATACCGTCCTAGAGTGGATTTACCGTTACGCCCGACAGGCCAAGCTTGTTGACGGTGCAACCGAAGTTCATCAGATGATTATTAGTAAAGCTTATCAGGGACAAGGCCCCGCCTTTTTCACCTGGGGTCGAGGGAATGACTGAGGTTGATGAGTCGATTACGTTTTTATTAAGCCAGCTTGCAAACGTAAGGCCGAGTTTTCGTAACGCCTCGATAGCGAAAGTTCAGCAGCTTTCGGGGGGCGCGATTAATCGCAATGACCGTCTTCAACTGCAGCTAGACGATGGTTCGCTCAGCGACCTGGTGATGCGCAGGGGTAGGGGCTCCCCGGTTCCGGGAACGCTTCGTCGCGAACAAGAATTTCAACTCGTTCAGCTTATGTTCCATGCGGGTGTGCCGGTTCCCGAGCCTGTTGCGATGGTTGAGGCTGATCAAACTCTGGCAAGTTTTTTCCATTGGTGTGAGGGGATCACAGACCCTCGTCTGATTTTAAAATCGTTCGGTTCTTTGCCTGAGCAGCCCTTAGAAGACCTTTCGGGTCAGCTTGGAAAGGTTCTTGGTGCGATTCATAGCGAAAAAATGGCCTCGTGTTTGAATAATGAGCATGCCCCTCTGTTCGGGGAGCGGCCCTTCAATGGAATCTCCGCAAGCATTCAAACGCTTCAAGAGGGTTTTAACCAGGTTCAATCGCCGCCTAGTTATCTGAAATTTGCTCTAGAGCGCATCTGTGAAGAGGCCAGCCGCTTTACGAATAAGAGGCCCGCAGTGCTTTGCCACAACGATTTTAGGTTGGGCAACCTTATGTTGAGCTTGCCTTCGGTGTCAGAGGTCAAGGGCGCAGAGCCCATTGCCAATCAGATACGCTCCTCGAGTCATGGTCTGTTTAAAGCTGTGCTCGATTGGGAGTTTGCCAACTGGGGCGACCCCATGTCCGATCTCGGCTGGCTTACAGCCCCTTGCTGGCGTTTTGGTGGCCCACATCCCGTAGCGGGCTTCCTGCCTTTAGAGCCCCTTTTAGTGGGATACCGCTCAAGCATGCCCAGCTTTGATGAGGCCTGGATTACCGAGCTGAGTTTTTGGCAGCGCTTTGCTCATCTGCGGTGGGCGATTATTGCCTCTCAGCAGGGCGAGCGTGCGCTCTCCACCAAGGACGAAACCTTGGAATTAATGATTACCGGCTTAATGACAGCCAGCATTGTTCAGCCTGTGGTTGAGCACTATCTGGGTCGTGCAATAGAGTCCTTCCCAACGCCTCGTTATCGTCCGGTCTCTCATATCCGCCCAGATAAAGCTCGTGCTCTTGCGCACCTTCCCGAGTTCAATACCCTTTTACGGGAAGCCTGGCGATTGCTTCGCCAGGAGGTGGCCCAGAGCGACCAGGTAACTGGCAGACTGAAGTATCAGGTGTTGGTAATTGCAAACGCCTTAAGGCTTGCCATGGCCTCTCAGGCCCTCCCAAGCGAGGAGGTCCGTCAAAAAGTTTCAGAGGGCGAAGAGTTGTCCCGAATTGAATTGGAACTTGCACACGACCTAGCGCTCTGGAGCTTTCAGCCTTAGAGTATTTCTAGAAAAACAAGCCTCTAAGCACTATAAGAATTATTGCGTGCCTGACCAGGCCGGTCTTCTTTTGTCAATAAAGGCCTGAACACCCTCAAGAGCATCCTTATCCATCATGTTGCAGGCCATTACAGACCCTGCGTCCTTGTAGGCCTCACGGATAGGTTGTTCAATTTGCCGGTAAAAAAGTTGCTTGCCGAGCCTTACAGCTTCGATGGGTTTGTTTAGTATGGTCTTTGCCAAGGCAATGGTCTGCTCCTCAAGCTGCTCAGCTGGCACAACCCGATTAACCAGTCCTTTTTCTCGAGCGTCAGCAGCGCTTAAGAACTCTCCGGTAAGAAGCAATTCAAGTGCGTGTTTTCGTAGTAGGTTTCTTGAAAGGGCAACACCAGGCGTCGAGCAGAAAAGCCCAAGGTTAATCCCGGACACCGCAAATTTTGCGTCTTCGCTGGCAACAGCGAGGTCGCACATGGCAACGAGCTGGCAGCCTGCGGCAGTGGCGACGCCCTGAACCTGGGCAATAACAGGCTGGGGCATACCCTGCACGGTGAGCATCATTTCAGTGCATTTTCTAAAAAGAGACTGGTAGTAAGCTTCCGAGGGTGCTTGCATCATCTCTTTAAGGTCGTGTCCCGCACAAAAAGCCTTCCCACTGGCCGCGAGAATGACGACTCGTATGTCATTGTTATTTGAAATTTCTCTGAGGCTTTCTTGCAGTTCATCCAAAAGACTCTCGCTTAAAGAATTGAAGGCCTCGGGCCTATTAAGCAAGATTCTTACTAGGCCTGGGGAAATAGCTTGTTGAATTAAGTTAGACATCAATAGCCTCCACTGCACCGGTTTGCTTCCTAAGCTCAAACTTCTGGATCTTGCCTGTCGATGTCTTCGGAAGCTCGCCGAAAACATACGCACGAGGCACCTTAAACCCCGCAAGGGATTTTTTACAAAAGCCGAGCATCTCCTGAGCATCTGCCTTTGCACCAGGCTTTAGCTCGATAAACGCACATGCTACTTCACCCCATTTGGGGTCGGGCTTGGCCACCACAGCAACTGCAAGTACGGACGGATGTCGGTACAAGACATCCTCAAGTTCGATGGACGAGATGTTTTCACCGCCTGAGATAATTATGTCTTTACTCCGATCTTTAATCTTTACGTAGCCATCGGGGTGCATGACAGCAAGATCGCCCGAGTGAAACCAGCCCCCTTTGAACGCCTCGGAGGTTGCCTTCGGGTTTTTGAGGTACCCCTTCATGGTGATGTTTCCACGAAACACAATCTCGCCGATTGTCTCGCCGTCGGCGGGCACCGGCGTCATCGTTTCGGGGTCAAGAACCGCAATCGACTCCTGCAGGTGATATCGCACGCCTTGGCGCGCGTTCAGCTTTGCACGATCCGGGACAGGCAGGTCGTTCCATTCGGCATGTTTCACGCAGACGGAGGCTGGCCCATAGACTTCGGTTAAACCATAGACGTGAGTAATTTCAATGCCCATGGCCTCCATTCCCTCAATCATGGCAGCAGGTGGAGCAGCACCAGCAACCATGGCTTTTATTCCCTTGGGCAGGTTGTTTTTTGCCTCCGAAGGTGCGTTGATAAGTAAATTGTGGACGATGGGTGCCGCGCAGTAGTGAGTTACACAGTGTTTGCGCATCAGATCGAAAATGGTTTGGGCTTCAACCTTTCGAAGGCAGACATTAATGCCAGCCCGAGCAGCAATCGTCCAGGGGAAGCACCAGCCATTGCAGTGAAACATAGGTAAGGTCCAGAGGTAAACAGGGTGCCTTGGCATGTCCCACTCGAGGATATTTGAAATGGCATTCGTCGCGGCACCTCTGTGGCTGTAGACGACACCCTTAGGGTCGCCTGTGGTTCCAGATGTGTAGTTAAGACAAATGCTCTGCCACTCATCTTGAGGTAGTGTCACTGCAAAAGTAGCCTCACCTTCTTGTAGAAACTCCTCATAGGTCTGAGAACCGACCTGTTCTCCGGAGGGAAGGAACTCTTCATCCAGGGCGTCGACAACATGGGGCGACCGACCGAACTCATTTTTAAGAATTTTCAGGGCTTCGCGCATGGTCTTTGAAAACTCGGGGTCGGTGATTACCAGCTTTGCCTCGCCATGGTTGAGCATGAAGGCGATTGCCTGAGCATCAAGCCGAGTGTTCAAACTGTTCAAAACGGCGCCAGCCATAGGCACGCCAAAGTGTGCCTCCACCATTGCCGGCACATTGGGAAGCATAACGGCAACCGTATCTCCAAGGCCGACCCCTTTTTTCTGCAAGGCTGAGGCAAGTCGGCTTGATCGATCGAATACGTCTTTCCAGGTGCGCAGCAACTGGCCGTGCGCTACCGCAGGTTTATTGGGGTAAACAGCGGCCGCCCGGGCAATGTAGGAGATTGGCGACATGGCAACGTGATTTGCATCGTTGGCCTCTAGGCCTTTGCTGTACATATGGTCGGCGGGCAGCTTGCTCTCTTTGCTTGATTGACTGGTCATAACGTTCTCTTAGCTGCGGGTTGTGGGGAGTCGTGGCATAGGATGCTGATGTCGTGTTTGCCGATTCGAGGGCTTTAAAGATTAAGTTGAAAGAGCAGGGAAAAAGTTGCACTGCAGCATAAGCCTTTCCAATTTCCAAAAAGCTCCCGCCTAAGACGGCTATGTAAGCGTAAAGCACCTAGTAAGAACATGGTAATGAAGGGTAGTACGATAGGAAAGCGGCTGTTTCAAGGGTTTCCCCTCATCTATTGGCAAGCGGGCGAGAACGGTGATGGGTTTTAATAAGGGGATGTCTACAACGCATGACCTTATTCTAGAAACCCGGCATCTTTGCAAAGAATTTCTGGGCTTCGTGGCTGTGAACGATGTCAACCTTAAGGTGAAAAGGCACAGCATTCACGCCATCATCGGTCCAAACGGGGCAGGCAAAAGTACGTGTTTTAACCTCATAACGAAATTCCACCCCCCTACGAGCGGTTCGATTTTTTTAAATGGTGAGGACATAACGTCTCTTTCGCCTTCTCAGATTGCGCGTGAGGGTGTTATTCGCTCCTTTCAGATTTCAGCAGTCTTTCCTCACATGACAGCGTTGGAAAACGTCAGGATAGGTCTGCAACGATTGCTGGGCAGTTCAATGCATTTCTGGAAGAGTGAGAAAAGCCTTGAAGTTCTCAACGAGCGATCCATGGCAGCGCTTGAACAGGTTGGACTGCAAGAATTCTCAGACGAGCTTGCAGTGAATCTGCCTTATGGACGCAAACGAGCCCTGGAAATTGCGACAACCGTGGCAATGAACCCAGAGGTTATGTTGCTTGATGAGCCTACTCAGGGCATGGGCCACGAGGATGTTGACCGCGTGACCGAGCTGATAAAAAAGGTGTCGCAAGGACGAACGGTTGTCATGGTGGAGCACAACATGAAGGTGGTCGCAAAAATTGCCGACACCATAAGCGTTTTGCAGCGAGGAGAAGTTATTGCCGAGGGCCCCTACGAGGTGGTCTCAAACGACCCGCAGGTTATGGAGGCCTACATGGGGTCTTCAGACACCGAGCTCGCTGGCCACTAGAATTTTCCAATATGTCAGAGCCCTGTTTAGAAATTAATAATCTTCATGCCTGGTACGGCGAGTCTCACGTACTGCATGGTGTTAACTTGTCGGTTAGCAGGGGAGAAATCATCTGCCTGCTCGGCCGAAACGGAGCCGGACGCACCACTACGCTGCGCGCGATTCTCGGGCTTACAGGACAGCGTACGGGTGAAATAAAAATTAACGGGAAAAATGTACTTGGTATGGCCACTCATGAAGTGGCTAAGCTTGGTATTGGCTATTGCCCCGAGGAACGAGGAATTTTCACGAGCCTGACCTGCGAGCAAAACCTGCTTCTACCCCCGAAAGTCGGGGAGGGTAAGGGCCTTGACTTGTCAGAGATTTACCAGATGTTTCCTAATCTGCTTGAGCGCCGAAATAGTCCTGGGGGGCGCCTGTCGGGCGGAGAGCAGCAGATGCTTGCCATTGCCCGGATATTGCGGACGGGTGCCGACCTGCTACTGCTTGATGAAATTACCGAAGGGCTTGCCCCAGTGATTGTCCAAAAACTCGACGAAGTCGTTCGTACTCTGCGAGACCGTGGATTCACCATTGTTCTTGTTGAGCAGAACTTCCGCTTCGCCTCCAGGTTGGCTGACCGTAATTACGTGATTGAGCACGGGCAGGTGGTTAAAACGGTCGCTAAAGAGGGGCTCGAAGAAAGCAAGGATGAGTTGGTCGAGTTATTGGGTGTGTAGTTTATTTATAAACAGGAGAAATAAAATGAAGAGAAGTGTAATTGCAAATGTAGTTGCAGCCAGTCTGGTTGCTTTTTCAGGGTCCTCTTATGCAGCGGGTCTGACCGATGATGAAGTTAGAATCGGCGTCCTTACCGATTTGTCTGCAATTTACTCGGACATTGAAGGGCCCGGCGCTGTGGCGGCAGCCAAGATGGCTGTGAAAGACTTCGGCGGAAAGGTCCTTGGCAAGAAAATTACAATCTTGACTGCAGATACGCAGTCGAAGGCTGACCTTTCTGGCTCAAAGGCTCGCGAGCTTTTCGAGAAAGATAAGGCCGACATGCTTATCGGTAATGTGTCCACGGCGGCTGCGCTTGCTGCAATGGAAGTCGCCGATCAAAAGGGCAAAATTTCGATTGTCACAGGAGCGGCCTCACTTCCCATCACTAACGAGAAATGCACTGCTACGAACATTCACTACGTGTACGACACCTATGCCTTGTCAAGGGGCACGGGCAAAGCCGTGGTTGATACGGGTAAGAAAGACTGGTTTTTTGTCACGGCGGACTATGCGTTTGGGCACACGCTCGAGCGTGACACCACAGAAGTTATTCTGGCAAATGGCGGAAAAGTAATGGGTGGGGTTAAGCATCCAATTTCCAGTCAAGATTTCTCGAGCTTCATGGCTCAGGCCCAGTCTTCGGGCGCCCAGGTTATTGCACTTGCAAACGCAGGCGGCGACACCATTGGCTCGGTTAAGCAGGCTGCAGAACTCGGCATTATGGGTTCCAAGCAAACCGTTGTGCCTTTGCTCATGTTTATTTCCGATGTCCAGGCTTTGGGCCTTAAGCAGACCAGTGGCATGTCGTTTACGGTTGGTTGGTACTGGGATTACAACGAATCAAATCGCAAGTTTGCTCAGCGGTTCATGAAAGAGTTCAAAGGCAAAGCGCCTACTTCAGTTCAGGCAGGTGTTTACTCAGCCACCATGCAGTACCTGAAGGCTATTGATGCAACCAAGACAGATGATGCAACTGCGGTTATGAAGCATCTACGTTCGATTGAGATTGACGACGGCCTGTTCAAGGGCAAGATCCGTGCAGATGGAAAGTTTGAGCACGATATGTATCTGCTTCAGGTGAAGTCGCCCAAGGAGTCGAAGAACAAGAATGACGTCGCAAAGGTGATTAAAATCATTGCAGCGAAGGACGCCACTCTTCCTCTTTCTGAGTCGAAGTGCAAGCTTGTTCAGAAATAAGAACCTGGGTTAGAACTTTAGGAAACGTTTATGTTTGAGCTTCTGGGAATCACGCCTCAGGCACTGGTTGCGCAACTGCTTATTGGCCTTATTAATGGGTCTTTTTATGCAATGCTTAGCCTTGGTCTGGCCGTGATTTTCGGACTGCTCAACGTTATCAACTTTACCCACGGTGCCCAGTACATGCTGGGAGCGATGTTTGCCTGGATTGGCCTCACCCAGCTGGGGTACTGGCTTGGCCTAGAAGACGGCCTTGAAATTAGTTACTTTGTAATGTTGTTTCTTGCGCCGGTATTAGTTGGGCTTTTATCTATTGGCCTGGAAAAGACGATGCTCAAACGGCTTTACCATCTTGATCATCTTTATGGGCTTTTACTTACATTTGGTTGCGCCCTTGTCATCGAGGGTATGTTTCGACACTGGTATGGCGTACTTGGGGATTCCTACCCCGTGCCGGAACTGCTAGAGGGTGGTCTTCGGGTCTCTGGTCTTTATCTGCCCTACTACAGACTTTGGGTTCTTGTGGTTGCTCTTCTAGTTTGTTTCCTTACCTGGTACGTGATTGAGCGAACAAAGTTAGGTTCCTTGCTAAGAGCAGGGACAGAAAACCCGAAGCTTTTGCAGAGCTTTGGGGTTAATGTGCCTCTTATCGTTACCCTAACCTATGGAGCAGGCTGCGCCTTGGCTGCCTTTGCAGGCGTTCTAGCGGCGCCGATTTACCAAGTAACTGCCATCATGGGTTCAAACCTTATTATTGTTGTGTTTGCCGTGGTTGTTATTGGGGGCATGGGGTCGATTGCAGGCTCCATTATTACGGGTCTAGGCCTTGGTGTTATCGAGGGCCTCACGAAAGTCTTCTACCCAGAGGCTTCGTCCGTATCGATCTTTGTGATTATGGTTCTTGTGCTACTCCTTAAACCTGCTGGTCTATTTGGGAAAGTTCGATAAATGACGCGGTCTTTCCTTAAGGCTTTCTAGTCGTGACTGCCATCTTCAAGGTCGACAGGCTGGCTGTCATCGTCATTGCGTTGTTGGCCCTAGTGCCATTCCAATCGTTTTTCTACGATCTGTTCTTAATGAAGGTTTTTTGCTTCGCCATTTTTGCGATGTCGCTTAATTTGTTGCTTGGCTATGCGGGCCTTCTGTCTTTCGGACATGCTGCTTTCTTTGGTGCATCCGCTTACGTTACGTCTCACGTTATTAAGGAGTGGCAGTTCACAACTGAGATCAGTATTCTTGCGGGGGTGTTGGTGTCGACGCTACTTGGCTATGTCTTTGGCTCCCTGGCAACGCGTAGGCAAGGCATTTACTTTGCAATGATTACGCTGGCCTTGGCCCAAATTATTGCCTTTCTTGCAAATCAACTTCCATTCACAAACGGTGAAGACGGCATCCAAGGTGTGCCTCGAGGACTGCTTTTCGGTTTTATCGATCTAAGCGATTCAACCCCCATGTACTACTTCACTTTAGTGGTTTTTGCGTTGGCATTTTTTTTCGTTAAGCGAGTAGTTTATTCGCCGTTTGGGCAGGTTCTGAAGTCCATCCGAGAAAACGAGCCAAGGGCTATTTCTTTAGGCTACGATGTCGACCGCTACAAGCGTCTTGCCTTTACCTTGTCGGCTGGTCTGGCCGGTCTTGCAGGTTCCTTAAAGTGCCTGGTTCTTCAGTTAGCTTCACTCTCAGATGTCCACTGGCATACCTCGGGTGAGGTTGTGCTCATGACAATTTTAGGTGGAATTGGCACGCTCTGGGGCCCTGTGGTTGGGGCCGCGATTGTGGTCAACCTAAACAACTACTTAGCGAACTTTGGTGGTTGGAGCACCATCATTCTGGGCATTATTTTCATCGTCTGCGTCTTGGCTTTCCGTCGAGGCATTGTTGGCGAGATTGCTCACCGTCTCAACAAGAAGCTCTAAGCAGCGACTTTCATCGACCATCAGGGATTTCTCGGGGGTTCAAATAGGCACTCCGAGGCGCTCATGCGTCAAAATACATCTCATTAAAATTCATTTGCTCGAAATAATTAAGGAGTATGAACGTGGCAGATATTAAGCAGATCTCAAGCTATCCTGTTGTGCACAAAGCGCTTGAGGACTGGGTTACCCAAGTGGCGCTGCGAACGCAGCCTGATCGAATTGTGTGGTGCGATGGATCTCAAGAGGAGGCCGATCAACTTTTTGAGCTTATGGTTCAGGCAGGAACTCTACGCCGCTTGAATCCAGTAAAACGCCCCAATTCTTATTTGGCCTGGTCCGACCCATCGGACGTTGCGCGAGTTGAAGATCGAACCTTTGTCTGCAGTCAAACCAAAGAAGAGGCCGGGCCCACCAACAACTGGATTCACCCGAGCGAAATGCGTAGAACCCTCGATGGTCTGTTCGAAGGCTGCATGCGCGGCCGCACCATGTATGTCATTCCGTTTTCAATGGGCCCCATTGGGTCACCAATAGCCCATATTGGTGTTGAGCTCACCGATTCACCTTATGTGGTGGTAAGCATGCGTTTAATGACGCGCATGGGTCATGCCGTTATGCAGCACTTGGGAGACCATGGTGACTTTGTTCCTTGCGTTCATTCTGTGGGTGCCCCTTTAGCCAGTGGTCAGGCCAACGTACCATGGCCATGTAACGAGACGAAATACATTGCGCACTTTCCCGAAAGCCGGGAAATTTGGTCCTTTGGTTCGGGCTATGGTGGAAACGCCCTTTTGGGTAAGAAGTGTTTCGCCCTTCGAATTGCGTCGTCCATGGGCCGGAATGCGGCTGCAGACGACGGCCTTGGCTGGCTTGCCGAGCACATGCTTATTCTTGGTATTCAGGCCCCTTGGGGCAAGAAGTACCACCTTGCCGCAGCCTTTCCTTCGGCCTGTGGGAAGACAAACTTCGCCATGCTTATTCCGCCAGAGGGGCTTGATGATAAGGGCTGGAAGGTGACGACCATCGGTGATGACATTGCATGGATTAAGCCTGACGCCAACGGGCGACTGCGTGCAATAAACCCAGAGTCTGGTTATTTCGGTGTTGCCCCTGGTACAGGTCAAAAGACCAATCCTAACTGTATAGCCTCGCTTGGTCGAGACGCTATTTTTACCAACGTTGCGCTTACCGACGATGGTGATGTCTGGTGGGAGGGTCTTACCGATGACCCACCAAGTCATTGCCTTGACTGGCAGGGCCGTGACTGGACGCCCGAACTAGGCAAGACAAATGGGCGTAAGGCTGCTCATGCGAATGCGCGATTCACCGTGGCGGCCACCCAGAACCCGGTGCTTGATACGTCTTGGGACGATCCCGAAGGGGTTCCCCTTGATGCCTTTATTTTTGGAGGCAGACGTTCCACGACAGTGCCCTTAGTTACCCAAGCGCGGTCCTGGGAAGAGGGGGTCTACATGGCTGCAACGATGGGCTCTGAGACAACGGCCGCTGCGGCAGGTCAGCAGGGTGTTGTTCGACGTGACCCCTTTGCCATGCTGCCCTTCTGCGGCTACAACATGGCTGACTACTTCTCCCACTGGCTTAAGCTTGGTGAGGGTCTTCGTAATCGGGGTGCAGAGCTTCCTGCTATTTTCTGTGTGAACTGGTTTCGTACGGACGCCTCGGGGCGTTTTGTCTGGCCGGGGTTTGGCGAGAATGCAAGGGTATTGAAGTGGATACTGCAGCGGATGGAGCAAAAGGCAGGTGCGGAGGAGCATGTCTTTGGCTACTCGCCTCGCTACCAGGATATCGACTGGTCAGGCCTTGGTTTTAGCGAGCAGCAGTTTGCCCAAATTAGCGCTGTTGATCTCGCAGCTTGGAAGGATGAATTTAAACTCCATGATGTGCTTTTTGAAACCCTTGCCTTGCGTATGCCTGAAACTCTGAAGACGATTAAAGCTCAACTTTTAAGTCAGGTTGAAGAGAAGCTTGCAGCGTGAGGGCTAGTCTAGGCTAGTCTAGGCTAGTCGAGGCTGTCTCCTTAGCTGTTCTGTCCCGCCTCTTTCTGAAGTAAGACCTCCCACTGGCTCATCGCGCGCTCAAGAGACTCTTCGCGTGCGGCCAGTTCGGCCTTGCATCGCGCCATCACAGAAGGGTCTTGTTTATAGAGGTTTGGATCAGCAAGCTTCTGCTGTAGGGCGTCAATGTCTTGCTCCAAGGCTTCAATGTCACCGGGCAGTTTCGAAAGTGCCTCGCGTTCTTTATTGTTGAGCCGAATTGACGGCGTCGCAGGTGTTTTTTTATCAAATTGTTTTTTGTTGGCACCTTCCTGCGGAGGCTCCGAGCCGTTTCTGGGTAATGAACTTGGGCTTAATGCTTGACCCGATAAAGCCTTCAGTCGCCTGGATTTCTGAACCAAATAATCCTCGTAGCCCCCGTCGTACTCCACCCAGTGTCCATCACCCTCAAATGCAATGGTGCTTGTAACGACATGATCGAGAAAGGCTCGGTCGTGGCTCACGAGGAAGACAGTTCCCGAATAGTCCACTAAAAGCTGTTCCAGCAGCTCAAGGGTCTCGATATCAAGGTCGTTCGTTGGCTCATCTAAAACCAAAACGTTGGCAGGCTGCGCAAAAAGCCTTGCAAGCAGCAGACGATTTCGTTCCCCTCCCGAGAGGCTTTTAACCGGAGATGCCGCCCGCTCGGGCGGAAAGAGGAAGTCGGCGAGGTAACTTTTGACATGTTTTCGCTGGTCGTTCCACTCAATCCACTCGCTTCCTGGGGAGATGGTATTTTCAAGGCTCGCCTCAAGGTCCAGTGCCGTTCGCATCTGATCGAAGTAGGCAAGCTGAATTTTCGTTCCCTGTCGAAGGCGACCCGTATCGGGCTCAAGCTCGCCAAGTATCAGCTTTAGAAGGGTGGACTTCCCTGCGCCGTTGGGCCCAATAATTCCAATTTTGTCGCCCCGAAGGACTGTGGTGCTGAAGTCATGAACAACAGGCTTGTTATTGAAGGACTTCGTAACATCAAGAAGTTCTGCAACCAGCTTGCCGCTGCGGTCGCCCGCTGAAAGAGAGAGCTGAACCTGACCGGGCTCATGACGTCGTGAGGCATGTTCTTGCCGAAGATTCTGAAGCCTTGTAAGCCTTGCCACGCTTTTTGTACGACGTGCCTCGACACCCTTGCGAGACCAGACCTCCTCTTGGGCGAGTAGCTTCTCACTTTTCTGGACTGCGACAGACTCCGCCTGAAGCTCGGTTTCGCGCTGCTCCTCGAATCGGGTGTAGTTGCCTGGGTACTTCTTTAAACTTGCCCGATCGAGCCAAAGGATTGAGCTGGCCAGCCTATCGAGAAAGCGACGGTCGTGGGTCACAAAGAGCATAGAGCCCTTGAAGTCAAGTAAGAGCTCCTCAAGCCATTCAATCGAGGACAGATCGAGATGATTGGTTGGCTCATCAAGCAGAAGAACGTCAGGGGCGGTTACTAGGGCCTGTGCAAGGGCAACTCTTTTACGAAGGCCACCCGAGAGCCCTTGAATTTTGCCATGGCTGGCAAGGCCTAGTCGCGCCATGGTCTCTTCAACCCGCTGCTCCCATTGCCAGCCCGAGAGTGACTCGATAGCGCTCTGAAGCTCGTCAAGCCGGTTATGCAGAGCACTGGAAGCCCCCTCGGAAGGGCCTGCCAGCCTTGTGCTAAGGTCTTCGAACTCTTTCCGAAGTGCCTTAACTGGAAGGAGTCCCTCGCTCACCACTTCGAAAACAGTTTTATCCTCCGCAAGAGCTGGCTCCTGTGCAAGATAGGTAAGACGCAGGTTCTGAGCAATCTGTCGCCTGCCGTCATCGAGTTGCTCAAGGCCTGCAACGATCTTTAATAAGGATGATTTTCCTGTGCCGTTGCGCCCAATAAGGCCAATCCGCTCGCCTTCCTCCAGACTGAAGCCGGTGTTCCACAAGAGCGGCAGATGCCCGAACGCAAGTTGGGCGTCGGTAATAGTGATGAGTGGCATGACCCTGGAAGTCTAGCTGGAGTCTGCTTCGGCTGCATTTACAGACCTTACTTCACGTATGTATCGCGAGAAGGAGCTGCAGAGCCTTTTAGGTTCTGTGAGGAAAGGATGCGGGGTTAGCCAGCGGACACGACGGCGGGCAAGAATTCTTTTGGTCTCAAGGCAGCCTAGGGAGTCTTGTGAGTGGAGCGTTACATCAGGCGGTAAAGCTGCAAGTAGCATGTTGAGATCACCAACGAATACAACGCTGCATAAGGACTGCATCCGCTCAAGTACAAAATGCCATCGTTTGGCTGACCACGGCAAGGCTTCACGGGCAGGTAGGTGGATAAAACCAAGTCTTCTCGTGCGGTCCACTTGAAGATCCAAGGCGAGCGACTCGCGGCGAAGTGCCCAGGCATGCGTGAGCTCAAGCTGAGTGATGTTCTCCTTCGCCAAAGCCTGAACAAAGTTCTGGATTTCAATTGGGCTCTGCAAAACTTCTTTAGAAAGCATCTCGGCCAGGGGCGTTGCATAAAGCTGGGGCACTTCAGTGACGTCTAATTCTTGGGACTTTCTGGAGTGACGGGTATCAAACCGTTGCCGAGCTTCCTCGTTATGGCCTCGGGCCATAGCCTCAAGGTTCTCGTAGCTTGTATCAAGCAGGCTTCTCGGGCAGTGCCAGTCGAAGGGCGCGTACCGAGCCACATTCTCGGCGTTGAAAAGGTAGGGCTTGACGCTAAAGGTGCTGGCAACCCATTGCCATGAAAGATGGTTAGAGGCCAGGTCGCCGTCGAGAAGGTGGCCATAAAGCCAATCGGCCCCCACCCGCCAGTGGATATGCCTTAAATGCACCAGGTAGCTTGCCAGCCACATACGCGCGTGGTTGTGCAGATAACCTGTCGAGTAAAGCGTTTGAACCGTCTTGTCGATGACGGGGAGGCCTGTACGTGCCTCGATGACATCGTGCGGAAGTTCGTGTCGGTAATCTACATTTTGAATGCCAGGCCGAATACTTTGAAAAATAGCATCGCCAAGATGGCTCCAGACGTGATGGAAAAAAGCTCGCCAGGCGAACTCTGAGAAGAGCTTGTCTGCGGGTTCGAACGCCTGATGTCTTCGGATGGACTCGACAGCCTCAGAAAGGGATAAAAACCCATGGGTGAGATAGGGCGACAAGTAGGTAACCGACCCATTGAGATGATTTCTTGTTTTGCTGTAATTCATGACATGAACCGCAGCAAGCCGAGTCGCGAGCGCTTCCTGAGTTGGCAGAAACCCCGGAAGGGGATTATTCATTTGCATAAATTTATTTATATAAATCAGTTGCTTAGATGAGAATTTTGGAGCACAGTCCGGCTAGCGATTCTTTGATCATTGACTTAACGACTTGTATGGTGCTTGCAGATTTCCTAGGCAGCGTTGCTGCGCTTCTCACAACCATGGCCTTTGTTCCACAGGTTGTTCAATGCTTGCGAAGCCGAGACCTTAGCGCAATTTCCCTGCCCATGTATTCTATCTTTAGCCTGGGTGTTTTTTTGTGGCTAGTTTATGGGGTGTTAATTGCGAGTGCTCCGGTTGTTGTTGCTAACCTCATCACCCTTTCACTAAGCCTGACGATCTTAGCGCTAAAAATCAGAGAGCAACGTAAACAATTCACGTCGGTTTGATAGGCCTTTAGCCATCAGGCAATGAGGCGCCTAAGATCAAAACGCACTGTAGCAATAATGCACCAGCGAACATTAGGGCGACTGGATTGGCTCTACAGAATAGCTAAGCCGATTTTCCTTGAACACCCTTTCAACCCTGCATGAGAGATTGAGAAGCTCATGCTCCGAGAGGCTTCCAGACATTAATTGAAAGCCTGCCGGGAGGTTGGAAGCCGGCTCAATTATGGGAATTGAAATGCCGCAATGATCGAAGAGATTTCCTGGTCTGACATTGCTTGTATTAATACGATTGAACATGGCGGCCTCTTCGACGGATGTGACGCTGCTTGCCAACGGTGCCGTTGCGGGAACGGTGGGGGAGATCCATCCATCGAAATGTCTCAACCGCTGCCTAACAAGCTCGATAATTTCGTGAAAACGTCTTAACGTTCGAAGGTAGCTGACTGCAGAGGACTCAAACGCCACAGATGCGCGCTGCCAGACAATAGGGTCAATGACATCCCGTGCAGCTTTAAATCTGTCGAGACCAATGAAGGCAAGAGCCTCTGCAGGCACTAACTCGCCGAAAACTGGGTCTATTTCACCGGCCTCCGGTATTTCAATCGGTACAACCTCAAAGCCATTTCTTTGGAGTGCGCTGACACAATTATTAAATGCGGTTTGAACTTCAGGTGTGCAATGGTCAAAGAAGTGATTAGTGGGCAGGGCGAGCCTTACTGATCGTTGGGAAAGAAACCCTGGATCCTCTTTAAGCTGGGTTCGCTGCGATTCTAACTCTTCAAAAATAAAATGAAGATCGCGCGCAGATTTTGCAAAAAGTCCGAGACTATCGAGTGTTGAACTAAGAGGAAACACCCCCTTGGTCGACCAGAAGTCACGCCTCACTTTAAGTCCTGCAACGCCTGTAAACGCGGCAGGCTGTCTAACCGAGCCGCCCGTATCCGAACCTATAGAAAATCCACATAAATCAGAGGCCATCGCAACCGCAGACCCGTGACTTGAGCCACCTGTCATGCGCTTGATAGCCAAATCTGCAGGATTCCAGGGCATGGTGTGGGCGAAATTGACTCCACCCATTGCGAACTCAGTGGTTCGAGTCTTTCCTAAAACAATACAGCCAGCCTGCCTAAGCTTTTTTACAAAGGGCCCCTCGACTGGCGGCAATAACCCGCTGATATCAAGGCGCGATCCGGCAGTGGTTGTATACCCATCAACGTGATAGAGATCTTTAATA
>Ga0222713_10002926_pt1 | contig 17890 bp, 16 predicted proteins | sample C33_649DmetaG_FD_165061 | JGI IMG/M metagenome (GOLD analysis project Ga0222713, IMG submission 165061) | Estuarine water microbial communities from San Francisco Bay, California, United States - C33_649D | ecosystem: Environmental > Aquatic > Marine > Unclassified | place: USA: California...
GAGCAGCGTCGACCTTGTCATTTCACTTGGGCCTGAATCGTCACCGGTCGCCTCGAGCTCACCGTCAGGGGCTGCAGACACTGCGGTGCCGATCCTGCGCTGCATGCCGGTTGGCGAAGCGATCGCCGCCCTTGAGGCGGCTGGGCTCACGCTTAATCCGGCCTCGGCGTCGCTCGATCCAACCGAGATTGTTGATCTCATTGCTCCCGCCGCAGGGGTGCTCGTACCAAGTGGGAGTAGCGTGCAGATCGTTGCAACGAGTCCGTTCGGAACGCCGCTCGCTGGCTGTCCCTAAACTGCCGCTACGCTTCGAGCCCCTCCCAGAGACCACCACTCGCCCAACTGAGTCGCGGCAACTTCAGGTCCGCACCGTCAACGCGCCGCCCATGGCTCGCTGAGCGTTGTAGCTCAACTGGGGCGGTCCAGCATGGCCGCACATCACTCTCACCAACGAGCTTCTTCTTCTTATCGATGCCGCAGTAGCTGATTCTTCCAACAACTGCGCGACGCAGGTGACGGCACGTTCCGCACGCGGTCGTTGGCGCCTGGCAGACCCAGCAGCGCCCCGTCTCTTCCTGCAACGCCCCACACGATGGGCACTGCCAGGCGAGTCCTCCTCCGTCCATTACGGCTTCTTCATCACGGAGAACCCCGTGGTGGCTTCAAGCGGATCACCTTGCGGCAGGGTGTAGGTGGCCAGAATTAGGCCGCGTCCCTCAGTCGCGTAATTCTCAGGGAAGGTGTACTCGCCGATTGCGCGCCCGTTGCTATCTGAGAGGCTGCACGGAAGCATGATCGGCGAGAGACCGGGCGCCGTAATCATGATGCAGACGTTCGCTCCCACCACCGGTGCGCCCGTCGAGTCTGTTGCGGTTGCAGTGATGCGGAATGACTTTGGTGACTTATTCAAGAAGATTGTTCCAGGATTCACCACGAGCGTCACACGGCCAACTGAGGCGCTTGTTGTGATCTCTACACTGGTGCGTGAAGAGTTTCCCACGCCGTCAGTTGCTGTTACTGAAATCACATTGATCCCATTTCGCAATGAGATGTTGATGGAGTACTGGCCGCTGCTGTTTGCCAAGCCGCTTGATGTGATACCAGAGGTTTCGTTCCGCACCTGAATGGTGGCGTCAGCTTCGGCCTCACCGCGTACCGTGACATCAGCTCCGCTCACAAGTTGCCCGGGTGCTGGTGAAGTAATGATGACTTCTGGCGCGGTCGTGTCGCGCGTCACGGTGACAGCGTTGCTCGGCGTCTTCTCTGTTCCACCAACCATCACAACCGCAGAGATGATGTTGTCGCCAGACGCAAGTGGGATGCCAGGGATTTCAAACCCTGGTGTCTTTGGCAGCTCAACCTCTGCACCAGTAATGACTGAGCCGTTGTCAGTCTCCACCTTGATGCGCAAGAAGGCGTCACTGAGCCCGAGAAGATCATCCGGGAGTGAGCCACGAATCGTGACCGTTTGTGCTGCAACGGTTGATGGGTCTGGTGCAATGAGGAGTGGCGCACCCGGTGCTGCCGAAGGGACGACCTCGCCTGGCGATGTGGTCGGGCTTGCGTCGCCGATTGAGAGGAGTCCACGCAGCGCGAAGAGTGCAGCGAAGAGAAGAATCACTACGGCGCCAACGCCAACGAGACGCGTGAGTGCGCGCGACACCGTGTGGGCAAGAGATCCACCGCCGCCACTGTTGCCACCATGACGCGGCTGGCTCGTTGTGTAGGAGACAGCGGCTCGGGTCGGTGCACTTGAGGCAACACGATGGACTGGCGGCCGAGCGTCAGAGCGGTTGCCAAATAGACCGCGGCGGCGAGGCGGTTGTGAACCGGGTCGATTGAACCCTGCCATGGTGAGGATTGTGGCACGGCTCGCAGGAAGACCGCTACGCTCAGCAGATGCCTGATGCCGCATCGGACCCAACACTCGTTGCAACCCTCAAGGAGCGCGTGCGTGCTGCGCGTGAACAGATGGCGGCGGCAATCGCAGATGGCCGCGGTGACGACGCATGGGAGGCAGCGCTCGTCGCCATCTCCGCACGAGGGCGCTTCGGTGTCCGCCTCGGCCTTGAGCGCTCGCGGGCCATCTTGGAGGAGCTCGGAAGCCCTGAACGCACTGTGCGTGGGGCCCTCATTGCCGGGACCAACGGGAAAGGGAGCGTTGGAGCGCTGATCTCCGCCGCGCTCAGCGCAGCGAAGATCCGACACGGCAGTACCCCAAAGCCACACCTCGTCTCATACCGCGAGCGGATCCGTATTGATGGCCGCCCGCTCGCCCCGCTCCCATTCGCCGTGGCGGTGGAGCGGGCACTCGATGCCGCCGATCGGATTGAGCCCCGTGTTGGCCCGGTCACTGAGTTCGAACTCCTTGCCGGCGTTGTCTTTGACGGCTTCCACGCAGCTGGTATTGACCGCGCCGTTGTGGAGGTTGGGCTCGGCGGGAGACTTGATGCAATGCACGCATGGGATGGCGGAGTTGCAGTTGTCACTAACGTTGGCCTTGATCACCAGGAGTATCTCGGCGAAACCATCAAGGAGATTGCTGGCGAGAAGGCGGCAATCATCATGCGTGGGGACCGCGCGGTCACGGGGGCAACTGACAGAGGCGAAGCGCTGAGCGTGATCAAGAGCGTTGCGGCGGCCGTCGGCGCGCCACTCACCATTGCAACGCACGGCGCAATCCGAACGTTGGGACGCGACGGTATTGAGGTTGAGCTGCCACGACTCGGCACCGTCAACGTGGGACTCCTCGGGCGCCACCAGGGAGAGAACGCCGCAGTGGCGCTCGCCACACTCGACGCGATGAAGTCTACGGGACTCACTACGGTGAGCGACGAAGAGATCAGGGCCGGATTCGCCGCCGCGCGCTGGCCAGGACGCATGGAGCTGATCAGCGGCGCATTCGGTGCAGGCGATCAGCGTGATCTCCTCCTTGACGGAGCACACAATGAAGATGGCGCCGCCGCACTTGCTTCCTCAGTGAACGATCTTTCGTCGCTCCTTCGTGACGCTGATGGTGAGAGTGGATCGAGTGGCGTAACGCTCGTCCTTGCGGCAATGGCGGAAAAGTCCATTGCGAAGATCTTCAGTGAGCTTGCCGCATCACCACTTCTGCAATCTGCGCGTCTGATCTGCACCAGCGTCGGCGATGATCGATCGTCAACACCTGAGGCGCTCGCCGCGATGGCGCGCGCCGCGGGGCTCGGCACAACGATTGAGACTGCCGCGGATCCACACGCAGCGCTGAACGCCGCATCGCGTGACCGAGGTGCGGTGATCGTTGCAGGGTCGCTCTATCTGGTTGGCGCGGTGCGCGAGCGACTCTTGCGTCAGGGGCGACTCCCAGATGACGGGAGCCTTGATCGCTAGCGACTACTGGTTCGGTCGAATCCCAAGGGTGACCGAAATTTGAACCGTTGCTCCGGCGCGGAGCACATCTAAGACGATTACCGTTCCAGGGGAGTACTGAACGAGCAGATCTTGAAGCGGATGCAGTTCATCAATGAGCACCCCTTGCACCTTGGTGACGATGTCGCCGTCGGCAAGACCCGCCGTTTCGGCGGGGCTCCCCGGCACGATCCCCGACTCCGCTCCGCCAGAGATCCATGCCCCCTGGAAGAGGGCGAGGTTGTTCTCCGCCGCAGTGCGGCGATTTAGGGCAACGTAGCGAATGCCGATCCACGGGCGAGAGAGCTCAATCCCAGCGAGCGCCTGCTCCATGATTGGCCGAGCGATATCGATCGGGATGGCGAAGCCGATCCCCGCACCTTCGGTGGAGATGGCGGTGTTGATCCCGATCACGGCGCCGCTTGAGTCAACGAGTGCGCCGCCAGAGTTCCCTGGGTTGATTGCGGCGTCTGTCTGGAGGAGGCCGTCAAGCCGACCAGATTCGGTGGTGATCTCGCGCCCGATGGCGGAGATGATCCCCGCCGTCACTGAGTTCGTATAGACGCCGAGCGGCGAGCCGATCGCAATGGCGGTCTGGCCAACTTGGATGGCGCTTGAGCGACCGAGCGTTGCAGCGGTAAGTCCGGTCGCCTCCACCTTGACGATCGCGAGATCGGTGAGCGTGTCTATTCCATAGACGCGTCCAGGGAAGTCACGCCCATCTTTAAGATGAACGGTCATGGTGGTTGCACCCTCAACAACGTGTCGATTGGTGACGATCCAACCGTCTGCGGAATAGATCACACCAGATCCAACCGATTCGCCGTCAGCACCTGTCACCTCTAGGGTGACGATGGCCGGTGAAATACGCTCGGCAACGCTAACGGTCGCTGACTGCTCTGAGACGAGCGTCTGGCGAATACTCTCGCCGATATCTCCGCTCTCGTTGAGCCCACCGAGCAACAGCACAGTTGCCCCTGCACCACCTGCGGCACCAAAGATGAGTGAGACGGCGAGGAGGCCGAGGATTGCTCGGCGTCCGATCGCACCCATTCGCTTCTCTGTCGGCGTTTCTTCGTTGTCGCTCAGGAGTGGTTCTGGCTTCGGGTATCCGTCATCAAGCTTCTCAACCCAGGGTTGGGAGTTCTCTGCCGGCTCCGGTTCAAAGCGGAGCGGCTCTTGGCTGCGCTCTCCTGTGGGGTCTGACGCTTTGCTCACGCTCTCTCCTTTGTTGAGGTGGTGGCTGTTGACTTGGTGGCGCCGTCAGCCGACGCGGTGGCGTCAGTTGGCGTGCCCTGCTCTTCAAGGGTAGATGATGAGGCATCCGCGCGAAGAACCTGCCGAAGACGAAGTGAAGTTTTCGCAACCTCTCCGAGCAGCGCTGCGGCACGCCGCCCCACGCTGATCAGCGACGCAGGCCCTTGCGGTGCTGGCGCTGGCTCTACCGTCTCATCGGCGATCAGTTCAGGATCTGCTGGAAGCGTCAACGTAAAACTCGTTCCACTCCCAATGAGGCTCTCCACCACGATTCGGCCCGCATGCATGTCAACGATTGACTTCACGATCGCAAGACCGAGCCCAGAACCGGAAGCGCGCGTCGCCTTACGCGCCGCAGCGAGCCCCTCTGTGCCGCGATAGAAACGATCAAAGATACGCGGCAACTCTTCGGCGGAGATGCCAACTCCGTTGTCCGAGATGGTGATCGTTGCGGCGCCAGTTGCGAGTGGACGAACGGCAACAGAGACGCTCCCGCCGCGCGGCGTGAACTTCAGTGCATTCGCAACGAGGTTCGCCACCGCCTGGCCAATAAGCGTTGCGTCATGCCGCACCATTACGCGTCGCGCTGGGAGGCGCTCGTCGAGCGCTACGCCGCGTCGTCGTGCGCCAGCCGCAGCCTGCTCAATCGCCGCGCGAACGCTTGAGCGAAGGTCGCCATCTGCAAAGTGCGGACGCGCAATCCCGGCGTCAAAACGAGAGAGCTCCAAGATATTCGCCGTGAGTGCGTCCATGCGCTCGAGCTGGTTGCCCGCTTCGGTTAAGAGTCGCTTCCGCGTTGCAGCATCAGTTGTTGCGCTCTCGCCGAGCAGGTCCACGAAGGCGCGGAGTGCGGCGAGTGGAGTACGGAGCTCATGCGAGACATCCGCCAGATGCTCCTGCCCGCGATCGCGCTCACGCCGAAGTGCGGCGACCGTCCCCTCAAGGCGTCCCGCCATGCGATTGAACTGGCCGAGGAGCGCCTCCATCTCTACGTTCGCTGCGATCTCGCTTCCAGTTGGGACGCGTGCGGAGAGGTCGCCGTCGCCAATTTTCGTTGCTGTCTCCGATAAGAGTCGTACTGGCTTCGCAAAGCGCTGTGCGGCAAGAGAAGCGAAAAAGATCGTAAGCAGCAGTGCAAACATGCACACGATCAGCACCAAACTTGTGATCTGCGCGATGCGCGTGACGCGCGTGGAGAGCGGTTGTACGAGTGTGATCTCCATTGCGCCAACGGTGGATGTGCCGCCGAGTATCACCACTTCAGACCCACTTACGATTGGATCTCGTCGCTCGCCAGCCGCCTCCTCTACGCCAGATGAATCAATGGTGAATACTGCGTCGCTGAGTGGCGTGAAACGCTGTTGCGCCTCATCCCATGAACCGAACTGGATGTGCACATCGGCACGAGCGATCACCGTTGCAAGGCCCTGCAGCTCTGGATCCTGGAGTAAGAAGCGCTCCTGAACGGCAGGTGAGAGGGCGCCGGACTTTGTGATGATCGCCTGCTCGCCGGCCGCCGCAATTGCGATGCTTCGCGCAGAGCTTGCCACCGCCATGCGGCGCACCTGGAGCGAGGAGAACTCCTGCGACTCCAACTCCGTGCTCATCCTGTCCACAACGACGAGCCCTGAGGTGAAGAGTGCAATCGCAACGATGCCGAGGAAGGCAACCGTGAGTCGCGCGCGGAGGCCGCGCGGCGGGAGTCCGTAGAGGCGCGAGAAGAGCGGGTTCAGGATCCGCTCCGCTCGCCGCGCTCGCTCCTATCAGCAAATGCGTAGCCCACGCCACGGACGGTCATCACAAATCGTGGGTTTGACGGATCCTCCTCGACCTTGTCGCGGAGGTGGCTCACATGGACGTTGATTGTCTTCTCGTCACCTGAGATAGCGGCGTCGTAATCGCGCACGCGCTCAAGGAGGTCGCGTCGGCTGAAGACGCGCCCAGGCTTCTCTGCAAGGAGGCGCAGGATCTCGAACTCCGTTGGGGTGAGCGAGATCCGCTTTCCGGCGCGGCTGACGCGCCTCCGCTCAAGGTCGATCAGCAACTCATCGGCGCGAATGATGCGTCCACCGAGCGCGTCGGCAAGGTCGCCGTAGGCGCGGCGCAGTTGTGACTTGACGCGGCTGAGCAGTTCACGGACGCGGAAGGGCTTCGTCATGTAGTCGTCGGCGCCGAGCTCAAGGCCAAGGATCGTGTCCACCTCTTCATCGCGCGCGGTGAGGATGATCACGGGTGCCTTTGAACCGCCGGCGCGGAGTCGGCGGAGCAGTTCAAAGCCGTCCATCCCTGGGAGGCGGACATCAAGGATCAGCAGGTCTGGCGCCTGTGCGAGGCCGATCTCCAGCCCCTTATCTCCCGTGGCGGCGAGCAGGGGGAGATACCCCTCACCCTTCAGCGCCACTTCAAGCGCGAGGGCGACGGCTGGATCGTCTTCAACAACAAGGATCGATGCGGCCATGCTCAGAACTCTACACCCGCCGCACGGCTATCCTGAGTCTCCAATGGCAGCACCCCTCCCCCCAATCGCGGTCAAAGAGCGTGGCAAGGCACTACTGAGCCGCCCCACGCTGAACAAGGACACCGCCTTCAGTCGCGAGGAGCGGCGCCTCCTCGGTCTGGATGGGCTCCTCCCCGCCACGGTGCTCACACTTGAAGAGCAGGTCGCGGTAGAGCTGCAGAAGATTCGTCGGAAGCAGGATCCGCTGGAGCGCTACATCGGACTCGCCGCGCTGCAGGATCGCAACGAGACACTCTTCTATCAACTCCTCGCCGAGAACATGGAGGAGTTCCTTCCGGTCGTCTATACGCCAACCGTTGGTGAGGCGTGTAAACGCTGGAGTCAGATCTGGCGCCGCGCACGTGGCGCATGGATCACACCAGATGATCAGGATCGTATTCCGGAGCTGCTACATAACGCCGCAGGTGGAGGCGAGACGCGACTGATCGTGGTGACAGATAACGAGCGCATCCTTGGCCTCGGTGATCTCGGCGTTGGCGGGATGGGGATCCCGATCGGCAAACTTTCGCTCTACATTGCCGCTGCCGGAATTCAGCCAGCTTGGGCGCTTCCCGTCTCACTCGATGTTGGAACAGATAACAAGGAACTACTTGACGACCCAACCTATCTCGGCTGGCGGAAGCCGCGGCTGCGCGGCGCAGCATACGACGCGTTTATTGAAAAGTTTGTTGCGGCGGTAGCCACGGCACTCCCCGGATGCGTGATCCAGTGGGAAGACTTCAAGCAACAGAATGCGATCAAGATCCTTGAGCGCTATCGCGGCACCGTGCCGTCATTCAATGACGACATCCAGGGAACGGGTGCCGTTGCGCTTGCTGGCATCATTGCTGCGATCAACGCGGGCGGAGGCTCTGGCAGCAAGAAGATGAGTGACCAGCGCTTCCTCTTCTACGGAGCAGGCGCCGCAACGCTCGGCATTGTGCGCCTCTTGCGCCGTTACCTCGAGAGCGTTGGGATGAGTGCCGATGAGCGCGCGGGCGCGATTATTGCGATGGACTCCAAGGGGATCGTGCATGACGGACGGAGTGATCTCACCGACGGAAAGAGCGAGCTCGCACTCTCCGCCGCAACGCTGCGTTCATTGAAGCTTGACGCGCTGAGTGGTACGTCAGCGCTCGACGCCATTATTAGCGCAGCACGACCAACGGCACTCCTTGGAACGAGCGGTCAGGTGGGTGCATTTACAGAGGCGGCAATACGCGCTGTTGCCGCGGTAGCCCCTGCGCCACTGGTTTGGCCACTCTCCAATCCAACCTCATGTGCAGAGGCAACACCAGCAGAAATTTTGGATTGGAGTGACGGGCGCGCGGTGGTTGCAACCGGTTCTCCATTTGAAGCAGTAGCTGTTAATGGAAAACTCGAGGCGATTAGCCAAGCGAATAACGTCTACATCTTCCCTGGCGTTGGCCTCGCCGCTATTGCCGGTCGCCTCCCACATATCCCAGATGAGGCGTTCCTGGTCGCCGCAGAAACTCTTGCCGCACTGACTCCCCCAGAGCGCGCCTCTATTTATCCGCCAATCGCACAGCTCCGCGCGATCAGTCGCAGCATCGCGATCGCGGTGATTCAGGCTGGCGTAGCGGGTGGATGGGCCCCTGCAACCCCGGCCGAGCGAATCCCAGAACTCGTGGATGCGGCGATGTGGAGCCCCGCATACCGCCCGTATCTCCCTGCATGAATCACGGCGAGCGATAGGATTAGACGATGAAGATTGGCGTCTTGCGCGAGAGGGTTTCAGGGGAGCGCCGCGTGGCGCTCGTCCCTGACGCCGCCGCAAAGCTGATCGCCGCGGGCCATCAGATTTATGTTGAGCGCGGTGCTGGAGCCGCTGCAGGTTTCCCAGACGCCGCATACGAGAAGGCGGGCGTCACCCTGGTTGCAGACGCTGCCGCGCTGAGCGCTGCCGCTCCACAGCTTGTGGTGAAGGTGCGCAAGCCGAGCGCCGACGAGGTCGCCGCGCTCCCTAAGGGGTGTGCGCTGATCTCCCTCCTGACGCCAGGCGCCAATGAAGAGATTCTCCCTGCGTTGACGAGCGCCAAGATCACCGCCCTCGCGTTGGAACTCGTGCCCCGCATCACCCGCGCACAATCAATGGACGTCTTGTCATCGCAGAGCGGTGTTGCTGGGTACAAGGCGGCGCTGATCGGCGCCGCAGCACTCGACAAGTTCCTTCCAATGCTCACCACCGCTGCAGGCTCAATTGCCCCAGCAAAAACGTTCGTCATGGGCGCCGGTGTTGCGGGACTTCAGGCGATCGCAACGGCGCGCCGACTCGGCGCGGTGGTCTCCGCATTCGACGTGCGTGGCGCCGCTGGCGAGCAGGTGCGTTCGCTCGGCGCACAATTTGTTGAACCGGCGGCGAAGGCCGAAGGGACTGGCGGCTACGCGCGCGCGCAAACCGATGACGAGACGGCGCAGAATGCGGCAATCATTGCGGCGCACATCAGCAGCCAGGACCTGGTAATCACCACGGCGCTGATCCCGGGTCGCAAGGCGCCGATCCTTGTGACCGACGCAATGCTCGCCACGATGCGACCAGGCTCTGTTGTAGTGGATATCGCCGCCGAATCTGGTGGCAACGTTGAAGGGGTAGTCTCTGGTGAGACGGTGCTGAAGCACGGGGTGCACTTGATCGGCGCCGCCAATCTTCCAGCAAGCGTCCCACTGCACGCGTCGCAGATGTTTGCCACCAACGTGCGCACGCTGATCACGCACCTCACCGCTGAAGACAAGAGCCTCAAGATTGACGCGGCAGATGAGATCGCTGGACCAATGTTGATTACTAACGCTGGCGAACCTGTAAAGCGATAGGAGTAGGAAGATGATCAGTGCAGTTGCAACGGCACTTGGCGCAGCAACCGTCGTGATCACGCTGCTGAGTGGCGGCTTCGCCGTAACGGAGAGCACCGCTGTGAGTGGCACGCTGATCGACGCGCAGATCGTGGAGGTCTACGTCTTCCTGCTCGCCGCTTTCACTGGATTCCAGATCATCACCAAGGTGCCGCCGCTCCTGCACACGCCACTGATGGCAGCCACCAACGCCATCTCCGCGATCAGCTTGGTGGCGAGCATCGTGATTGCTGGATCTGAGCGACCGCTTTACATCAACATCATGGGGGCAATCGCAGTTGCCGCAGCCACCGTGAACGTGGTTGGTGGATTCGTCATTACCGATCGCATGCTGAAGATGTTCAAGAAGACGGAGGCGCCAAAGTGAACCCGCACATCGGCGCCCTCTTCGTTCAAGTTGCCTACATCGCCGCATCGGCGGCGTTCATCCTTGGTCTGCGCGGGCTAACCAAGCCAGACACGGCGCGTCGCGGCATGCAGCTCGCCGCGGCGGGCATGCTCCTCGCCATCATCGGCACGCTGCTGAACCACGAGATCATCACCTACGAGTTCATCATCATCGGACTCGTCGTTGGCTCAGCGATCGGCCTCCCGATGGGTCTGCTCGTCCCAATGACCGCCATGCCGCAGCGCATCGCCGTCAGCCACATGTTCGGCGCACTCGCCGTCACCCTCGTTGGCATCGCCGAGTTCCTTCACTACCGCGATCTCCCTGGTGGACCGGGGGTGGTGAAGATGGTGGCGCTCGGCTTTGAGACGATCTTCGGCGCACTCACCATCACGGGATCCTTCATGGCGTTCGGCAAACTTCAGGGGATCATTTCAGGGAAGCCGATCACCTTCCCGGGCCAGAAGATCATCAATGCGGCGATCTTTGTTGGCGCGATCGGACTCTGGATCTTCTTGATCGTCACGCAGTCCGGCGGCCCTGGCGCGGGCGCCGATAACGGGGTCCTCCTCTTCGGCCTGATGACACTCCTCGCCCTCGTGATCGGCGTCACGCTCGTGCTCCCGATCGGCGGCGCAGACATGCCAGTCGTGGTCTCGCTTCTCAACTCGTATGCGGGACTCGCGGCGAGCGCCACGGGCTTCGCGATCGGCAACAACATCCTGATCGTCGCAGGCGCCTTGGATGGCGCGAGCGGCTTCATCCTCTCGATCCTCATGTCAAAGGCGATGAATCGCAGCTTCGCAAACGTCCTCTTCGGTGCGTTTGGTGGCGAGAAGGCGGCCGCCTCGGTGAAGAGCGCCGAGGGGCTCACCACGCGCAGCATCAGCGCCGAAGATGCCGCAATGCGCATCGGCTACGCGCGCAACGTGATTGTCATTCCTGGATATGGCATGGCGGTGGCGCAGGCGCAACATGCGGTACGCGAGCTCGCCGAACTGATTGAGAAGCGCGGCGGTCGTGTGCGATTCGCCATTCACCCCGTCGCTGGCCGCATGCCAGGGCATATGAATGTGCTCTTGGCCGAAGCGAACGTTCCGTACGACCACCTCTTTGACCTTGAAGAGATCAATGAAGAGTTCCACACCTGTGACGTTGCACTCGTGATCGGAGCGAACGACGTCACAAACCCCGCCGCCAAGAGCGACCCTGGTTCGCCGATCTACGGCATGCCGATCCTCAACGTGCAGGATGCGGAGCAGGTGATCGTGGTGAAGCGTGGCATGGCCACAGGCTTCGCCGGCATTGAGAACGAACTCTTCTACCTCGAGAAGACCTCGATGCTCTTCGGCGACGCGAAGGGTGTCCTCTCGCAGGTGGTCTCAGAGATCAAGGGGCTCTAGTGAACCCTGTCGCGCGGGTGGTCTCCACCGTTGCGCTCGCAGCAACCGCCTTCTTCACGCTCACCGCCTTCCAAACACTACCAGCAGATGCACAACTCGCCATTCACTGGAACGTTGACGGCATCGCTGACGGCTTTGCCGGACGCGAGGCGCTCCTCCTCCTTCCGGCCATCGTTGGTCTCACGGCGCTTTTGACTGCGCTCGCGATCCGCTTTGATCCGAAGCGCGACAACATCGTGCGCAGCGCCGAAGCGCTCGGCTACGTTGGGATGGGGCTTGTCCTCCTCTTTGCCGTCACGCAGTCGGCGATTATCAACTCAGGCTACGGCGAAGCGGCGCGACTCGATCACGCCGTCCCCGTTGCCCTCGGCGCACTCTTCGTGCTGCTCGGATACGCAGCGCCGCAGATCAAGCAGAACTACACCATTGGGGTGCGCCTCCCGTGGACGCTGGAGAGCGTTGCAGCGTGGGATGCGGCGCACGTTACCGTTGGCCGCGCGTGGATCGTGACCGGCGCCGTAACGGCACTTCTCGGCGTTTTCCCTACGAGCGTCGTTGATCTTGGCGCCTCGCCGCTGCTCGTCTTCTTCATCGGCCTCATCTCTTCAGTAGTTGCAGCGACATACGTTGCCTACACCACCTTTAGCGCAGAGAAGCGACGAGGGAAGCGACCGCGGCGGAAGCGTTGATCGGCGCGTCAGAGCTCGCCGCTGCACACGGCGCATATACCTTCATGGCTGGCGCCCTCATTACGCTTGTTGTTGGTGGCGTGATCATCGCGCGTCGGCTCGGTGGCGGACTCGCACCGTGGGCGTGGGGTGGCGTTGCATTTGTCTTAAGCCAGGCGGCGCGCCTTCCAGCACTCACACTGATCAGCGCGTTGGTCATTGGAAGTGCAGCGCCAGAGAGTGGCAGCGCCACATGGGCGCTCTCTGTGGTTGTTGCTTCGCTCACCGCCGGCATCTTTGAAGAGGGGAGTCGCGCACTGATCCTCTCCACTGCTGCAAAGCGCGTGCGCAGCGAAGGTTCAGGGATCGCCTTCGGACTCGGCCACGCCGGGATTGAGGCGCTGATCTTCACCCTGCTTCCATCACTCGCAGCGATCGCGCTGCTCAGCGGCGCCGCAGACGGGAGCATCTACGCGAACCTGCCGGCCGACTCCAGCGAGTCGCTCAACACCGCCGTCACCTTCCTCTCCGGACAGAGTTTCGCCGTTGCCACCCTCTCAATTACGGAGCGCATCTTTGCCACAGTGCTGCACATCACGCTGACACTCTTCGTCCTTCGCGCCGTGCAACAGGGGGGCGGACGGCGCGAACTTGCTCGGCGACTCGTCCTACCGATCGCCCTCCACACGGTTGCCAACCTCAGCACCGTGCTCCTCCTCCCAGTCATCGGGATCCTTGGTGCCGAGGCCCTCTTCGCCGCGGTGACGCTCGGCGTGGTCGCCTATTACCGCCGCACCCGCCTTAGGGAGTAGCCCTACGGAGTAGCCCTACGGCGTAGGGGTTGGCGTCGGCTCCGGGCTTGGGCTCACCACCGGTTCGCAGGCATCGCCGATCCCGTTCGCATCGCTATCGAGCTGATCAGGATTGAAGACGTCAGGACAGTTGTCGACCTCGTCCAACACTCCGTCGCCATCTGCGTCGCCATCAACCGGGTAGCCCTCTGGAACCTGCAGCGCACCGCAGTTTTCGCCGATCACGCGCTCGCCGCCGTACTGCTTGTTCCAGAGGAAGATGCGCGGCACCTGCTCGCTGCAGACGATCTCATACGCAAGGTTAAGACCCACGTAGCGCCAGTGCCACGGCTCACTGCCGTAACAGCTCAGCGCCACGCGCTTCGCACCAGCCGGATAGGAACGAACAAAGCCGAACTTGTATGCGTTCTCCGTGAGCCAGATCGCGGTTGGCGATGTAGCAAAAGATGCGCTACCCCACGGCGCACCAGCACCAAGAGTCCCAAGGTCTACCGCCGTGCCGAGCTGGTGTTCCGAGTGGCCAGGGATCGCACTGTACTTTCTCGCGAGCTGCAGTCCAGACTGCGCCACCCAGTAGGCAAACGTTGTCTTCTGCGTCTGGTAGGAGCGATATGCGGAGATGATGCGCAGCTGAACCTCCGCCTCACGCGCAGCGAGGAACATGCTGCGCAGCGCCTTTGCCGCGCTACGACGCAACAGGAAGACACCCTTCGTTGGTGAAGCAACCGCCTGCGTGGTGATCCAGGTCAACGTTGTTGGAACATATTTGGCCGGGAGTCGATACATTGGATCGAGTACGGATGTTGCCCACTGCTTGCGCAGGCGCTCCTTGGTGAGCTGCTCACCCTCAATCGCAACAGTCGTCGCATTGAAGGTTACCTTACGCGCCAAGAGGGTTGCACAACTTGGGATCTCCGGAGCCTCGTCACCTGCAGCTAAGACAGCTGAGGGCCTTACTCCTGCCATAGCGAATGTAATTAGCAGGGCAAGCACAAAAGCTCGCGGCCCTCGCCAGCGTGACGCTTGCGTGCTGCTATGCACGAGAGGCTCCGCTGCCTGCACCAGCAGAATCAGCGCTTCGTAACTGGTCGTGCAAGAGAGAGAACGATCGAACCGCCCAGGATCAGCACAACCACGCCAAGACTGACAAGCGGATTGATGTGCAGGTCAACAGTCGGAATGAGGGCATGAATGATTGGTACCGCCATCTTCCCACCTATGAAGATCAACACCAGCGCAAGGCCTGGCGTGAGGTAGTGGAAGCGATCCTTTGCATCGGCGAGCAGAAAGTAGAGCGAACGCAGACCAAGGATTGCGAATGCATTGGAGGTGAAGACAACGAATGGGTCCTTGGTGATGCCAAAAATCGCAGGGATGGAGTCAACGGCAAAGACAAGGTCAATAAGACCGATGACAACGATCACCAGGAAGAGCGGCGTCCACTTCATCTTCTCGTCGTGCGGCAGACGGAATTGATCTGAGTCGTAGTCGTGGCTGACGTGAATGAAGCGCTTGGCAAACCGAATCGCACCTGGCTCCTCGTCACCCATATGTCCGCCGCTACGAAGCATCTGGATTCCCGTCACCAGAAGGAAGATGCCAAAGCCATAGAGCACCACCTCAAATCGCTCCACGAGCGCCGTGCCAACAAGGATCATGGCAAAGCGCAGAACAAGCGAGATGATGATTCCGTAGATCAGCGCTTTCTGCTGCAGCTTCTTCGGCGTCTTCAGCGCCGCAAAGACCATCGTGAAGACGAAGACGTTATCAATGGAGAGCGAGTACTCCACGAGATACCCGGTGAAGAAGGTGATCGCCGTCTCAGGGTTCTTCTCAATCGCTACGCCAATACCGAACACCACAGCGAAGCCCACCCACATTGCGGTGAAGAAGAGGGCCTCGCGCGGGGCAACCACATGGGAGCCTTTGCTCTTGAGCCAGAAGAGGTCAACAAAGAGGGCAATCGCCATGAAGGCGACAAAGCCACCAGCAAGGATCAGATCCATGGCCCCTCCACGCATACAACTGACTCAACCAAAACCGTAGGTAAATCATAGCGGAGGGTGTCTACTGGCCAGCCTCAGGCAGGAGGGGGAGGCTGGAGCCGATGGTGAGGATTGAACTCACGACCTGCTGTTTACGAAACAGCTGCTCTACCACTGAGCTACATCGGCGCCGGAGGGGGATTGTAGCGGAGGATCAGGTGCCCCAAGGCATTGCGCTGTGAGGTGGCTCCGGTCCGCGGCCTTGGACCGTCTGGGCTATTCGGTGCGCCGCTGCGCCCCCACGATGAGCGCTATCCCCATCAACAGCCACGAGAGAGCAACCGCACCGACACCCAGTGCACCAAGCGTCCCAAAGGCCTCGCCGTACGGTTCAGATCTCGTGAGGCCCAGGCGGTCCATACCGAAGGTGGCGACCAGCCCTGCGAATACCAGCACGAATGAGGCCAACCGCGTGACGCCTGCCTCCAGTGGCGTGAACCCTTTGAATGATGTGTGATTGGCGACCAGCGCAACACCATAGATCGAAGCGGCAAGCCAGCCCAGGAAGCCGGCAACAAAACCCGCAAGTCCGAATGAGCCACCGAATGGGGAGTCGGTACTAAGAGATAGCAAAACCCACAGCACATTCCAAAGTGCGAAGAACACCACAGCGAGTGTGGCAATGCGCCCAATGCGTGATTGAAGGATCACATGTCGCCCTTGAAAGCCAAGAACAATCGCGGCCCCGCCAGACCAGAAGAGCACAAGTCGAACCGTGTTTATCCGCTGGTCTTCAAAAGGGTTCGAAGATACAAAGCCCCACAAGATGAGCAGGCCTCCGATGATCGCAACTAATCCCGCAAAGCGTCTCATTGAGCTCATGTACTGACTCTACTCCTATCTGACTTGAGTGCAAGTACAAAAGCGTTCAAAAGACTTTTGCCAGAAGACGGATTCCTGGCGCGCCGTATGCATGGCGCCGTTGGGCATTCTGTTGGGTACGGTGGGTGGAGATAAGTCCTAAACCTGCTGTTTCTGTGCTCAAAACGGCCCCGTAACCCGCTTGCCAGTGTATACGAAACAGCTGCTCTACCACTGAGCTACATCGGCGCCGGAGGGGGATTGTAGCGGAGCGGTGCGCCTCGCTCAGGGGGTGATCTGCAGGCTGCGCATCACCCCGCTAAGAACCTGCGAGATGACGCTCTCACGGTCACGTGGCGCGGTTGTCGGGAGGGGTGAGAGCAGTAGCGTCGAAACTCCGTGTACCGCCGACCACGCAACCATTTCAGCGCCGGCACGGCGTCCCTTTGGCATCGCCCCAGTCGCCACCAGAGCGTCAAGCGCCTCGGCCAAGAGGCCCCACGCTGACGGGTTGTCTTCACGGGCTGGCGGCGGACATTCGGCGAAGGCGGCGGCGTAGAGGCGTGGCTCGCTCAGCGCAAAGTCAATGTAAGCCGCACCGATCGCACGGAAACGCGCCGCCGCTCGCGCCTTCGTCAAGGTGCGCGTTGTGGGCTGCGACATTGATCGGGCGAGTTGCTCGCGGGCTGCTTGAGAAAAAGCGGCGCGCAGCTGATGTTTGTCGGCGAAGTGGCGATAGATCGCCGAGGGGGCAACCCCAGCGGCGCCGTGGGAACGGTACCTGTTGGCGCGCGTACTGAGAGCGCGCGGCAGCGGAAGGAGGGCTAGACGCTACTTTGCGATCTCGCCGTAGAGCGTCCAGACATCTATTGCATCGAGATCAATCGCGGTGACCCCGTGTGCCGCGAGTGCGCCAGCGATCTGCGCGCGGTGCTCTGTGGCGTGGTGAACTGCCTGGTTTACGAGCACCCAGCGCGGGAAGCTCATTGGCTCGCCGTTGAACGAGATCCAGCTAAGCACCTCTTCTCCGGGCAGTTGAGCAGCACTGCGAAGCTTGGCTTCAGCAGTAGCGAGGGCTGCGCGCAGTGCTTTGACCTCGGCGCTACCCGTTGGCATCTCACGCTCGGGCGCGCGAGGCTCTCCGTGCAGTCGCTGCGCGTAATTCTCCGCGGCGGTCACAAGATGGTGCGCGATCGCACCAACGCTCCACTCGCTTCCAGGCGCGGTGTACTCGAGTGCTGCGTCAGGAAGTTTGGTAAGGCGCTCAAAAAGATCGGCGTTCGCCCACGCCATGTGCTGGAGCAACCGATCGAGCGTCTCGTTGCGTGCGGTCACGTGAAGGAGATCTCGGCCGTTGTGGCGAGCGGCACGAGTGCGCCGAGCGCCTCGTTCTGCGCCTGGATGATCGCCGCAGCTGGCTCCTCCGTGAACGAGAAGGTGCTGTGCGCGTCAGAGACGAGCGTGACGTTGAAGCCTTCTGTGACGGCGCGGCGCGTGGTGGCGTCAATGCAGTAGTTGGACTGCATCCCTGCAATGACGAGATCGGTGACGCCAGCGGCGCGCAGATCTCCCAGTAGGCCGGTTTCGTGAAACGAGTCGGTGGTTGTCTTGCGGTAGACCTTCTCGGCGCCGACGGGGAGGAGCTCTGGGTGCAGCTCCCAGCCGGGGGTGCCAGGGAAGTCAGGGTCGATCTCACCACCATCGTTTTGGATGAAGGCAATGGGCACGTTCGCGGCGCGTGCGCGCGCAACGAGGCTCTTT
>Ga0222713_10002930_pt1 | contig 17875 bp, 17 predicted proteins | sample C33_649DmetaG_FD_165061 | JGI IMG/M metagenome (GOLD analysis project Ga0222713, IMG submission 165061) | Estuarine water microbial communities from San Francisco Bay, California, United States - C33_649D | ecosystem: Environmental > Aquatic > Marine > Unclassified | place: USA: California...
TAACTCTGCTTCATGGTCAACTCGCTCTGACATCTCTGGCCAAACAATGGTGTCATTTGGTCCAATAACAGAAGTATTAGGTTTTAAAAAGATGATTGGTTCATCTGGCACAACTCCGCCCATTTCAGCTGCATGATCGGCATAGTTTTTGCCGATGCAAACTACCTTAGAGCGAGGTATAACCGGTGCTAATAGGCGCACCTTAGAAACTGGAACTGTGGCTGCAGTCTTTTGAATCCCTGAATAAATGGGGTCTCCAGTAATGACTGTGATTGTGGCATCGTCTTCTAGAACACCAAAGAGTGGATCGGTGCCCAATCCTGAGTCAGGACCTGGAGAAAATCGGACGATGCGCATTGTCAGATTCTATCTCTTACTCGTGGTCTTCAATCTCTTTCTCAAGACGCTCGATTAATACGCTACTAATTCTGCGACGGCGGCCTAATGGGCGCTCTGAAGTGATTGACCAACCATGCAATGAAACTGTTGATCCCGCAATTGGTACACGACCCAGCTTTTGCGCCATTAATCCACCGATTGTGTCTACATCCTCAAAATCAGATTCATTGATTTCAATCTTTAACTCATCAGCAAGATCTTCGATGTGAAGGGAGGCGTTTGCGCGTGCTTTATCTGGTGATATCCAAACAAAGTCATCTTCTCCATCATCAAACTCATCTTCTATCTCGCCCACGATTTCTTCAATTATGTCTTCAATTGTGATAATTCCAGCGGTTCCACCATATTCATCAACAACTACAGCTAAGTGGATCTGATTGCGCTGCATCTCTTTTAAGAGCTCATCGGCCATCTTGATTTCCGGAACAAATGTGGCTGGGCGCATGTGTTGTTCAATGTTTTCAGTTTGTTCAGCCTCATGATGATCAAGTGCCCGACGTGCTAAATCCTTAACATAAACAATTCCAATGATGTTATCTAGGCCAGTTCCGACTACTGGAATACGTGAGAAACCAGAACGAAGTGCAAGGGAAAGGCCTTGACGTAGAGTCTTGTCCTTTTCAATCCAGACCATATCCGTGCGAGGAACCATGAGTTCGCGCACCAAAGTGTCACCAAGTTCAAACACTGAGTGAATCATTTCGTGCTCATCTGATTCCACAAGACCACGTTCATGCGCTTGATCTACTAGGTCGCGAAGTTCTGCTTCTGATGTAAAGGGGCCAGAGCGAAAACCTTTACCAGGAGTTAAAGCATTACCAACTGCAATAAGAATCTTTGTAACAGGGCCTAGTGCAAATGCAAGGCCATACGCCACGATGATTCCATAGCGTGCGTACTTGTGAGGCTGTTGTTTGCCCAGAGTTCGCGGACCAACACCCACCACCACGTAGGAAAGCACAACCATGATTGCAACAGTTAAAGCCATTGCTTGAGCAGATGAGTAGTTGCGCAGCAAAATAACAGCTAAAAGAACTGTGGCAGTAAATTCACAGAGCTTTCTTACCAGAAGAATCACATTGAGATATCTAGCTGGCTGAGCACTGTATTTGCGAAGAAGTAATCCCCCACGCTTGCCTTCAAGCTCTTCAACGACGATGCGAGAAATAGATGTAAGTGCAGACTCTGATGCAGCTAAAAATCCTGCAAAAGCCAACAATAAAATGATGCTAACAATAGCTATCGGACTCATTGAGTTTGCTTCCACTTTTCTACGATTTGTTCCTGCAGGGCAAACATAATTTTTTCTTCTTCTGGTTCTGCATGGTCGTAGCCAATTATATGCAGTAAACCATGTGTGGCCAGAATATAAATTTCATGCTCAGTTGAATGTCCGGCAGTCAACGCCTGAGCTGCGGCAAACGTTGGGCTAATCATAATGTCGCCAAGAGTGACAATTTCTCCCTCAATTTCTGGCATATCCATAGGAAATGAAAGAACATCTGTGCTGCCGGGTTCATCCATCCATTTAATGTGAAGTTCAGTCATGTATTGATCATCAATAAAACCTAGATTGAGATCACACTCAGGATTGAGTTTTAACTCACCCATAGCAAATCTAAGCAGCGAAGTTACCTCTGCACTTGGGACTAACTGCCCCGAACTATTTGTGACTTCTATTGTCATCTATTTGCGAATCGGGCGAAGGGCTTGTCTCGCCTCATCAAATTTGTCATAAGCCTTCACGATGTCGCCAATTAAGCGGTGGCGAACAACATCCTCCGCGGTGAGTTCAAGGAAGGCGATGTCGTCTATACCTTTCAAGATATCTCTAACAACTCGAAGTCCTGAATGCTGACCATTAGGAAGGTCAATCTGAGTAACATCGCCAGTAATAACCATCTTTGATCCAAAGCCCAGGCGAGTTAAGAACATCTTCATCTGTTCTGGGGTTGTGTTTTGTGCTTCATCCAAAATGATAAATGCATCATTGAGTGTGCGACCACGCATGTAAGCAAGGGGCGCAACTTCAATAATGCCGCTCTGCAACATGCGTGGAATTGTTTCTATATCAATCATGTCGTGGAGTGCATCAAAGAGAGGGCGTAAATATGGATCAATCTTCTCGTTAAGAGTTCCTGGTAAGAAACCTAGGTGCTCCCCGGCTTCAACGGCCGGGCGAGTAAGAATGATTCGGTTTACTTTCTTAGCTTGAAGGGCCGAAACAGCTTTAGCCATAGCTAAATAGGTTTTACCTGTTCCAGCTGGACCAATACCAAAAGTAATTGTGTGATTTTCGATTGCATCTACATAACGTTTTTGATTAGCTGTCTTAGGTCGAATGGAACGACCACGGTTGCTAACAATGTTGAGGGACAAGACTTCTGCCGGATGATCGACAGGCTTGCTCTCAAGCATTGCAATCGAGCGCGCTACGGCGTCAACAGTTAGAACATTTCCTGAGCGAATCACAACCATGAGCTCTCCAAAGAGATTTTCAAGAGCAATGCAATCAATATGTGGACCGCGTAAAGTAATTTCATTACCGCGAACAGTGATATTTACCGAAGGAAAAGCTGCTTCAACAACGCGAAGGTTGTCATCATGTGGTCCAATCAGTGCAACCATAGGAATTGCGGTTGGGACCGTGATGAGTGTGCGTTCCATTAATGCCAAATCTATCTTTAACCTGGGGGCCAAGCCAGTCCACGCCCACCCAAAAGATGTAGATGAGCGTGAAAGACTGATTGTCCGGCCTCTGCGCCAGTGTTAAAGACGGTTCTGTAACCAGTTAAGCCGTTTGTTGCAGCAATCTCCCCTGCAGCGACAAAAAGGTCAGCCGTTAGCGTAGGAGACATCTTGGCCAAGCCTGCAGCATTTTCAACATGCAGAGTGGGAACAATCAAAACGTGGGTTGGCGCTTGTGGGGAAATATCATTAAATGCAACAACATTTTCATTGCGAAAAACTATTTGCGCAGGAATATCCCCATTAATGATTTTACAGAACAAACAATCGGAATCTAGCGCCACGTAATTACCATACCTTGAGTAGCGCTGAAATAGCCGCCACTGCCGCAATACCTGCATGTGCTGAGCGCAAGATTGGTCGACCCATCAATGCAACCTTAGCTCCTGCTTCTACAAATTGATCAAGTTCTGTTGGTGTAATTCCGCCTTCAGGTCCGATAATAATTAGAAGGTTTGCGACGTTGTGAGAAGAAATTGCATCACTTAGCTTTGTAGTTGTGCTTTCATGGAAAACGATTGCCAAATCACTTAACTTAATCGCTTCACAAATCTGCTCAGTAGTAGCAATATCTGTGACATTTGGAATACGTAGTCTACGTGATTGCTTGCTGGCTTCACGAGCAGTAATTGAGAATTTCTCAGAAACTTTACCAATACTGCGAGATGCCTGCCATGGCACGATACGGTCAACGCCGGCCTCAGTTAATAGCTCAATTGCCTCTTTCGCACGATCACTCTTCGGTAATGCCTGAGCAACTGTAATTGTGGTTGGCAAAGCTTCTTGAAAACCAGATGCCATAACCTCAACTTCCAAAGACTTTTTCTTAACGGCGAAGGCTTTGACCTGACTCCAACTTCCTTGACCATCACTGAGCATAAAAATATCTCCTGCTTTCATGCGCAGAACCCGAACAGCATGATTGGCGTCCTCATTTTCAAACTCATAAATCTGCCCAACTGTTGTTGGCAGATTATCGACGAAAAATAGAGTCAACATTATTTGGTGAACGCACCTTTGAGTTTAGAAAAGATTCCACCCTCAGAGTTTTTTACCTGTGCATCTCCAGATTTTTCTCCACGCATTTCAGCAAACTCCTTCAAAAGCTTTTCCTCTTCACGACTTAGCTTTGTTGGAGTTTGAACCTCAATATGAACTATTAAATCTCCGCGACCACCTTGGCGCAAACGAGTCATACCTTTGCCCCGAATAGCAATTGGTGTTCCACTTTGTGTGCCAGCTTTAACATTAACTTCAACTGGGCCATCTAAAGATTCAACTGTGACTGTTGTGCCAATAGCTGCAGCGCTCATGGAGACTGAGAGTGACATATGCAAAGTATCACCCTCGCGAATAAAATAGTCATGATCAATCTCAACTATTTCAACATATAAATCCCCTGCTGGCCCACCGCCATGTCCCACTTCGCCGCGGCCAGATAATTGAATTCGATTTCCCGTTTCCACTCCAGCAGGGATTTTTACCTGAATATTCTGGCGAGATCGAACACGACCTTCACCAGCACACTCGCGGCATGGATTTTGAATGACACTTCCATAACCACCACATGCATTACATGGGCGCGATGTCATCACTTGACCAATAACTGAGCGAACTACTTGTTGAGTTTCACCACGTCCTCTACACACTGCACACGTTGACGGTTGTCCTCCATCAATACAACCACTGCCTGTGCACTTAGGGCACACAACTGCGCTCTCAACTGTTATTTCGCGCTCTGTTCCAAAGCATGCTTCATGCAAATCTACTTGCACACGAATGAGGGAATCTTGCCCAGCACGCATACGTGGACGTGGTCCACGTGATCCACCACCACCAAAGAATGCATCCATGATGTCACTAAAGCCACCACCAAAACCACCACCACCGAAGGCGCTACCGCCCATGTCATATGACTGACGCTTTTGAGAATCACTTAATACTTCATAGGCAGCAGTAATTTCTTTGAATTTATCCTGAACTGCGGGATCTGGATTCACATCTGGGTGTAATTCACGGGCTAACTTGCGATAAGCCTTCTTAATTTCATCAGCTGAAGCATCGCGTGAAACACCAAGCGTTTGGTAATGATCGCTCAACTTATGCACCTTCATCTATAAAACGGCCGACATAACGAGCCACTGCAGAAACTGCAGCAATTGAACCTGCGTAATCCATACGAGTTGGCCCTAAGACACCTACCGCTCCATGTTGGGCTGACTCCACACCGTACCCAACTGTGACCAATGAGGTTGACTGCAAATTAGCCTCATTCTGCTCACTGCCTATTCGAACGTGAACCGTTGAACGCGCTTCATCAAGTAAACGCAAAATAACAACTTGTTCTTCAAGTGCTTCAAGAATGGGTGAAAGTGAAGGACCTAAATCTTCACCAGATCGTGCCAAGTTTGCTGTTCCAGAAATTGCCATCTTTTCTCTGCCTTCACCAATTATTGGAAATGTAACGACAGCAACTTGTTTTGTAATGTCTGCTAATAGCTTGGCAGATCTTTTCAATAACTCCTCTAGATCATTAGAACCTTGAAGAAATGTTTCAATTGCACGGCGCTCGGCTGCAGATAGAGGCTTAACTGTTGCTAACTTATCAACAAAAACTCGATAACCAAGGTCGGTTGGTATTCGGCCAGCACTTGTGTGAGGTTGAGTAATCAGGCCCTCTTCTTCAAGCACAGCCATTTCATTTCGGATTGTGGCTGGAGAAATTCCGAGTCCGTGGTGATCGGCAATTGACTTTGAGCCGACAGGTTCCTGCGTCGAAACATACTCATCGACAATTGCTCGTAGGATTTCAAGGCGACGTGATGACATAGTGGACCTAGGTTACTAGAAAGTTATTTCTCGCACGATTCGATCTGCAATCAAGCGCCCCACCGGAGTCAACAGGATGCGATCATCACGCAGTTGGATATATCCGTTTTCTCGATATGTCCCCAGAAGCTCTAGTTGATGAGGCTCCAGTAGCGAAATCTGCAAGCCATCGCGCATGCGTATTCCTAGCATGATTAATTCACGAGCTTTTTGTTCTGCGGTTAAATCTTCACTTTCATGAATCGGTGACTGTGAAGCGAAGAGTTTTTCTTTATAGGCATTAGGGTGCTTAACATTCCAAAAACGCTTTCCATCAACGTGAGAATGTGCACCTGGCCCAAGCCCCCACCAGTTTCTATTTTCCCAGTAAGCAATGTTGTGGCGGCACTCGTGTGAAGGCTTTGACCAGTTAGAGAGTTCATACCAACTAAGGCCACGTTCCTCACACATTTGATCAACAAGTAAATACATATCGGCCATCAAATCATCATCAGGCATCGATAAATCGCCTCGTTTAATCTGGGCAGCTAGCTTTGTACCAGTTTCAACAATGAGGGCATATGCGCTGATGTGATCGATATCTAGATCAAGGGCTGCTTGAACGCTCTCTCGCCAATCTTGCAATGACTCCCCTGGAGTTCCATAAATTAAATCAACGCTAATACTTTTAAATCCTGCGGCGCGGGCCATATTAACTGCGCGCTCAACATTCTCTGGGTTGTGTGTGCGATCAAGGACAGCCAGAACATGTGGTTTAGTAGATTGCATTCCAAATGAGATGCGGTTAAATCCCACTTCTAAGTAGCGCTCAAGCTTCTCTTTCGTGACTGAATCTGGATTGGCTTCAAGAGTGATTTCACAGTCTGCGCTCAAACCATTGCGAGCTTTAATTGCAGCAATTACGCGTCCAAGTTCATCTGCTGGAAGCAATGATGGTGTTCCTCCCCCAAAGAAGATTGTGGGAACTGAATCTTTGGGCGAAGCATCTAACTCTTTTAAGAGTGCATCGATGAAGTCATTACTGACGATTTCAAGAGTTGCACCATCTTGGAGCTCTGATGGTGTGTAAGTGTTAAAATCACAGTAGCCGCAGCGCTTAATGCAGTACGGGATATGTACGTAAAAAGAGAGCGTCATTGCCCTGCTTTGCGAGCAGCCTTGACCTTTTCAATATCTGCATCGGTTGCAAGTGCTGCTACGAAAGCCTCTTGTGGAACTTCAACGCGTCCCACCATCTTCATGCGCTTCTTACCTTCTTTTTGCTTCTCCAAAAGCTTTCGCTTACGTGAAATATCTCCGCCATAACACTTAGCCAAAACATCCTTGCGAATAGCTCGGATACTTTCGCGAGCAATAATACGAGAACCAATTGCTGCCTGAATAGGAACTTCAAACTGCTGACGCGGGATTAGTTCTCGTAACTTGCCAGTCATCATTACGCCATATGCATAAGCCTTATCGCGGTGAACAATTGCGCTAAACGCATCAACGGCTTCACCTTGTAGCAAAATATCAACCTTAACTAAATTACCCTCAGCATCGCCCTTTTCTTCATAATCAAGGGATGCATAACCCTTAGTACGAGATTTAAGTTGATCAAAGAAGTCAAAGACAATTTCTGCCAAAGGTAAGTCATAACGGATTTCAACTCGCTCTTCTGAGATGTAATCCATGCCTAACAAGATTCCGCGTCGCTCTTGGCATAGCTCCATGATTGTTCCAATGAACTCGGATGGAGCAAGAATTGTTGATTTAACAATAGGTTCATAAACAGTTTCAACCTTACCTTCAGGAAACTCAGAAGGGTTCGTGACACGAATCTCTTTGCCATCATTCATCACAACGTTGTAAACAACGTTTGGTGCAGTTGAGATTAAATTGAGCTTGTGTTCGCGCTCTAGGCGCTCACGCACGATTTCCATATGAAGCAAGCCCAGGAAACCGCAACGGAAACCAAAACCTAGAGCCGCAGAACTTTCTGGTTCATAGACGAGTGCTGCATCGTTGAGTTGTAATTTATCAAGTGCTTCACGAAGCACAGGAAAATCTGCACCATCTAGTGGAAAGAGCCCAGAGAAAACCATTGGCTTTGGATCTTTATATCCAGCAAGTGCTGTCTTTGTTGGATTGTTATAGGTAGTGATTGTGTCGCCCACACGTGATTGGCGCACATCTTTAACTCCTGTAATCAAATAGCCTACTTCTCCAACACCTAAGCCTTTAGATGCAACTGGTTCTGGGGAAATAACGCCAACTTCTAGGGCTTCATGTCGAACACCAGTTGAAAACATTTGAATTTGCTCGCGTGGAGATAAGTGACCATCAATTACGCGAACGTATGTAACAACACCGCGATAGGCATCATAAACAGAGTCAAAGATGAGCGCGCGAGCAGGTGCGCTTGCATCACCAATAGGTGCTGGGATTTGGGCAATGATTTGATCAAGTAGTTCTGCAACGCCATCTCCAGTTTTACCTGAAACACGCAAACAATCCTCTGGCTGACACCCGATAAGCTTTGCTAATTCGGCAGCAAACTTTTCAGGTTGAGCGTTAGGAAGATCGATCTTATTGAGCACGGGAATAATCGTCAGATTATTTTCCATCGCTAAATAAAGGTTTGCCAAAGTCTGAGCTTCGATTCCTTGTGCGCAATCCACTAGAAGAACTGCCCCTTCACAGGCTGCAAGTGAGCGGGAAACTTCATAGGTGAAGTCGACGTGACCTGGTGTGTCAATCATGTTCAGGATGTATTCCTGTCCATCGATTCCACTGCGCCATGGCAGACGAACTGCTTGAGATTTAATTGTAATTCCGCGTTCGCGTTCAATATCCATACGGTCCAGATACTGCGCACGCATATTACGAGCTTCTACTACTTCGGTGATTCCCAACATGCGATCGGCAAGAGTTGATTTACCGTGATCAATATGGGCAATGATGCAGAAGTTACGTATCTGCGCCGGATTCGTTGCTGCTGGTTGCGGCGCCTTAGCAAGTGAAATTGCAGGCATGAACCTAGCCTCGCTTTAAGATCGAAGAAAAATTAACGTGCGCCGGCTTTGGCAGCTGCCTTGGCCATTGATGACTTCTTGTTTGCTGCAGTGTTCTTGTGAAGAACACCCTTTTGAACAGCAACATCTAGAGCCTTTGAAGCTGTGCGAAGTTCAGTTGTAATTGCAGATGAATCTCCCGCACTTACTGCCTCACGGAATTTACGAACAGCGGTCTTGATTGATGAGCCCACAGACTTATTACGAAGGCGTGCCTTCTCGTTGGTCTTAATGCGCTTAATCTGAGACTTGATATTTGCCACGCTGTAGTACTCCGAACTTCTAGGTGTGTGTTGAAGGGTAAAGGTTACCTGTTAGGGCCTGAAGGCTCAAATCAAGCGGTAATTATGCCTGAGGAGGCTGCTCGGCGGCGCTTTCGCCCACCAGTTGGCTTGGTCTCTATAGGTGGTTGCACATCATTTAAAGATTCATGGAATTCATGCCCGGTGGCATCTTTTTCCTCTGCATCTTCATGTTGTGATGATGGAACATCAAGTTGTGGCATTGGTGCCTTCATCTTCACTGGCTCCATATGAATATGAATTCCGCGTCCGCTACATGAATCACATGTAGTTGAGAAAGCTTCAATAAGCCCCTGTCCAACACGCTTGCGTGTCATTTGGACAAGACCAAGGGATGTTACTTCTGCAACCTGGTGCTTGGTGCGATCGCGACCTAAGCATTCAACAAGTCGGCGCAAAACCATCTCACGGTTTGATTCCAAAATCATATCGATGAAGTCAATTACAACAATTCCACCTAAGTCACGAAGACGAAGTTGACGGGCAATTTCTTCAGCTGCTTCTAAGTTGTTCTTGGTTACAGTCTCTTCGAGGTTTCCGCCCTTACCAATGAATTTACCGGTGTTCACATCGATAACAATCATTGCTTCAGTACGATCGATCACAAGTGAGCCACCTGAAGGTAGGTAAACCTTGCGATCAAATGCCTTAGCGAGCTGCTCTTCGACTCTAAAGTCTGCAAAGAGATCGCCTGTTCCTGTGTATTTTTCAATCTTTGTTGTTAACTCTGGAGCGATAAAGCCAAGGTAGCTTGTGATTTCATCCCATGCAGTTGCACCTTGCACAGTGAGCTTGCGGAAATCTTCATTGAAGATATCGCGAATAACTCGAACAGCAAGATCTGGCTCTTGGTAGAGGGCAACAGGAGGATTAAAGTTTGTGTTCTGTGTCTTGGCATAGATGTCATCCCATTGAGCTTTAAGACGCGCCACATCACTGGTTAAATCTTCTTCGCTCACACCTTCAGCAGCTGTGCGAACAATGACGCCGGCTTCTTCTGGTATTAAATTCTTCAAAATTGCTTTCAGGCGTGTGCGCTCGGATTCAGGCAAACGCTTAGAGATACCAGACATTCCACCACCTGGAACATAAACAACATAGCGTCCTGGCAATGAAATTTGGCTAGTTAAACGTGCTCCCTTTTGACCCATTGGATCTTTAGTTACTTGAACTAATACCGGCTGACCAGTCTTTAAAACAGTTTCAATTTTGCGTGGTTCAGATTCAGAAATTCCTGCAGCATCCCAGTTCACTTCTCCGGCATAAAGCACGGCGTTACGACCCTTACCAATATCAACGAATGCAGCTTCCATAGAAGGAAGAACGTTTTGAACGCGACCTAAGTAGACGTTGCCAACGTATGAAACGTTGCTATTACGGTTCACGTAATGCTCAACCATAACGCCATCTTCAATAACGGCGATCTGTGTTCGATCTGCAATCTGTCGAACAAGCATTTCGCGATCTACGTTTTCACGTCGGGCTAAGAATTCACCATCAGTAATAACTGTTGAACGCTTGCGATATGGCTCGCGGTATTCAGGGCGAGCGCCACGGTCATTGCGATCATTGCGATCACGACGTCCACCACGGCGATCGTTGCGATCTGGGCGCTCGGTGCGTGCTGGACGAGCAGGACGCTCACGAACTTCACGGACCTTAACAACTGTTACAACACCATCTTCATCAATTACTTCACCTGGTGTTACACCCTCAGCATCTGCTGCTGCGCGGCGACGGCGGCGACGGCGATGTGTTGTTCCATCGCTATCAGCTGTCTCTTCGGAGGTTTCCTCCGTTAAATCTTCATTCGTTGCAACATCTGCCCCTGGTTTGCGGCGACCACGGCCACCACGACGGCGACGGCGGTTGCGATCAGGACGATCGGCACTATCTGCCGCCGGTGCATCTGCGGCCGGTGCATCTGCGACCTCCGCTTTTTTGCGCACGGCTTTTGCAACTGGCTTATCAGGGGCTGCTTGAAATATTGGAACCGGAATAGCTGCTTTTTTGCGCGTAGCTTTCTTAGGCTCATCTGAAGTAACTTCAGTAGTTTTTGCTTCAGCTTTAGCTGAAGTTTTCTTAACCGCACGCTTGCGCGGTGTTTTAGGCTCAATAGCCATGGCACCAAATCCTCTATGCGTCTTTTAAAACGCTTATCTCGTTAAAAAAATCCCTGTTTTAGGTTTTTCTTACCTGTTCGCGCTGGGCTTTTACCGCGATGGATTCGCGAGCCGCGCAGAACTATGTGCCCTAAGTATGGCAGATAGAGGGCTAATTGCCTACTTCAGCCTCTGGAGCGAGCGTGAACGTTCTGAAGAAGGCCAAAACCAATCAAAGTGGCAAACATCGATGATCCGCCATAGGAGATGAAAGGCAGTGGCACACCCGTCATCGGCATGAGCCCTAAAGTCATTCCAATATTTTCAAATATCTGAAAAGCAAACCATGCAATGACACCTGTTGTTACTAAGCGCCCAAAAGGATCGCTCGTTCTTCGAGCAATAGCAAAAGCGCGCATGAGCATAATCAAATACAAAATCACAATTAATCCACTACCTAGAAAACCTAACTCTTCACCAGCAACGGTGAAAATAAAGTCTGTCTGTTGTTCTGGCACAAAACGGCCATTGGTTTGAGGGCCATTAAATAATCCAGTTCCAATTAATCCCCCAGATCCAACCGTGATGCGAGCTTGGCGAAGTTGATAGCCGGTGCCTTGTGTGTCAACAGTTGGATCTACGAAAGTCTGCAAACGTTTTATCTGATAATCGCTAATTACTCCTGTGTTTGTTGCAACAACGCCTCCCAAGACTGCGATTAGCAAAAGTCCTACAACCCACCTAGTTGGTGAGCCAGAAACTGCAATGATTGTTACTACTGATGCAGAGATGATAAAAACTGTTCCCATATCAGGTTGTATCAAGATAAAAATGATTGGAATAGCTGCAACAGCTAGCGCTTGAAGGACATCTCTAGAAGTAGGTTCATCACTATCGTGGGTTCGCTCAGATAAAATCATGGACATGCCAATAATGATGGAGATTTTTGCGAGCTCTGCCGGCTGAATCTGAAAACCGCCAGGCAGTGCAATCCAGGCTTTAGCACCATTGATTTCACTTCCTAAACCTGGAATCAAAACAATAATTAAGCCAATAACACCTAAGCCCCACACAATCGGTGTGTAAGCACGAAGGAGGCGATAGTCAATAACTGTTGTGCCATAAGCCAAAAGTGCACCGATGGCGATGTTAATGACATGGCGCTTAAGGTAATACTGAGGATCTAAACCATTGCGCGCATACCAATCTCGGGTTGCGGCATAGACAAGCAGCGTGCCAATAAATAAGAGCGCTGCAACTGCTGCAGTTAATACTGGATCAAAGCCATGAAATATTGAACTTCTTTGGCGACGATAAAGGCGCTGACGCGCAGCTATTTGGCTCATGGCGCCTCCTTAGGCTTTGTCGCAGGTGAAATCCTTGGTAAATCTGTTGGAGGTTTTCCGTATGGATAGATGGCTGCTCCTGGCACAACTTTATTGCCCTTAACTCCAAAAATCGCTTCATAAATCTGTCTGACACCCACACCAGAAGTTGATGCACCGAATCCACCTTGCCCAACCATCATGACAACGGCAAAACGTGGTTTTTTACTAGGTGCATAGGATGCAAACCAAGAAGTGTCATCTTTAAGAGTTCCATTGGGATTTCGACCAAAGACTTGGCCTGTTCCAGTTTTTCCACTGACTTCAATTGGAAAACCTGCAAAAACTCCTGCACCTGTTCCGCTAACGACAACTTCACGTAATGCGCCTTGTAGGAATTTAACAGTTGAAGGAGCAGTTGTAAGAGTTCCCAACTTGTTTGGCGCAAAAGACTTCACAACTGTTCCATCAGTCTTAACGATGGCTTTAGCAATCAATGCCTGCCAAATAGTTCCACCATTGCCAATAGCTGCATACATCTGAGCTAACTTCAGCGGTGTTACAACAGTGTCACCTTGACCGATAGAGAAGTTCACCGCATCTCCAGCGCGCACCTTATCGCCATCCACACAATTTTCAGCAGCTAGCTGAATAAGAAAGGGAGTCTGCTGAGCCTTAGTAGCGCGAGTTTTGTAGTTGCAATAGAAATCTTTATTCTGCTCAAACCAACTCTTCTTATAGTCACGATCAGCTAAACGCGAGCGTGATTCAGAGGGAAGATCAATGCCAACTTTTTCAGTTAATTGGAAGCTTTGCGCCGCTTTGAAGAAGTAGTCATTTGGGTTCTCTTTTGGTCGCAAACCACCATCTCGTAGCCATTCATCAAAGGCTATTTTGTACCAGATCGTGTCACAAGAGACTGCAATGGCCTTCTTCATATTCATGCGACCCTGATTTTTACTATCGTAGTTTTGAAATGCGCGTGTACCCACTTGCACCTCTGAAGGACAGTTATACGAGGCGTTCAGGTCATATCCGGCAGCAGCTGCTGCAACAACTGAAACAGTTTTAAAGGTAGAAGCCGGTGCGAACAAACCTTGTAGTGCTCGGTTAAGTGCAGGAACCGCCTTCTTCTCACTAAAGAGGTCTGATGCCTGTTGAACCGTTAAACCTTTTTCAAATGCATTTGGGTCATATGTTGGATATGAAGCAAGTGCAAGAATGCGCCCTGTTCTAATATCCATAACAACTGCGGCTCCTGAATCAGAGGTATAACCATTTGCTCGTCCGCGCATAACAGCATCAGCTAAAGCCTTTTCGGCAGCTGCTTGTAATCTAATATCTAAACTTGTAACTAAATGATCACCAGCAATTGGCTTAGTGTTTTGACTCTCACGAGTGATTGCTTCTTTACGATCAACAATCAGCGTTCTAATTCCTGGAATACCGCGCAGATAAGAATCATATTGAATCTCAAGTCCGGCCTTACCGATTGACTCACTCCTATAATACTGCTTACCGGTATCTTTTATTAAATCATCCTCAGTTAAAGGACCGACATAACCAAGAACATGTGCGGCATTGACATCAACTAGACCTGGATAACTTCGGATTGAAATTGGTTGTGCATCCACACCAGGGAATTGGTCGGGACGTTCAACAATTTGTAAGGCAATATTTGGATCTGCCTCCTTTGTAATTGGAATTGGTTGGTATCTAGAACCTGTCCAACACCCTGCACGCTCTCCTAAGGGTAACTCTCCACACAGACGTGTATTTGTATAAACATCGTCGTAATTGAGTTTAAGTAGCTTTGCAAGGCGTTGCATCACTTCTTCGCCTTTATCTGGCTGCTTATCAATTTCAATGCGATCAATGGTGATTGCTAAACCCACTTTATTTAGCGCCATTGGCACGCCATAAGCATCAACAATTAAACCGCGATTAGCAGGTGCCACAACATCGCGGCTTTGAATACTTAATGCTGCATCACGATATTTTGGGCCTGCAGCAATTTGTAGATAAAAAAGACGCCCTAGCAGTGCTACCAGCAAAGAAACAATGAGAATCTGCACAACCAGCAGACTCAATCGTGAACGCTGGTTCATAAAACAGTTCGCGTTTCAAAGACAAAGTTGTGCATAAAAGAAAAGATAGGCAAAACAATGGGCGTGAGCACCAAAGTCCAAAGTGAATTTCCAAGCAGTGTGAGAAGGGTTTGTCCGAAGCTTCCTGTTGTAACACCCAACAAGGCGCTACTAGCAAGGAAGAGTACGGCAGTGAATAGGCTTGCAACCACAACAAAGAAAACTACTCCGATTGGGTTTCCATTGATGTTTCCATCACCGTAACCAAGGTATGAAACCCCGTAACAAATAATGATCATAATTAATGTCCATTGGCCCACAGGACCACTTGCACCGCCAGACATATCCATCAGTATGCCTGCACCAAAACCTGTTAGCGCAGCAATCTCTGGCGTACTAATTACTGCCCACACTAGAGCAAAGATTACAAAGAGTGAGAATCCACCACCTGGTAGTTTAAATTGATTCACTATCGCTTCTTGAAAAAGAAACATGAAAATAAATATCAGTGCAGAAAGTGAAATTTGTCGAATCAACATGAACAACTACTCCGTTGGCGACGGCGATGGTGTGACATAAACCGTCACCGTTGGGATTGGAGTTGGGGTTGGCTTAGGAGGAACCAAAGCATCACCTGGATTAGTTGATGAGGCTGCGATAACAACTGCTAGAACTCCAAGTCCACCAAAATTTGTGTAGTAACGAACGGTGCCACTTTGAGCGATTTCCCCAGCAGAGTTATCAACGGCAGTTACATAACCAACTGGAACTCCCGGAACAAAGGGACGATTGGCAACACTTCCACGAGCAAGCAACACATCACCAACTTTTACTGTTGTTAAATTGTCGAGTAATTGGAGTGAACCTGAGCGTGACCCTCGGCCTGACAAAATACCTATTTGTTGGGTTCCAGCAATGCGAACTCCGATTTTAAATGATGGATCGGTTGCAAGCATTACTAATGCAGTTGTAGGGAATACATCCTTAACCACGCCAGCAATTCCAGTCTGTGAAAGCACTGTCATGTTTTTCTTTATACCTGCATTTGCACCAATATCAATAGTCACGGTTTGAGAAAAAGACTGACTAGAGCCTTGGCTAATCACTTTTGCATTTACTACTTTGTATCCAGCAGTGCCAGCTAAATTTAATATCGATTCAAGCTGTTTAAGCTGGGCATCAGCATTCTTACGGTTGATTAAATCTGCCTTTAGCTTGGCATTATCAGCACGCAGCTTTTCAATTTGATTACGTGTACGGCCTAAGTGCGTCACATCATTTACAAAGTTTTTGACCGGTGTGAGGATGTAATTTCCAGCCCTCTGAAAAGGCGAAAGAATTGTCTGAGTACCTTGACGTGCTCCATCTAGAACTGCAATTCCACGCAAATCTAAGGTGATTAGAAATAGCGCAGTAACTATCAAAATGATTAAAAGAAGACGGGTACGACCCTCTCCGCCGTAACGCATCTTCTAAAAACCTATCGACGAGGTTCGGAGATTAAGACCTTCTCTAAAGCCTCAAACTCTTCGATACATTTTCCAGAGCCTTCAACGACTGCATCCAATGGACGTTCAGCGATATGAATAGGCATTCCAGTTTCTTTACGAAGACGCTCATCAAGACCCTTGAGCAATGCGCCGCCACCAGTAAGAACAATTCCACGATCCATCAAATCTGATGCAAGCTCTGGAGGAGTCTTATCAAGTGTGCTCTTTACTGCGTTAACAATTGCATTGACTGGCTCCTCTAGAGCTTTGCGAATCTCTGCAGCTGAAACAACTATTGTCTTTGGTAATCCTGTTGCTAAATCGCGACCACGAATCTCAGCATCATTTTCACCAGCTAGTGGATAAGCAGAACCGATTGCCATCTTGATTTCTTCTGCTGTGCGCTCTCCCAAAAGCAGTGAGAATTCACGCTTAACCCAGTTGATAATCGACTGATCGAGCTCATCTCCGCCTACGCGAATTGAAAGTGAACACACAATTCCGCCTAGTGAAATAACTGCAACCTCAGTAGTACCGCCACCAATATCTACAACCATGTTTCCAGTTGGTTCGTGGATTGGTAGACCGGCACCAATAGCTGCTGCCATTGGCTCTTCAATAATGTAAACCTTACGGGCACCTGCGGCATATGCTGCATCTTTAACTGCGCGCTGTTCAACACCAGTAATACCTGATGGAACGCACACAACGATTCTTGGCTTAGCCAAGTAACGACGACGGTGCACCTTTTGAATAAAGTAACGCAGCATGCGCTCAGTTGTCTCAAAGTCTGCAATCACACCATCTTTTAGTGGGCGAATAGCAACGATGTTTCCTGGAGTACGACCAATCATCTTCTTGGCTTCAAGACCAACGGCTAAAATTCCGCCAGAATCTTGATTGACGGCAACAACAGATGGCTCATTCAAAACAATGCCACGCCCGCGCACATAAACAAGCGTGTTTGCAGTTCCAAGGTCAACGGCCATATCACGACCGATGAAAGACATTCTGCTCTGTCTGCTTTGTGAACTCATACTTTTGTACTCCTTGATTATTTAGGGAAGAAAATTTGAATCTCGCGCGCAGCCGATTCAGGTGAATCTGAGCCATGCACAATATTCTGAACAACTTTGGTGCCTTGATCACGAGCTAAGTCACCACGGATAGTTCCGGGTGCTGCAACTGTTGGATCAGTAACTCCGGCTAAAGAGCGAAATCCTTCGATAACACGATTACCCGAAGCAACCATTGCAACAATTGGTCCTGACATCATGAACTCAACAAGTGGTTCATAAAATGGCTTACCAATATGTTCCGCGTAGTGTTGTTCAAGTAATGCGCGATCAGCGTTAAGTAAACGTAACGCTTCGATGGAATAACCCTTAGTTTCAACACGAGAAATAACTTCACCCACTAAACCACGACGGACTCCGTCTGGCTTAACCAGGATTAGGGTTTTCTCAATGCTCACCTGCCTAGTCTATTAGGCCTTTTCCCCTGCTTGTGCCATGAGAGCCGCACGCGCAGCTTCTCCCTT